>Ga0247805_1000057_pt1 | contig 99957 bp, 90 predicted proteins | sample UWRJL044104R1_FD_180930 | JGI IMG/M metagenome (GOLD analysis project Ga0247805, IMG submission 180930) | Plant litter microbial communities from Arlington Agricultural Research Station in Wisconsin, United States - UWRJ-L044-104R-1 | ecosystem: Environmental > Terrestrial > Plant litter >...
CCGGGTTCACCTTGCCGGGCATAATCGACGACCCGGCCTGACGCGCGGGCAGGTTGATCTCGCCGAAACCGGCCTGCGGACCACTCGAGAGCAGACGCAGGTCGTTGCAAATCTTCGAGAGCTTCACGGCGGCACGCTTGAGGGTTCCGCTCAGGGTCATAAAGATGCCTGCATCGGATGTCGCTTCGATCAGGTCGGGAGCCGTCTCCATCGGGATGCCGGTAACCGCAACGAGGTGCTTGCGCACGGCCTCGGCGTAACGCGGGTCGGCGGTGATACCGGTGCCGATCGCCGTCGCACCCATATTGATCTCGTTGAGCCACTTGATGACTTCGGAGAGCCGGTCGTAATCCTCGGCGAGGGTGTGCGCGAATCCGCGGAACTCCTGCCCGAGGGTCATGGGCACGGCGTCCTGGAGCTGCGTGCGACCGACCTTGAGGATGTCGTTGAACTCGACGCCCTTCGCGGCGAACGCGGCGGTGAGCAGGCGATGCTCGGCGAGAAGGCGCTGAACGCCGAAAACCATGGCGAGCTTGATCGCCGTCGGGTACACGTCGTTTGTGCTCTGGCTGCGGTTGACGTCGTCGATCGGGTGCAGGTGCGCGTAGTCGCCGCGCTCGTAGCCCATAAGCTCGAGGCCCCGGTTCGCGATCACCTCGTTGGTGTTCATGTTCGTCGAGGTTCCGGCGCCGCCCTGGATAACGCCGACGCAGAATTCCTTGTGCAGCGCGCCATCCACTATCTCTGTGCAGGCCCGCTCGATGATGTCGGCCTTCTCTTGGGAGATGACACCGATTTCGGCGTTTGCCCGGGCAGCGGCCTGCTTGACCCGCGCGAGAGCGATGATGAGGTCGGGGTAGTTGTAGATCGCGCGTCGCGTGATCGGGAAGTTCTCGAGGGCCCTGGCCGTGTGTACGCCCCAGTAGGCCGAGACGGGAATCTCCTTGCTGCCGAGCGAGTCGCTCTCGGTGCGTGTGGAAAGGGCTGCTTCTACCTGCTGCGCTTGTGGCGCGTGCGTCGTCATGTGCTTTCAGTCTCCTTTGACTGTCAGTGTGGTCGGGTGCCCGTGACTGGTCAAGCCGGCACCGAGGACAGCCTACGCGGGGTGCAGTGCGGGAACGATGAGGTAGATCCCGAAGAGCACAAAGAGTGCGCAGACGACGTAGAGGGCGACCGATGCGCGCTTGCGCCACGGCTTTTCGCTGTCACCGAGGCGCAGTGCGAGCGAGAAGAGGGTGACGATGAGGCAGGCGGCGACCACCGCGGAGAACACAACACTTACAAATGCCAGCCAGTCGATCATGAGCGGTTGGCCTTCTTCTTCTTTTTCGGGCGAACAAAGGCGCCGGGTTCCGGTTGATGGAAGTGACGCGAGTCGACGGCACTGCGCCTCGACCTCAGGAAGATGAACAGGATCGCTCCGACGGCGAGGAGCACGTCAATCACGATTCCGATGATGCCAAACCCGGCGATGAACGCCGCAACAGCCCCGACCAGGCCCGCAGCCGGAATTGTGATGAGCCAGCCGAGAGCGATGCGTCCGGCTGTTTTCCACCGCACTGACGCACCCTTGCGGCCGATTCCCGTTCCGATGACCGAGCCCGACGCGACCTGGGTCGTCGAGAGCGCGAAGCCGAAATGGGTTGAGGCGAGGATGGTCGCCGTTGTCGACGCCTCCGCTGCGAAGCCCTGCGCGGGCTCGACGTCGGTGATTCCGCGACCCAGCGTCTTGATGATGCGCCATCCGCCCGAGTAGGTGCCGAGCGCGATTGCGAGGGCACAGACGAAGATGACCCAGATGTGCGGGCCCTCGTCACCCGGCTCCTGGAACCCGGCTGCGATGAGCGTCAGGGTGATAACGCCCATTGTCTTCTGCGCGTCGTTTGTACCGTGGGCGAGCGAGACGAGAGATGAGGTGAAGATCTGCCCCTTCTTGAAACCGTCGCGCTCACGCTTTTTGGTGATGCTGAACGCAATGCGCGTGACGATGAACGCGATGAGGCCCGCGGTCAGGGGTGCGAGGAGCGCGGGAATGAGGATCTTCGACACCAGCACACCACCGTCGATGGCGCCGATTCCGGCTCCAACGATCGTCGCGCCGATGAGTCCACCGAACAGAGCGTGGCTCGATGACGACGGAAGCCCGAGTAGCCAGGTGACGAGGTTCCAGACGATTGCGCCGATAAGACCCGCGAGAACGAGGGCCGGCGTGATCTGGATTCCGCCGTCGCCCTCCTTGATAAGGCCACCGGAAATAGTCTTCGCGACCTCGGTAGAGAGGAACGCACCAACGAAGTTGAGCACCGCGGCGATGGCAACGGCGACCTTGGGCTTGAGCGCCCCGGTGGCGATCGGCGTCGCCATGGCGTTCGCCGTATCGTGAAAACCGTTTGTGAAATCGAAAACGAGAGCCAGTGCGATGACTAGCGCGACCATGAGCTGTATTTCCACTGTCGCGAGTCTAGCCGCGAGTTACCGGGGCGTGTACATCAGATGGCGCACGTATTAACGGCGTGTAACAAGTGACCGGCACCCCCGAGATTGGGGGCATACAGATTGGCGCGGCAGGGGTGCGCTACAGTGCCGCCGCTCACTAGTATCAGGTGACTCGAAAGAAACCACTTTCGGGTGAGGGGAAAAACATCGTGTCTCAAGACGACCTTTTCGGCGCACCCGCAGGTTGGTATCCCGATCCGCTGGGGCTTCCGCAGCTCCGCTGGTGGAACAACCATGCCTGGACCGAGCAGACTTCCGCCGCGCGCCAGCCCATGGTTATGCAGGACACCAAGTTCGCCTGGGCCGACGACGAGCTTCCGACCCGTCGCGAAGAGCGTGAGCGCGAGCGCGCGGCCGACGAGCGTGAGCCCGTCGCTACTGTCGCTCCGACTGTCGACTCGCTGCGCGAGCTCGAGCCGCCGCGTGCGTTCACGAAGATCGATGAGCCCGAGCCGGTAGCGGCTCCCGCCTTCACCGCGCCGGTCACCCCGACGCCTGCTGCAGCACAGCCGGCAGCCGCGGCTCCCGCCGCCGCACAGCCCGCAGCAGCACAGCCCGCTGCCGCAGCACCCGCTGCGGCCGCCGCCGCTCCGACTGCAGCCCCCGCAGCCGCAGCAGCAGCCGCGACAGAGGCACCGGCCAACTCGCTCTACACGCCCGACCCGTTCGTCGAGCTCGACGAGCACGTCGTCAACATGACGCCGTCGTTCGGAAACCTCTTCGACGCCTCGACGCCTGGCGCGAACCTCCTTATGGGAGCGACCGAGACATCGCTCGACAACCTCTTCGGAGCGAAGGCCGACCGCCGCCCGCGTCGTGCGACCCCGCTGCTCACCGCAGAGTCGCTTGCACCGGCTCGCGCCACCGGCAAGTCGAACGCACGAGTGAGCACCGGACCCGCGTGGATCATCGCGATGGTTCCGCTCATCCAGCTCGTTGTTGCTCTCCTCTACCTGACCTCGTTCGGTATGGCAGCCAACCTGACGGTATTCGTCGGCATCCTCGCCGTTCCGTACCTCATCATTGTGGCTCTCGCCTTCGTCGACTACCGCCAGCTCAAGGCCGGCGGACACCCGAAGCCGGCTCACTGGCTCTGGGCGTTCCTTTCGGCTCCGGTCTACCTGATCGTTCGCGCTCGCACCGTAATCCGCGAAACCGGTCACGGCATCGGACCGGTTCTCGTCTGGTTCGGCCTCGCGGCTCTTCACGCGGCATCCGTTCTCGCGATTCCCGGCCTGATCATCTCGCTGATGCCCGGATTCTTCTCCGCGCAGATCGAAGCATCGGTCACCCGTGACGCGTTCAACAGCGCTTCGTCGCAGATGAGCGTCGATTGCCCGCCGGTTCCCCCGCTGCTCATCGGCGAGGGTGTCGAGTGCCAGGGCATCGACAGCAACGGCAACAACTACGACATCGCTGTAAGCCTCGAGCGTGCAAACGGTTGGATCCTCTGGCAGGTCACCGACTGGGGCATCTGGGCCAAGAAGGACTAGTTTTTCTCCTCGAAAACGGCGTGCGACTTCGGTCGCACGCCGTTTTTTGGCTCTGGATGGCGCGCTGCAATCTATTAACGTGTTCGTTACGAAGAAAGCTTGCCTAAAAGGCTCGCTGTATCGATAGCATTACCCCAGTTGTCCTCCCCTGTTCGGGGGCGGCCAACCCACTAGTAACTGACCCACCTAGTGCATAGTCTGATGAATATCTTTCGAGTTGCCCGACCCTGAAAGCGAACGGTACAAGCGATGACCGTTACACCCACACAGCCAACTCCTCCGGGGTGGTACCCCGATCCTGAGGGGCGCCCGGAAAAGCGTTGGTGGAATGGCTCGAGCTGGACGGGCACCTACGCCCCGCTCGCTACTCCCGTCGCCGAGCTGTCATCGATGAGCACAACCGTGCAGCTCACGAGCGCGTCGCAATTGTCGTCAACACCATCCGGCCCGGGGTACGCCTCACTTCTTGCCGTACTGCCGGCGGTACCCACCTTCGTTGAACCTCCCGCGACCCAGGCCTTCGCGCCGGGCGGTGCCTACGCAATGGCGCCCGCACCCGCGTTCCCCAACCCGTTCACTCCGCAGCAGCCGGGAGCCATCGCCGGACCGCCCGCACTGCCGGGGCTCGCCGCACTTCCGGCGTACGCTCCCAACAACCCCTACGAGGCACCGACGTCGCCGGCCCTGCCGTCACTCGCCGCGATGCCCGCACCGGGAGCGCCCGCACCTGCCACTCCGCAGGCACAGCCACAGCCCGCACAGCCGCAGCCCGCAGTCGCACCGCCCACCAACCAGGGCCCCTCCGAGCACCAGGCCTCGCACCTCGCGCTGCCGGCAGTCGCGTCCGGTCCGATCAACCCCGGACCAACGCCCTACTCGCCGCCGTATCCGCCGGCCCCCTTCACTCCGCCGACCTCGTGGGCACCGCCCGTGCAGCCGACGCGCTCCGCGCACGCTGCACCCGAGCCGACGACGGCTTCGCCCGCGAACGCGCCGGGCTTCCACCCGACGCAGGCTCCCGCAAACGCGCAGCCCCTTCCGGCAGCCCCGTGGGCGCCTCCCGTCGTCGCGCAGCAAGCAGCTCCCCAACAGACAGCACCCGATCAGGACGTGCCGACGCGAACTGCGCCGCTGCCCGTCGCGCTGGTTGCGGCGGCACTGACCCCGAGCGCACAGTCACCGAGCTCACAGTCGCCGAGCGCACCAGCCCAGGCCGCGCCCGCTCAGAACGGACAGCCCGCACCCGCGTTCCAGGCCGTCGCCAACCCCTTTGCCACGGCGCCCAACCCGTTCACTCCCGCGGCAGCAACACCCTTCGCGGCAGCACCCGCGCTGAGCTACGTCGCACCGAGCTATACGCCGCCGATTGCGACATCCGGCCGCCCGGCGTTTGACAACAGCGCAGGATTCGCGGTTGTCAGCGATGCGCCCGCCTACGAGCCCTTCGGTATGAAGCCGGAGATTCGACGGGGGCCGGTCGGCCCGCCGCAGCGCGTCTACACCGGATCGGTCTGGCTCCTCGCCCTCACGCCGCTCTTTGTCGCCGCCATTGCCGCAGCAGTCGTTCTGTACCTCGCCGAGTTCTACTCGCGCTTCGCCCAGGTCGGCGTTCTCGCAATCGTCGTCTTCCTTGCGATCGCCATGACCGTGCGCGACAGCCGCGAACTGCGCGAGGCCAGCTACCGCAACCCGCCGTCGGCCGGCTGGTTGATCCTCACGCCCATCACGTACCTCGCGGTTCGCGCAGCACGCACGGCTAAGGAAGGCAAGAAGGGCGCAGCACCTCTCGTGCTCTGGCTTGTGCTCGCAGCAGCCGTCGTCGCTACCTACTTCTTCGTGTTGCCTGCCGACATTCAGCACCTGCTCATCACGCCGTCCGAATAGCGGACCGAGCCCGACAAACACAGCTTTAGGCTGGGTGCGTGAACAGCCTCGCACCAGCTTCCGACCTCCGTGACGCCCTCGACCGCGGAACCGTGCTTCTCGACGGCGGCCTCGGCACGCTCCTCGAGCAACGCGGTCACGACCTGACGAGTGAACTGTGGTCGGCGCGCATGCTCATCGAGCAGCCCGACACCATTCGCGCAGCACACCGCGAATTCTTCGACGCGGGCGCCCAGGTCGGCATCAGTGCCTCGTACCAGGTCAGTTACGAGGGACTTTCCGCGATCGGCATCGACCGCGCGGCAACGGACCGCCTCCTCGCGCTCAGTGTGCGCCTCGTGGCGGCTGCCAAATCCGATGCGGGAGCGCAGGGCTGGGTGGCCGCCTCCGTCGGCCCGTACGGGGCAATGCTGGCCGACGGATCCGAGTATCGCGGCGACTACGCGCTCACCGTCGCACAATTGCGCGCCTGGCACGCGCCAAGGCTTCGAACGCTGATGGATGCCGGAGCCGACGTGCTCGCCATCGAAACGATCCCGTGCCTTGCCGAGGTCGAGGCGGTGCTCGGCGAGGTGCAGGGTTCGGGCATGCCGGCCTGGCTCGCCGTCACTGCGGCGATGGGGACTCTGCGCTCCGGTGAGTCGCTTGCGCAGGCCTACGCGATGGCCGACGACGTCGACGAGATCATCGCTTTCGGCATCAACTGTTCAGACCCGCTCGACGTGGCGAGTGCGATTGCCGCGGCGCGAGGCGTGACATCCAAACCGATTGTTGTTTATCCGAACAGCGGCGAGCAGTGGGATGCGAAAAACCGCCGCTGGATGGGCACACCGGGTTTTCCCGCGAGTCTAGTGCGCGAGTGGCGCGATGCGGGCGCCTCGCTCATCGGCGGATGCTGCCGGGTTGGCCCCGCGGAGATCACCGCCCTTGGGAGCGCTCTCATTTGAGAGTGCTCGGACGACGGTGAGCGAAGACTGCTCGTAATGAGAAGCAGTCGAGATCACCCCCGTGATACTCGACGCCTCAGCCCTCGGTCACCGTCGTCCCTAGTCCCCCGACTAGTGCATAAAAAGAACTTATTGGGTCAAGCGTCCCAACCGCTGCCCCCACAACGGGTTACGGCAGATTTTCCGACCTTTGGATTATGATTCGTCGTCGAGGTCGTCGAGAGCGTCGCGCAGCAGGCTCATCAGGGCCTCGAGCTGGATGTTCGACTCGGCGGTGACCTCTTCGTCCGAACCATCGAGCGCACGGGCAGCGAGGCCGGCCTTGCTGTCGATGAGCTCGGCGATCTTCGCGTCGATCGTGTGCGCCGCGATGATGCGCCACGCTGTGACCGGCAGTTCTTGTCCGATTCGGTGAACGCGGTCGATCGCCTGGGTCTGCTCGGCACTCGTCCAGCTGAGCTCGGCGAGCACAACGTTCGAGGCCGCCTGGAGGTTGAGACCGACGCCGGCAGCCGTGAGCGAGGCGACAACAACCGCGACCTCCGGATCATTGTCGAAGGAGTCAATGGCGTCCTGGCGGGCCTTCGCGCTCTGGTCTCCTCGAATCGACACGGACTTGAGTCCAACCTTTGCGAAGTGGGCCTCCGCCTGGTCCATCACGTCGATGTGCTTGGCGAAGAAGACGACCTTGCCAACGTTGCGCGCGAGCTGGGCCGTGTAGTCAGCGGCAAGGGCAGCCTTCGCCTGACCGATCTTGCGCACCATCGTAAATACGTTGTCGCCGGTCTTCGCGGCCTTCGACTCGTCGAGTTCGGCGTGCGCGACAACCCGGAGCAGGTCTTCGACCTGAGCGTCGGGCTTGAGGGCGCGAACACGGGAGTAGGTGGCGAGCAGGCGTGCGGTGAGCGCCGCCTCTGCCGCGCGAATGCTGCGACCGAGGTCGTCGTCGAGTTCGACGGGAATGTCGGCGACACGGCGCGCAGGGATGTCGGCCGCGACATCCACCTTCTTTCTGCGCACGATACCCATGTCGATGACCGCCTGGCGTGCCTCGGCGAAGAAGCCGAAGTCCGCAGGCGTGAGCCCGGTGTCTTCGAGCTTGTCGATGAGTGGCGAGAGCGGCTTTTTGTCGTCGATCCAGCCGAGGAACTGCCAGATCGCGCGGAAGTCGTCGATCGTGTTGATAAGCGGCGTACCGGTAAGGGCGATGAACAGCGCCTTGGGACGCGTCGCGCGGATGCTGCGGCTCAGCGCCAGAACGTGCTTCGAGCGCTCGCTCTTGAGGTTCTTGATGAAGTGGGCCTCGTCGACGACCATGCCCTTGAAGCCGAAACGACCGAGCCAGCCGACGTGACGGTCAAGCACCTCGTAGTTGACGATGACAACGTCGCTGAACGCGTCGACGTCTTTACCGTCGCCGTGCACAACCGTCGCGGTGCGACCGGGAGTCCACAGCTCGACCTCGCGCGCCCAGTTCGTCTTGACGACGTTCGGCACAACAACAAGGAGCGGGTAGGAGTTTGATACCGACGCGGCAAGCAGGGCCTGTGCGGTCTTGCCAAGTCCGGGCTCGTCGGCGAGCAGGAAGGTACGGTGCCCCTGCTTGACCTCTTCGACGAAGCGGGCCTGGTGACGCATGAGCTCGAGGTTGCCGCCGGGGGTGGTCAGGTTCGCGGCCTCGGGGAGGTCCATGCTTGCGGCCCCGCCACCGGCGCCGTACTCGAAGGCGCGGAAGAGCGGCTCAATGAGCTCCCAGTTGCCGAGGCGATTTGTCTGCTGCGCCTTCGGGGCTATGGCGCTGAAGTCGGGTGCGAGGAAGGGGTTCGACATCTGCATCTGGCGAACAGACTGCGGAACGACCTGCTTCTCGATTGTCTTGTCGACGGGCTTCGGCTCGACCGAGATGATGAGCTCGTCGGGGCTGAGTTCGACACCGGCCGCGATGAGCAGGTCGCGGCGCAGCGCCTTCGCTGCTGCCGTCACGGGTGCGTCTTCTGCGAGCATCGCGATGAGCGAGGTGTCGCGCGCTGCGGTCTTCGCGAGGATCCCCGCGAGTCCGTCGAGTCGCTTCTGTTCGTTCGAACGCTCGGCCTCAGTGAGTGTCGCGTCGACCTTGACGCGGGCACGCTCTTCGCGCAGCAGCAACGTGGCTACCTGGAAGCGCGCGCGGTTGGCCGGCTTGAGCGGACCCTTGTGCACGGCGGCCTCGACCTCGCGAGCCACGCGCGCGAGAACCGGGATGACTCCGGCGTCATCGCCCGCGCGGGGTCGACGATTTTGGGCTGTGCCGCTGCGGCGCTGCTGGGGCTGTGATCCAGTGCGCTGGCGTTTCTGTCGCTGGCCTGATTCGGCCATGGTTACTCCTCGTGCCCGGCTGCAACTCGTGCAGGTGCGGGTCTACTTCATGGGAACGCGTACGGAGGTACTTGTGACGGCGACCGTTCGAGAGATCCAGACCCGGTCGCGATGCGGCCGGTGGATTCGGCGGGCGTTGCCCACAGTCTACGCGCTTCCGCCGACTTTCAGCGCTTGTTGCGGTCTTCCGTGTTGCGAACCCTGATGAGCACGGCCGCCGCGATGAAGACGATGGATGCAACGTAGGTCCACAATCGCCAGTCGTCGTCGCCGAGCGGCAGCGGAAAGACGGGGTTCCACACGATCGCCACAAGAACGAGCACAACGGCCATCCACCACACGCGCGCCTGCCAGGCGAAGACCGCGATGACCAACGCAAGGATGCTCACGGCGTACTGGATGACCGTGTAGGTCTCCGTGCCGATGAGTGCAAGGCCGGCGAGGAGCGCGATAGCCCCGAGGATGCCGGGTGCGAGAGCTGTGCGACGGAATTCGGGGGTGGGATAGCGATCTGACATCCCCAGAATTCTATGACCCATTGCGTAACGTTCACGTTCCGGACGTGTGTGGTTGGCCTTTGTTCAGGTTTTATCTGGTGGAATGGGTACATGAGCCTCAGAACGGCCGAGTACCCACGGCCGGACCACTTCATCCTTCACCTCAGCGACACGCACTTTGTGACGGAGGGCGACCTCTACGGAGCAGTCGACAGCGAGCGGCTCCTTCAGCAGCTCTTCGACGAGCTCGAGGCGTCCGGCGGTCGCCCGGAGGCAATCGTCTTCACCGGCGATCTCGCCGACAAGGGTGACGCTGCCGCGTACGCAAAGCTTCGTGCGATTGTCGAGCCCGCCGCTGCGCGACTCGGAACGCGCATCATCTGGGTGATGGGCAACCACGACGATCGTGGAACCTTCCGCGAGCAGCTGCTCGACCAGGTGGCGACGACGGCTCCTATCGACCGCGTGCACTGGGTCAATGGCCTGCGAATCATCGCCCTCGACTCAACTGTTCCCGGTCACCACTACGGCGAGATTTCTCCGTCGCAGCTCGACTGGCTCGCGGAGGAGCTCTCCTCCCCCGCACCGCACGGCACAATCCTCGCGCTGCACCACCCGCCCGTTCCAAGCGTTCTCGACCTCGCGGTGATGGTCGAGCTGCGTGACCAGCGCGAGCTGGCCGAGGTGCTGCAGGGTTCAGACGTGCGCAGCATCATCGCCGGCCACCTGCACTACTCCTCGACTGCCACCTTCGCGGGCATCCCCGTGTCGGTGGCCTCGGCGACCTGCTACACACAGGACCTCAACGTTCCCGTCGGTGGAACGCGCTCCCGCAATGGTGCGCAGACCTTCAACCTCATCCACGTGTACGAAGACACTGTTCTTCACTCGGTTGTGCCGATTGGCGCCTACCCGGAGATGACCTACGTCAGCGCCGAGGAGACAGCGACGATTTTGCGCCGCGAGGGTGTGCGCATCGCGCCGGCTCGCGCCTTCGAGATCGAGGAAGACACGCTGCTTACGGTGCCGATCGACATCATCCGCAAGGCGAAGGTGTCGATCATCCCGCGCTAGTTAGATGGCGTGCGACTGCTCGACGGCGTGAAAGTTCGTCTCCCAGGGGGCGACGATCGGGAAATAGTTCTCGAGGAACGTTCCGACCGCGAGTGCGCGTTCTTCTGCCGAGATCTCGGGGAAGCTGCCGTCGTTGAGGCAGAACATGTCGACGTTGCGCTTGGCGAGGAGCTTCTCCATCGCAACGAGTCCGTGGCGCATTGTTGTGTCGACGTAGCGCACCTTTGCGTGCTCCTGGATGACGGCCCGGCCGGTCAGCAGCGCGTAGTAGTGGTACAGCGAGTTGGTTACTGACACGTCGGTGCTCGCGCGGAATCGGCTCGCGGCGGTGCGGGCGAAGTCTTCGGGAAACTCTTTTTCGAGCTCGAGCAGAACGGCGCGAGTGAGCGGTGCCGCACAGTGCTCGAGGTGACGCGTGATCGTGACGCCGAAGCGCTCGGCGAGGAGACCCCGGTTGACGCGAGCCGCGTTCTCAAAGCCGCTGCGCTGCGGGGTTGTTCCGCCGAGGCCGATACGTGTTGTTGCTTCGACGAACTTTGTCACGCCGCCCGGCGAGAAGAACATGTCGGGGGTGACGGGGCGCCCGAAGAACATGTCGTCATTGGAGTAGAGGAAGTGCTCGGCGATTCCCGGTATGTGGTGCAGCTGGCTCTCGACCGCGTGCGAGTTGTGGGTCGGCAGAACCGACGGGTCGACGAAGAAATCTTCGCTGCGCACAACCGTGACCTTGGGCTGGTTGGCGAGCCAGTGCGGGGTCGGCGAGTCGGTGACGATGAAGATGCGGCGAACCCACGGCGCGAAGACGTGCACCGAGCGAAGTGCGTAGCGCAGCTCGTCGAGCTGGCGGAAGCGGGCTTCGTGGTCGTCGCCCTCCCCCACTACATAGCTCTGCATGCGGCGAGCGCGCGCCCGCTGGAACTCGATGTCCGTGCCATCCACCCAGGAGAAAACCATGTCGATGTCGAAGGTGACGTCGCTCGAGAGGGTCGCAAACATCGAATCGATCGTGCGCCACTCGACGCCGTAGCGCTCGATCGTCGACTCAACGAGTTCGCTGCGCGGGAGGGTGCGACGGGTGAGGGCGCTCTCCTTGGGGGCCTCGATTATCGTGTCGCCGAAGGCCCACATCTCCATGCGCACACCCGACGACGCGCCATAGCGCAGCCCTCCGGCCGACGAGACACGGGGACGATAGACGACGAAGGAGCGGTCCTTGCGGCCCAGCGAGAGGAGACCGTCGGCAACGAGCACGGCGGGGCCGGCCTTTTTGCCCTCGGTCTTGAGCAGAAACGGCTGGTTCGCCATGTTCTCGACAAAGGTCGCGCGCAGGCGCTCGCTGTCGGCGATGTCGACAACAAGAACGGGACGCTCGTCGTTGCCGCGCACGAGCATAAATCCGATGTTCGCGCGCTCGAGAGCCGCGCGAATGAACATAAGGTCTTCGATCATTGCCTCGGTGGGCGGCAGTACGTCATTGACGAGCGCCAGCACTCCCGGGCGAACCTTCGCGGAAGCGTTGCGTGCGTCTCTTACGTTCTTGACCATCGGGCTACCTTAGTCGAGCAACCTGAGGTCGGCCGTCGCTGGGCCCTCCAGCACGGCACCCCTTGCGGAAAAGCGCGAGCCGTGCGCAGGGCAATCCCACGACTGTTCGCCATCATTCCAGGCCAGCACGGCACCGAGATGCGTGCACACGCCCGACACGGCACAGGTCTCACCGGCGACCGTAGAAACAGCAACCGGGTGGATGCCGCGGCTCCCGACGAGGCCAACACCCTCGATCGGCGCAGTCGTTGGCTCACTTCGAGTCAGGGCACCCGCCCAACCGCGCGCGTACCAGGCGGCGACCGCGAGGTTCTCGCCCACTCCCGTCGCGACCGCCTTTGGCGTCGTCACCCTGCGCCGCAGCGCCTTCTGCCACGGCGCCTGGCCACCCGTGATGTCAGCGTGCAGGGTGAGGGCTGCAGCGACACCGTTTGTCATCCCCCACTTCTCGTAGCCCGTGGCCAGGTAGACCCGGCCGCGTCCACGAGGGAGCTTGCCAACGAAGGGCACGTGATGCGGGGTCGAGTAGTCCTGCGCGGCCCACTCGTGCGTCAGCGTCGCACTGGGCCAGTTGCGCGTCGTCCAGTCGTGCAGCTCATCCATCGCGCGCCGCGTGCTCGGCGAGCGGCCCGTGCCGTGGCCATTGCCACCCGTGAGGAGCAGACCACGGGAGGTGCGCACACTGCGCACCGGCGAATCGGCGCTCAGGTACATTGCCGACGGCAGCTCGGACTCGTCGACGGTGAAGCTTGCCGCGTAGCTGCGCTGAGCGGTGATCTTCGCGAAGTACAGCCCGCGGTCGAGGATCGGGCTGCCGGTGGCGATGATTGCGGTGCGGCCGAAGATGTCACCCTCCGCCGTCGACACTCGAACCGGGTCGGAGGCCTTGAGGCTGGTCACCCGCGCACCCTCGTGCACAAGACCGCCGAGCGCACGGATGTCGGCAGCGAGAGCCGCGACGAGTTGCACGGGGTCGAGTTGCACCTGCCCGGCGAGCGCAACAGCCCCATAGGTGCGAAAGGGCAGCCCGGCGTCGTCGAGCCTGCGCACCGGCAGGCCGACGGAACGCGCGACCTCGTACTCGCGGTCGACTGCTGCCGTTGCATCCACGCTGCCCGCATAGGTAATTGCCTCGCGGATCTCGGCGTCCACGGGCCGAGAAGCGAGATACTCGCTCAGCCAGCCGAACGCGGCGGTGTTGCCATCCGCGTAGGCCTGCACAATCGACTGGTACATTGTGCGGCGAATCGCGCCGAGGTGCGTGCCCTGCAGGAGGCTGAGCTTGGCGGTCGAGTTGCCGGTCGTTCCCGCCGCGAGCTGCCGAGCCTCGAGCACGGCGACCCGCCGACCGGAGCGCGCAAGCAGCAGCGCCGTCACGAGTCCGGTGATGCCGCCGCCGACAACAACGTCGTCAACGTGGGTGCCGCTGACGAATGGATCGGTCGCAACGGGTGAAGCCTGGGCGAGCCACAGAGAGGTCATTCCCGAACCGTAGGAAGCACGCGTGAGAGTTGGCTGGGCGCCTGTGAGTTAGCTCTAGGCTCTAGACATGAGCACACCCGTCGAGCGCTTTCAGGAGCTGCTTCGCATCCCCACAATTTCGCGCAACGAGGTCGAACTCACCGACTGGGCGCAGTTCGCTGCCTTTCGCGACACCCTCGCCCGGCTCTACCCCGCGGCCCACGCCGCCCTCGAGCTCGAAGTCATCGCCGAGCACTCGCTGCTCTACCGCTGGAAGGGCTCGGAAACCGGCGAACCGACGGTGCTGATGGCGCACTACGACGTTGTTCCGGCAACCGACGAGGGCTGGGAGCACCCGGCGTTCGGCGCCGAGATTGTCGACGGCACCCTCTACGCGCGCGGCAGCATCGACAACAAGGGCTCGCTCATCGCGATCTTCGAGTCGATCGAGACCCTCGCAGCCGAGGGCTTTGTGCCCCGAACCGACGTCTACATCTTCGCCGGCCACAACGAGGAGACGGCGGGCGACGGGGCAGAGCTCACGGTCGCGATACTGCGGGACCGCGACATCCACCCCGCCCTTGTTCTTGACGAGGGCGGCGCGATCGTCGAGGGAGTCTTCCCTTCGGTCACCAAGCCGTCTGCGGTGATCGGGGTGAGCGAAAAGGGAATCCTGACGCTTGTTCTCACCGTCGACCAGGTCGGCGGGCACGCCTCAACGCCGCCCCGCTTCTCGGCGACGGCACGGCTCGCTCGCGCGATCGTGCGGCTGACCAAAAAACCATTCCCGGCTCGGATGTCGCGGCCGACCGTTGAGATGGTCGAAACCCTCGGCGCTCACGCCTCCGGGGCCCTGCGCCTCGCCTTTACGAACACCTGGATCACCAAGCCGCTACTCGTTGCCCTGTTCTCGCGCCTGAGTGACGAGACGAGCGCGATGGTGCGCACAACCGCCGCTGTCACGCGGCTCAGCGGTAGCGCGGGCTCCAACGTGCTGGCCGAGAGCGCGACGGCTGCCGTCAACATCCGCGTAGCCGTCGGGTCGAGCGTCGCGGAAGCCGTCGCGCACGTACAGCGCGCGGTGCGTGACGACCGCGTCTCGATCACCGTCGAGGAGGCCTCCGAGCCCTCACCCGTCTCCCCCACCACCGGCGAGGCGTGGGAGATGCTCTCGCACACAATCGTCGACGTCTTTCCGGGCACCATTGTCACGCCCTACATCCAGCTGGGCGCGAGCGACAGTCGCCACTTCACGGCGATCAGCGACCACGTCTACCGGTTTACGCCGTTCGAGCTTTCCGCCGCGCAGCGTGCGACACTGCACGCGCGCAACGAGAACATCACCGTCGCAACCTGGCTGCGCGGTATCGCGTTCTACGAGAAGCTTGTGCGCTCGCTCTAGGCGCGGTCGTCTAGGTGCCCGGCGCGGTGTTCGCCAGCCAGTCGTCGAGCAGGCTCGGCTGGTCGGTGATGATCCCGTCGACGCCGAGGCCTATCGCCTCCGACCAGCGCTCTTCGCTGTTGAGCGTGTAGACGAGCACACCGAGGCCCGCCTCGTGCATGTCGTCGACGGCTCCGGGGTAGGTTTCGAGCGAGTCGGGGCTCGTGAGAATCGCTATGGCACCGAAGTGGTTGGCGAGCCCGACCGGGTCGGCGGGTAGCTCTCGCATGATGATGACCCGCGGAAACGACGCCCCGCGCTTCTCGATGTTCATAATCGTTGTGAAGTCAAAGCTCGCGAGCGTGACGCGATGTTCGAGAGCGTTGGCACGCACGAGGTCGATGACGACCTGCACCTCGTCTTCTTCCCAAAAGCCCTTGAGCTCGAGCAGCACCTTTTTGCTCGACGGCTCGACGATCGCGAGAAACTCGGCGAGGCTCGGCACTTTTGTCTTGTTGAACTTCTTCGAGAACCAGGAACCGGCGTCGAGCTTGCGCAGCGCCTTGTAATCGTGTTGCCCAACCTCGCCCGTGCCGTTCGTTGTGCGGTCGATCGTGTCGTCGTGCATCAGCACCGGCACCCCGTCTTTGGTGAGCTGCACATCGGTCTCGACAAATTCCATCTCCGAGTCGATGGCACTCTGCATCGCGGGAAGTGTGTTCTCCGGGGCCGCGGCGCGATCACCACGGTGGCCGGCGATAAACGCGGGCTGGCCCGGGGCACGCAGCTCACCGAAGACGTTGCTCGCGGATGCTCGTGACAGCACGGGAAAAAGCACCATCGACACAACGAGCGCAGCGGTCAGGGCAAGGGCCGGGAGGGTGCGGGCAAGTGTCCGTGTCGTCATTGACGGGCCGATCTGTTCGGGTCACCCCGCGGTTGCGCCGGGGTGCTGCAACTCTAGCGACTCCCGTTACCGTTTTGTTACATTTCGCGCGGCGACTTTAGGCGAACAGTTCCCAGACCGTCGCGAAGGCGTCGGGCAGCGTGCCACCGCTGCGCGCCGCGGCACCGAGCTCGCCCGTCGCCACCTCCGCGAGCACAAGAGCGCCGAGGGCCGGATTCTGCGCGGTCGCCGACACGAGGTTGCCGTCGGCAGCCCCACGCAGTTCGGCGCCGACGTAGAGAAACATCACGGTCGCGACTATTGCCCACTCGACCGAGCCGAGGCGCTGGTAGGTAACAGCGCCGCGCGTCGCGGTGACCTGGTACGGGGTCGCGGCATCGCTCGGGTCATCGGCAATGTAGACGACACGCCCGATGCCGGTAAACGACAGGGCTGCTGCGCACATCGCGCACGGGTGCTCGGTTGTGAACAGGGTCAGCTCCGACCAATCCAGATCGGTGTCGAGGGTCGCGAGGGCGTTGAGTTCGGCGTGCGCGATGCGGGTGCGCTCGAGCGTGTTGACCCCCGTCGCAGCGTCATAGGCGTGGTTGCGACCGCGGGAGATTACCGTGCCGCTGGCATCAACAACACTTGATCCGCACGGCAGCCCGCCCGCTGCGAGGCCGGCCCACTGCTCCTCGAGTGCTGCGCGAGCGCCCGCTGGCAGAGAGTCCCACGATTCGCGAATGTCCATTGCTCAATTCTGCGCGGGTTTGTCATCGATGGATGTCGCTGCAGCCGTAATGCGCGCAGCCATCCCCGCGAAGATCACGCCGTGAAAGGGCAGGATCGCAAACCAGTACGCGCGCCCGGCAAGCCCAGCCGGGAAGAACACCGCACGCTGGCGGTAGTTCGAGCCGCCCTCTTCGTCCGGCTCGACGGACATCTCGAGCCACGCCTTGCCCGGAACCTTCATCTCGGCACGCAGCCTCAGGAAGCTGCCGCGACGCAGTTCTTCTACCCGCCAGAAGTCGAGCGCATCGCCGGGCTGCAGTCTCGCTGCGTCCCGTCGTCCCCGCCTGAGCCCGACTCCGCCAACGAGCTTGTCCATCCAACCGCGCACCGCCCACGCGAGCGGGAACGAATACCAGCCGTTTGCCCCGCCGATTCCCTCGATGACGCGCCACAGGTTCTCCGGAGTCGCAGTCGAATGCTGCTCGCGCAGGTCGGTGAACACGGTATGCCCCGACCAGTTCGGATCGCTCGGCAGCAGGTCGCTCGGGGCTCCCGCGATCGACGAATTCTGCCAGCTCGTCTCCACCTCGCCCGCGCGCACCCGGTCGAGAGCGAGTCGAACGGCCCGGCGGTAACCGGTGAGGCCGCCCTCGGGGTCGGGAATGTATTTCTCGATGTCGTGTTCGGCAACAACCGCGTCGAACTGCAGTGACGACACAATCGGCACGGCAAGCGATCGCGGAATCGGCGTCACAAGGTTCACCCACTGCGCGGCAAGCCACGGCGTGAGCACGGGCAGGCTCGCAATCGGGCGCTGGTGCAGCCCCGCCTCGACTGCGTAGCCATTCATCATCTGGCCGTAGCGCAGAACGTCCGGGCCGCCGATGTCGAAGGTGCGATTGAGCTCGTCTTCGAGACTCGCGCTTTCGACGAGGTAGTACAGCACGTCGCGCACGGCGATCGGCTGGATGAAGTTGCGCACCCACTTGGGCGCGGGCATGTACGGAAGCACATCGGTCAGGTGCCGGATCATCTCGAACGACGCCGACCCCGACCCGATCACAACGCCGGCCTGCAGCGCGATCGTCGGAACCCCGGAGGCGAGCAGGATGCGCCCGACCTCCGTTCGGCTCCGCAGGTGCGGCGACAGGTTGCCCTCGGGGTGCAGGCCGCCCAGGTAGACGATTCGCTCGACCCCGGCTTTCTTCGCAGCGCGCGCCATCGATTGCGCAATGCGCTTCTCCGTCGCCTCGAAGTCACCGGTCGACGCCATCGAATGCACGAGGTAGTAGACGATCTGCTGGCCGTCGACAGCCCGCGCGACGGCCGCGGGGTCGTCGAGGTCGCCCTCGATCGCGGTGACCTCGGCCGCCCACGGAACGTCGCGCAACCGGGTCACGTCTCGCACGAGCACCCGCACCTCGTGCCCCGCCTCAAGCAGTCGCGGCACAAGCCGCCCACCGATGTAACCCGTAGCTCCCGTAACAAGAATGCGCATCATCCCAGCCTATTTTTGGAGTCTGTGAACGTGTTCAGTTGCTGCGAGTTCACCCGCGTCGGCGCGCCGTTAGATGAGCGACTTCGTATGCCAGACGGTCTTCGTCTCCGTAAACGCGAGCATTCGATCGATGGATGGCGCGGGCACCCCCGTCACCGGTGCGAGCACGCGCTTCAGGGTGTCCGCCGCGGCAATCTGCAGCTCGACCCAGTCGAGGCTCTCGGCGCCCGCGAGGTCGAGGCCGTTGACATCCGCGTGGGAGGCCAGCCAGGGTGCGATCTCCGCTGCCGAACCGGTGAGGATGTTTATCACTCCCCCGGGAACGTCGCTCGTTGCCAGCACCTCGGCGAGGCTGATGGCGGGCAGCGGCAGCGACTCGCTCGCGATCACCACAACGGTGTTGCCCGTGACAACCGCCGGAGCAATGACGCTCACCAGCCCGAGCAGACTCGAGCCGCTCGGTGCGACGACAGCGACGACGCCGCTCGGTTCCGGGGTTGAGAGGTTGAAGTACGGTCCGCTCACGGGATTGCCGTTGCCCGCGACCTGCACGTACTTGTCGGCCCAACCGGCGAACCAGATCCAGGTGTCGATCGCGACATCCACCTGACTCGACGCGACCGCGGCACTGACGCCCTCGCCCGCAACGATCTCGTCAACGAACTGCGCACGACGACCCTCAAGCAGCTCGGCGATGCGGTAAAGCACCTGGCCACGGTTGTAGCCCGTTGCTCCCGACCAGCCACCGACAGCTGCCCGGGCAGCGACGACGGCATCGCGCGCGTCCTTGCGGCTCGCCTGCGCTGCGTTGGCGAGGAATGCGCCACCCGTCGAGAGCACCTCGTAGGTGCGCCCCGATTCGCTCCGCGGAAACTTGCCGCCGATGTAGAGCTTGTAGGTCTTGGGGATGGTGAGGCGGGTCATTTGGTTGCGCCTTTCTTCTTGGTTTCGATACGCGCTGGCGCGCTACTCAACCCAGGGGTTTCGGTACGCGCTGGCGCGCTACTCAACCCAGGGGTTTCGATACGCGCTGGCGCGCTACTCAACCCACGAGCTTCGGGGTCGAGGTAGGCAGCGAGCCCGTGCCTTCCGCCCTCGCGACCGAAGCCACTCTCCTTGTACCCGCCGAAGGGCGAGGCCGGGTCGAAGCGGTTGAACGTGTTTGCCCAGACCACTCCGGCCTTGAGCTGGTCGGCGACGGCGAGGATCTTCGAGCCCTTGTCGCTCCAGATTCCCGCGGAGAGACCATACGGCGTGTTGTTCGCCTTCGCGATCGCCTCGGCCGGCGTGCGGAAGGTCAGCACACTGAGCACGGGACCGAAGATCTCCTCGCGCGCGATGCGGTGGCTCGTCGAGACCTTTGTGAAGATCGTCGGCGCGAACCAAAAACCATCGGCCGGGATGTCGCACGCTGCGGTCCAGCGCTCTGCGCCCTCCGCGTCGCCGATGTCGGAGAGCTCACGGATGCGGTCGAGCTGCTCACGCGAGTTGATCGCACCAATGTCGGTGTTCTTGTCGAGCGGGTCACCGAGGCGCAGGGTCGAGAGGCGCGCCTTGAGCCGGTCAACGACCTCGTCGTGGATGTTCTCCTGAACGAGCAGGCGCGAACCCGCACAGCACACGTGCCCCTGGTTGAAGAAGATTCCGTTGACGATGCCCTCGATCGCCTGATCGATAGGCGCGTCGTCGAAGACGATGTTCGCTGCCTTGCCGCCGAGCTCGAGCGTGAGCCGCTTGCCGCTCCGCGCGGTCGAGCGTGCGATTGCCTTGCCGACGGCCGTCGAACCGGTGAAGGCGACCTTGTTGACGTCGGGATGGTTGACGAGCAGCTCGCCCGTTGTGCCGTCGCCGGTGATGATGTTTACGACACCCTTGGGCAGGTCGGCCTGCTGCAGGATCTCGGCGAAGAGCAGAGCGGTGAGCGAAGTCGTCTCGGCGGGCTTGAGCACAACGGTGTTTCCGGCGGCGAGAGCCGGGGCGATCTTCCACGCGAGCATCAGGAGCGGAAAGTTCCACGGGATCACCTGCGCGGCGACACCGAGTGCGCGCGGATTGGCTCCGAGACCCGCGTAGTCGAGCTTGTCGGCCCAGCCCGCGTAGTAGAAGAACCAGGCGGCGACGAGCGGAACGTCGACGTCGCGGCTCTCCTTGATCGGCTTGCCATTATCGAGGCTCTCGGCAACCGCGAGTTCGCGGCTGCGCTCCTGCACGAGCCGGGCGATGCGGAAGAGGTACTTGCCTCGGTCAGCACCGGAGAGCTTGGACCACGTGCGCTCGTAGGCGCGACGCGCTGCCGCTACCGCGACATCCACGTCTTCGGTGTTTGCTGTGGCGATCTCGGCGATCTTCTTTTCAGTTGCCGGCGACACCGACGAGAACGGTGTGCCGTGGCCATCGACGAACTCGCCGTCGATGAAGAGTCCGTAGGAGTCGCGAAGGTTGAGCAGTGCCGTCGACTCCGGGGCCGCTGCGTATTCGAGGAATGACATGTTTGTGGTCCTTAGTCGATGGTGACGTAGTCGGGGCCGGAGTAGTGGCCGGTGGTGATCTTCTGGCGCTGCAGCAGCACGTCGTTGAGAAGCGATGACGCGCCGAATCGGAAGAGGTGCGGAACGAGCCACTCCTCGCCGACCGTCTCGGCGACGGTCACGAGGTACTTGATCGCGTCCTTTGAGGTACGGATGCCGCCCGCGGGCTTCACGCCGATTTTCTCGCCAGTGAGCAGGTGCCAGTCACGCACGACCTCGAGCATCAGCAAGGTGACGGGAAGCGTAGCCGCCGGGGCTACCTTGCCGGTCGAGGTCTTGATGAAGTCCCCTCCGGCCAGGATCGCGAGCCAGCTCGCCCGCTTGACGTTGTCGTACGTGTTGAGCTCGCCGGTCTCGAGGATCACCTTGAGGTGCGCGAAGCTGCCGTCGGGTCGGCGGCAGGCCTCCTTGACCGCAACGATCTGGTCGAAGACGAGGCCGTAGCGACCGGAGAGAAACGCGCCGCGGTCGATGACCATGTCGATCTCGTTCGCGCCGGCATCGACGGCATCGCGGGTGTCGGCGAGCTTGACCGCAAGCGAGGCACGTCCACTCGGAAAGGCCGTCGCGACGGCCGCGACCGAGATGAGCCCGTCATCGGGATCGCCGTGCAGCGAACCGAGCGCGTCGACGGCAGAGCCGACCATGTCGCCGTAGACACAGACCGCTGCGACCCGCGGCGTCGAGGTGTCACCCGGGTCGGGGGTTATCGCCTTTGCGACGAGCGAGCGCACCTTGCCGGGGGTGTCCGCGCCCTCAAGCGTTGTGAGGTCAATGAGTCGGATGATTGTGTCGAGTGCCCAGGCCTTCGACGTCGTTTTGATCGAGCGGGTTCCGAGACCCGCCGCGCGCTGTTCGAGGCCAACGGCGTCGACGCCGGGAAGGCCCTCGAGGTGCCGGCGCAGTGCCTTCTCGCTCAGATCGCTACCGAGGATGCGCAGTGCGCGCTCCGCGGGGGCGAGTTCGATGGCTCCGTGTTCGATTGTCACGGCTTCTCCTTTGAAATCGTGGTGCGTTGCTGGTTCAGGGGTGGCGCTCGACGACTCAGGCATGTCGCGCAGCCCGCGAGTCGATGAACTTGTTGAGCACAAGCGCGAGCACAAGAATCACGCCGGTTGCCACCATCTGGAAAAACGAACCTATACCCATGAGGTTAAAAAGGTTCTTGAGAACCGAGAGCAGCAGCACGGCGATGAACGTGCCACCGACGCCTCCCCGGCCGCCGAACAGGCTCGCGCCGCCCAGCACAACCGCCGCGATGGCGTCGAGTTCGGCGCCCTGGAAGGCGGTCGGCTGCGCGATGGTGAGTCGGCTGGTGAGCAGCACTCCCGCGATGGCTGCTGTGAGCCCGGAGAAACCGAACACCGCGATCTGCACGAGGCGAACGGGAACACCGGAGAGGCGCGCAGCCTCCTCGTTGCTACCAACCGCATAGATGTACTCGCCGAAGGTTGTGTACTTGAGAATCGCGAAGGTGGCGACAGTGACGGCGATGAAGATGATGCCCGTGATCGGAATGATGCCGAGATAGCCACCGCCGATAACGGTGAACGCCTCCGGCAGGTTCTGACCGACCGGGCGGCCGTCGGTGGTGATGTACGCGATGCCCCGGATGCTCGTGAGTCCCGCGAGGGTCACGATAAACGCGGGTAGTCGCAGCGATGCCGAGACCGTGCCGAGTACAAGACCGATGACGGCACCAACGACGAGCGCGAGCAGGATCGCGAGCGGGATGGGCACCATGCCGTTGAGCGCGATGGCAACGACCATTCCGCTGAGCGCCGCGGTACTACCGACCGAGAGGTCGATGCCGCTCGTGAGGATAACGAGGGTCATGCCGATCGCGATAATTCCCGTGAGGCTCGACTGCTGCAGCAGGTTCGCGATGTTGCGCACCGTGAGGAAGTCGGGCGAGAGCAACGAGGCCGCGATCACAACGACCGCGAAAACGATGAGCAGGTTGCCCTTGACGAGCCAGCTCGTTCCTCGCGTTCGCCAGGCGAGAGCCGAGCGGGAGGTGGGTTCGGTGAGTTGTGTGTTTGTCATGGCATCTTCCCGCTGATGATCGCGTGGGTAATTGTTTCCTCCGAGTGGAGGCGGGGGTCAAAGGAGCCGATGTTCCGGCCCTCGTGCAAAACGACTATGCGATGGGTGTTCGCAACGAGCTCGCCGAGTTCGCTGCTCGCGACGAGAACCGCGGCCCCCGTCTCCGCGAGGTTGCGCACCTGTTTGTAGAGGTCGGCTTTCGCACCGATGTCGAGACCGCGGGTCGGTTCGTCGAGCAGCAGGATTGTGCTGCCGCGCGTGAGCCACTTTGCAAGCACGATCTTTTGCTGGTTGCCACCGCTGAGCTCGCCGACGGCCTGGCTGCCGCGGGCGAACTTCACGCCGAGTCCGTCGATCACCGGCGCGCTGAGCCGACGCCCGACGGTGTGCGGCATAATCCACGGCGCACGATGAATCGACGCTATTCCCGCGTTGCGCCAGACCGAGAGACCGAGCATCAAACCCTCGGTCTTGCGACTCTCGGGCACGAGCCCGAAGCCGGCACGCACAGCGGCCCGCGTCGAACGGGCGACGTACGGGGCGCCATTGATGGTGATCGAGTGCTGGGACGACCTCGCGCCGAAGACAGCGGACAGCAGCGTTGTGCGCCCGGCTCCCCCGAGCCCTGCAATGCCCACGATCTCGCCGCGACGCACCGGAATCGACTCGACGTCGATGAGCCCCGGTATGTGCACGCGTTCGATGTTGAGGTATGGCTCACCCGTTGGCGCGGCGCCGGCGTGGATGCCGGTGAGTTCCTTGCGCTTGTCACCGATCATGTCGGCGATCCAGTCATCGGCGTTGGATGTCGCGACCTCGTGGTGCGCGACAGTCGCACCGTCGCGCAGCACGGTGATCCGGTCGCCAACGGCAGCGATCTCGGCGAGCCGATGCGAGATGTAGATCACGGCGCGACCCTCGGCGGCAAGCGAGCGAATGACGCGGCACACCGCCTCGACGTCTGCCTCGCCGAGGGTGGCCGTCGGTTCGTCCATCACGATGATGCGCGCGTCGGTCGTCAGGGCACGGGCGATTGCGGTGAGTTGCTGGTCGGCAATCGGGAGCGAACCAACGACGGCGTCGGGCGAGAACGTTGCCCCGACACGGTCGAGGTATCCCCGCGCCGCCTCCCGGCGAGCGCGCCCGTTGACGATGCCTAGACGGCTGGGCGCGTGGCCAAGGAACAGGTTCTGCGCGACCGTGAGATCGGGAAAGAGGTCGAGCTCCTGGTAGATGACCGAGATGCCCGCGGCGAGTCCCTGAACGGGAGAACCGATGTGCACGGGAGATCCGCCGATCAGAATCTCGCCGCCGTCGGGCTGGTACGAGCCGGAGAGGATCTTCATCAGCGTCGATTTGCCCGCGCCGTTCTCCCCGAGCACACAATGCACCTCACCGGCGCGCACCTCAAGGTTCGCGCCATCAAGGGCAATCGTGCCGGGAAAGAGCTTGCGAATGCCCCGCATCTCCAGAATTGTGCTCATGATGCGTTCTCCAATACGTAGCGCGCGTTCTCTTCATCGGTGATGAGCACTGAGCACAGTCCGCTGCGCACAACCGTGCGACAAATCTCGTTCTTTTGGGCACCCGCGATAACGGCGATCGCGAGCGGCGACGCACGCAGTTCATCGAGGCTGATCCCGACGGTGCGCCGGTCGAGCGACGGATCAACGACGTGCCCGTCGGCGTCGATATACCGGCCGACGACATCGCCGACGGCGCCCTTGGCTGTGAGCTCCGCGACATCCTTCGCCGAAAGATAACCGGAGTCGACGAGAACGGAACTCGTCGTTACAAGCCCGGCACCAAACAGGTGTGCCGACGCCGAGCGCCCGAGCTGCAGCACACCGGCGACGGTGCGGTCGCTCTCGATTGCCCGCTTTGTCTCTTCACGCTCGAGGATCGCGGGGCTCGGCAGAAGCGTTGCGCTCCCCCCGCCCTTTGTCGCGATGGTCACGGCCGTCGACGACGCCGAGCTCGAACGCTTGTTTGTGCTCACGCCCCCGTTGATCTGCACAACCGAGACGTTTTTTGCCCAGCCCTGCGGCAGGTGCTGGGCGACGTTGTGGAGCGTGCGCCCCCAGCTGATGCCGAGGGTGTGCGGCACGGGCCGCAGGGCGGTCAGGTAGTCAGCGGCCGCGAGTGCGACGCGGGACAGCAGTTCGTCCTGGTCGGCGATCGTCGGCACAATGACAACGTCACGCAGGCCGGTGACAGCCTGCAGCTCTCGCTCGAGTGGGAGGCGGCGGGCCCGCGGGTGCACGATCTCGATGCGAACTATGCCGCGGTCGCGCGCGTCGCTCAGCAGCCGCCCGACCTTCCAGCGGGTGAGGTTGAGCAGGGCGCCGATTTCGTCCTGGGTCTTGTTGTCGTCGTAGTAGAGCTCAGCCGCACGTACGGCGAGCATCTCGTCGTCGAGGTTTGTCACAGTGCCGGCTCCGCAACTCGCTCGCGCGTCAGGTCAACAAGTCGGTGGCCGATGCGCGCGGTTGCCGCAACGGCGTCGGTGTAGAGCGCAAAGCCCTCGTCGTAGAGGCCGCAGTTGTCCGCCGGTTCGATCGTTCGCATTGCGGGGGTGAAGGCGCGCGCCTCGAGAGCCGGATCACTTCCGTTGAGCGCGGCGGCCGCGATCGCAGCGCAGGCCAGGAGTGTGAGGTTCTCACCCTCGCTCAACTGAATCGGCCGACCGAGAACGTCGGCCGTCACCTGCACCCAGAGCGGATTGTGACGGATGCCGCCACTCACGACCACAGACCCCGTGTCGACGCCTACCGAACCGAACGACTCCAGCACCGATCGAGTGCCGTAGGCAACCGATTCGACTGCCGCTCTGTACATCTCGGCGGGGGTTGTTCCGAGATTGAGACCGAGCATGCCGCCCCTCAAACGCGCGTCACGGTGCGGAGTGCGGTTGCCCATAAAGTTGTCGAGCACAAGCAGTCCGTGGGCGAGCGGTTGGATGCGGGAGGCGTCTTCAACGAGGGCGTGCACCCGCTCGCGCCCGTAACCGAGCACCCGCTCGCCGAGCCAGGTGAGCGAGGATCCCGCAGAGATCTGACCGCCCTCAACGAGCCACTCGCCCTCGGTGAGGGCGTTCGGGTACGGTCCCCAGATCGTCGGGGCGAAAACCGGGTTGGCGAGCTCGGCGATAAACGCGTTCGACGTACCGGCGACGATCGACACCGGTCGTGCCCCGTGTGCTTCGAGGGGCACAAGAGAGAGGTGCGCGTCGATTCCCCCGACTCCAACAACGGGTGTGTTGATGAGGCCGAGCGAAGCGGCGACGGCGCTCGTGATGGGGCCGACAGCGGCCCCCACCGCGCGGATGTCGGAGGGCAGCTTCGAGCCGAGGTCGCCGACGCCGAGCGCCGAGTAGAGGTCGTGCGGCAGCGACTGCTCGCGGCTGTCGTAGTTCCACTTGCATGTTGCGTTGAGGCGCGACCCGACCCACTGCCCGGTGAGGCGCAGCGTGAGGTAGTCGACCGACTCACCGATGTAACGCGCCGCCCGGTAGACCTCGGGCTCGTTGCGCGCGAGCCACATGGCTTTCGGCACAAGCCACTCGGCACTGTCTGCTCCCCCGCTGAACGCGAGGGCTGGGTGGTCGAGCGTTGCGGTCAACTCGGCTTCCGCTGAGGCGCGCGAGTCCATCCACAGGATGGCGGGTCGCAGCGGGCGAGCCTCGGCGTCGAGTACAACAACCGACGAGGAGGTTGTCGCGACGCTGATTGCCGCAATTTCACTGACGTTCGCAGCCGCGAGAGCTTCGCGCGAGGCATCCACAGCTCCGCGCCACCAACGCTCGGGATCCTGCTCGGCCCAGCCGGGACGCGGGTACACGGTCGGGTAGGGCGCGTGACCGTCGCCGACCCGCTGACCGGTGTCGGTGAAGACAGCAGCCCGAGCGCTCTCGGTTCCGATGTCTATCGCAAGATAATGCACGTCATTCACTCCTCGTCGAGTGGTTGCCTTCGGGTGGGGTGGACTAGTCCTGGTTGGGCAGGAACAGCACCTTCGAGCTAAAGATAGACCGATCGGCGAGTTGCTTCATGGTGCCGGGAACCTCGGAGAGAGGCAGTTCGTGCGTGATCATAAACTCCCACTTGAGCTCACCGCTCGCGAGCTTCGCGGCCGAATCGTGCCACTCGCGACCGGGGAACGGAGCCGAGAACGAGTTCCAGCTTCCGTGCAGCGACACCTCGCGACGGAGGAAGTTGCTGAACGTCGCCTTGTCGAGTTCGACCGGGTTGTGCGGGATACCGATGAAGGCAGCATCACCGCGGCGGGCGACGAGGTTGACGGCGAGAGCGATTGTCGGCGGTACCCCGGCAGACTCGATGACAACGTCGTAGCCCGAACCGGCACCTGCAAGCGCCTCGGCGTCGCCAGAGGCGGTCGCTGTAGCACCGGCAACGCGCGCCATTGCGGCCTTGTCGTCGTTGAGGTCAACGGCGAGAACCTCTGTCGCACCGAGAAGCAGCGCCCACTGAACGGCGAACAGGCCGATGGGGCCGGCGCCGATGACGGCAACGCGTGATCCTTCGCCCACTCGGGTGCGCAGCAGCGCGTGAAGGGCAATGGCACTCGGGTCGATCATCGCCGCGGCCCGCGGGTCGAGACCCTCGGGCATTTTCAGGGCGTTGGATGCCGGTACAACAACGTATTGCGCGTAGGCGCCATCCCTACGGCTTCCGAAGTAGTCGTAGTCCTCGCACAAGCTGAAGTGGCCCGCGAGACAGCTCTCGCACTTGTTGCAGGGCAGAAGCGGCGGCACCGACACCAGGTCGCCAACGGCGAAGGTTGTGACGTCGCTCGCGATCTCAGTGACGAATCCGGAGAACTCGTGACCGCAGATGATGGGGTGACGGTGCGCGCCGGCGAAGTTCATCCGGGGAATGTCGGATCCGCAGACGCCGCACGCGGCGACCTTGACGAGCAGGTCTCCCGCGCCGATGCTGGGGATGTCGACCTGCTCGACCCTCGTGTCACCGGGAGCGTAGGTGACGGCCGCGGTCATTCGTGAAGTCATGGGGTGTGTCCGTATTTCTCGTGGGTCCGTAAACGATGGTGAGGGGTGGGCGTCAGCCTGGCGGTGACGCCCACCCCAGCTTGGTGAGCTACTTCGCCTTGGCGAAGAGCGTGTCGCCGATGTACTCGGCGGCGTTGTCCTTGCTCACGAGGGCAGAGCCGGCATCGATCTCGGCGTCGACGTCTTCACCGTTCGCGGCGGCGATCGCCGTTTCGGCAGCGACAGCACCGAGCGAGATCGGGTCGTTGAGAGAGGTTGCGACGTACTGGTCACCGTCGTTGATTGCCTCGACGGCTTCCATCAGTCCATCCACTCCGGCAACGAGCACGTCTTCGCGTCCGTTCTCTTTGAGCACCTGGAGCGCTCCGAGTGCCATGTCATCGTTGTGTGCGTAGACGACCTTGACGTCGGGGTTGGCCTGCAGGAGGTCCTGCATCGCCGTCACAGCGTTTGCTCGGATGTATTCCGCGTACGGGCCAGCAACGATCTCGACAGCGTCATTGCCTTCAAACGAGGAGTGGAAGCCACTCGAGCGGTCCATGGCGACGGTTCCGCCAGCGTCACCCTGGATCTCGATGATCTTGCCGCCCTCGGCGCCAAGAGCCTCGGAGACCGCGTCACCGACGAGCTTGCCCATTGCGACGTTGTCTCGTCCGACGTGAGCGAGTGCGCCCTCCGCAGAACGGTCCACGGTGATAACGGGGATGCCCGCGGCCTTCGCCGAGGCAAGTGCCGGCGCGATGCCCTGAGGGTCAACGGGGTTGATCAGCAGAACATCAACGTTCTTTGTGATGAGGTCTTCGATGTCGTTGTTCTGCTTGGTGACGTCGCCGTTGGCGTCGACGTAGATGAGTTCGGCGCCGTCAGCTTCTGCGGCTTCCTTGACGCCCGTGCCGAGTTCGACGTAGAACGGGGACTGCTGCGTTGCCTGGCTGAAACCGAGGGTGATTGTGCCGTCCGAGTCACCGGTGTCGGCTCCGCCCGGGGTTGTAGATACGGAACATGCCGCGAGAGCGAGTACCGCCGGGATTACGAGTGCTGCGGTCAGTGACCGTTTCATCTGAGCCTCCTTGATCAGAAATGGAATACCTGCACGCTAAGCGGATGCCGACTCCAACTGCAACAAAGGTTGGCAACTTTGCTCATATGAGCAGCGATTGAGCGCGCAGGGCTGCGCATGCGCAGCGCCCGGGGGGTCAGCGCCCGAGAATCCCCTCGAAGTGTGCGTTCCACGCCGTGCCGCGATCGCGTTCCCAGTGCTGCCAGTCGACGGGGCGACCGCGCAGCAGGTCTTCCAACTGGTCGAGGTTTGTGAGCCAGTGTGCGCTGATATTTGCCGAGAAGCGCGGCTCCACGTCGCTCTCGATCCGCACCCCGAGACGGGTGGCTCCCCCGCGGGTGCCGCCCTCGAGAATTTCGAGGCTGAACTCCAGAATTCCGATATTGGATGTCGCGATCCGCAGCGTTTCCAGCGGCTCGAGCAGTTCGATCTCACCCCGTGTGTGCGCGAGGTAGGTGGGTCCGATCCACTCGAGGTCGTAGACGCCGCCCTCGCGCGCGTCGATCGTCGCGTCGGCGAGCCAGCCGATCACGAGATCGGGGTCGACGAGGGCGTCCCAAACGATCTCGACGGGGAGGTCGTAGTCTCGGGTGAAAAACAGAGTTGAGCCGCTCACGAAGCCCAGCCTAGGCGTGGTCGGCGCGAACCTACAGCGCGAGTTCGCGCCCTAAACTAGCCGGATGAGCAAGCCGCCAGCAGCGACGCAGCAACCAGCCCCCAAGCGCAATCCAGCGCTCGTGATTCTCGACCTCTCGGCGGGATTTGTTCTCGGCGTCATCGCGCTCTTCATCGGGCTCGCGATCGTCGGCGTAACGGGCAGCTACCCTGGTCTTCTCGACGCCTGCGGCACCGGCCCCTACGAGGGCATGGTGTGCAACGAGGGGTATCTCTCGACAGTTGTGTTTGTTGTCACCGGCATCGCGATTTTCGCCTTCGCCGTGCCCGCGGGAATGTTCGTTGTCAACGCAATCCGCAAGCGCACTGCCTGGTACTGGCCGCTCATCGGCATTGTCATCTCGGTTGTCGCGTTCTACGCGGGAACCTACTTCGCGAGCCTCGCCGCGCCAACCATCTAGGAACAAACGTGAACACTCGCCTCGCGCTCGCCGTCGACTTCGGCGGCACAAAGGTTGAAGCAGGATTCGTCGACGAAAGCGGTGCGGTTCTTGCCGCGACACGCTTCCGCAGGCCCACGGGCGGTACGTCGACGAGCGACGAGCTCGCGGCTGCCGTGCGTGGTGTTGTGCTCGACGCTCTCGCGACGCAGCCGCCCGGCACCGAACTTGTTGGGGTCGGCGTCGGCTCTGCTGGACCGATCGAGGTTCGCGCGGGACTCACGTCGCCGCTCAACGTTCCGGCGTGGCGCGGCTACGCGATTCGCGACCTCGTTGCGGAGACGGTGCCCGGGGTTCCCGTGCGCTACCGCATGGATGGCCTGTGCATCGCTCTCGCCGAACACTGGGTGGGCGCGGGCCGCGGCTACGACAACATCATGGGCATGATCGTCTCGACCGGTGTCGGCGGCGGACTCATCACCCAGGGCAGGGCAATCGAAGGCCCGACAGGCAACGCGGGTCACATCGGCCACGTCGAGGTCGGCGGCTTCGACGAGCCGTGCAAGTGCGGCGGCATCGGGTGTGTTGAGGCGATCGCCTCCGGCCCTAAAAGCGTCGAGTGGGCGGTCTCGCAGGGCTGGGTGGGGGCTACCGGCGAAGACCTCGCGGCGGCCTACGCCGTCGGCGACCCCATCGCTCGCGCCGCCGTTGAGCGCGCGGGCCGTGCCATCGGCCAGTCGATAGCTTCGGCCACAGCGCTTGTTGACCTCGAGCTCGTTGCGATCGGCGGCGGGTTCTCCCGCGTGACCCCCGACCTGTTCGACTTCATTCGCGAGGCAATCGCCAAGCGCGTGCAGTTCGGTTTCGTCACAAAGGTGAAGGTTGTGCCATCCGGGCTCTCTGACGCCGGCCCGCTCATCGGCGCTGCGGCGCTTGTGCACCGTGGCGAACTGATCAGCGACTACTAATCCGACTTAGCGAGTACTTGCCGCGAGCTCGTCTTCGACGAAGCCGTGGCGCCCGAGGATAACCCCGGCGACAACTCCCGCGAGAGACACCGCGAGCAGGAAAACGAGCGCTGCCGTCCAGCCGAGAGTCAGATCGTGGAGCACACCGACAATGAGCGGCCCGCACGCACCGATCGTGTAGGCGGTGGCCTGAGCGAAGCCGCTGAGGGCCACCGATCCGGCGTGGCCTCGCGTGCGCGCGTTGATAAGAACAAGAGCCACGGGAAACAGGATCTGCCCGCTGCCGATGAGAAGTACCCAGAGCCAGGTTGGCCCGGTTGGCGCAAACAGCAGCCCGAGGTAGCCGAGCACAAAGAACAGCACGGCCACGTAGATGATGAGGCCGCCGTTCTTGAGCCGCGCCACGACAATCGGCGCGATGATCGAGGCCGGCAGACCGGCGAAACTAAACAGCGCGAGCAGCGAGCCGGCTTCGACGGACGTCACGCCCGCGACATCCACGAGCACCTGCGGAAGCCACGCGAAACTCGCATAGGCATTGATCGCTGACACCGCTAGGGCGATCGCGATGGCGATTGCCGTACGGGAGCGCCAGAGTCGTGCGACGAGGGCGGGTGGCGCCTCCTCGAGCTCGGGCGTCGGGTCGAGGGCCGCCGCGGCGAGGTGTGCGCGGTGGCGGCTGAGCAGCACAATCCAGGGGATGATCGCGATCATGGCGATCGCCGACCAGATACCGAGCGAGAAGCGCCAGCCCACCGAGTCTGCGAGCGGGGCCGCGAGAAGCGCGGGCAGCGCCGTGCTGATCGACATAATCGTCGCGTAGGCCGCGGTGATCGCGCCGATACGGTCGGGGAAGTAGCGCTTCACCGCGGGCGGCAGCAGCACATTCGCGATACCCATGCCGACGAGTGCAAGGGCACTGCCGATGAGCAGGGCCGCGTACGAGCCCGAAAACGCCCGCACGATGTGCCCGGCGATCATCACAACGATTGCGAGCACAAGCGCACCCTCGAGTCCGAGGCGACGAGCGATGGGCGGCGCGATAAACCCCGAGAGCGCGAAGAAGATCGGCGGCAGCATGCCGATGATGCCGATACCCACACTCGTGAGTTGGATGTCGCGGCCGATCTCATCGGTGATCGGCGAGATCGCGGCAACCGCCGACCGAAGGCTCAGAGCGATGAGCAGAATGGCGAGAAGGGCGACGGTGCGCCCGGCCCAGAGCGGCATTCTTGGGGTCTCGGGCATCCGCCCAGTCTAGGCGCGCGTCGTACACTCGAATCGTGAATGACATGGCCGGCTACTTTCCGCTCAGCCAGCGCCCGCGGCGCGACGAGTCGAGCGTTTCGAACAACTGGGCCAGGCATACCGGCACTGTGCTGCTCGAGCTCACCGGTGTGCTCGATGCGCTTGAGCCGTCGGACTGGCAGACCCCGTCGCTTCGCCCCGCGCTCACCGTGCGCGACGTTGTCGCCGAGCTCGTCTGGCTCGCGTCAACGACGCGCTGGCAGCGGCTGCTCACGCCGAGCGCTCGCTCGGCTGGCGAACCCGCGGCAGTCGAGCCCGCCGCTCTCACAGCCCGGGTGCGCGAACTCGCGACAGCGGCTCTCGCGCCCAGCGCCACGCGCACCGTTGCTCACCTCAGCCACGCTGTTGTCGCCGCCTACGAGGTTGCTCGGGCAACGCGCCATCCACTCGCTATTGATCCACTCGCGAGCGGAGCCGTCGCACTCGCCCGTGGGCTCGGCGGACCGATCGGGGCACGCGCCGTCACGCGCGAACGCACCCTCGTCGCTACCGACGCCGAGTGGAGCGTTGGACGGGGACCCGCGATCGAGGGAACGGCCGAGGCCATAGTGCTGTTCCTGTTCCAGCGGGGAACGCTCGGAGGCTGAGCTAGCGCTGCGCCTTCGCCGGGTATCCAAGCAGTTCGCGGATGACCGTTTCGTCCTGTGCCATCTGTGCGCTCAGGGCGTCCATGCCGGAGAACTTCTGCATTCCCCGGATGTACTTCACAAACGACACCTCGACGCTCTTGTCGTAGAGGTCGAGGTTCGCGTCGAGCACGTGCGCCTCGACCTGCTTGTCGGGCACACCGTCGAAGGTCGGGTTGTTGCCGATCGACACGGCGGCGCCATACTTCTCGCCGTCGACGGTGAACCAGGCCGCGTAAACACCGTCGGCCGGAATGAAGCCCTCGATCGCCGGTGCGAGGTTCGCCGTCGGGTAGCCGAGCTCGCGGCCGCGCTGCACACCGTGCACAACAACCGCGCGAATCGTCGGCAGGTGGCCGAGCAGGTCGCTGGCGGCCGAGACCTCCCCCGCGGTCAGCAGCTCGCGCACCCAGGTCGATGAGGCGCGGCGCTCGGTCGCAGTCGCGACGACGTCTTCGATGAGCGTGACCTCGAAGCCGTGTGTCGCACCAAGCTCGCGCAGGGTCTCGACAGTGCCGGCACCCTTCGCGCCGAAGCGGAAGTCAGAGCCGACGAGCACAACCCGCGCGTGCAGGGCGTTCACGAGAATCGACTCGACGAAGGCCTCGGGCGACTGCTCGCTGAAGGCGCGGTCGAACTCGAGCATGACGGTTGCGTCGAGGCCGGTCTCGCTCAGGCGCTCGATCTTCTGCGCGTTGCTGAGCAGCGGCTCGGGGCAGAGCTCGGGGCGCAGCAGGGCGAGCGGGTGACGATCGAAGGTGACGGCGGTCGCAACGAGTCCCGCGTCACGCGCGACACTCGTGAGCGCCTCGATGACCGCGCGGTGCCCGGCGTGCACACCGTCGAACTTGCCGATCGAGACGGCACTCGGCCCGAAGTCGTCTGGCACGGCGGCCAGGGAAGCGAAGAACTGCATCAGTTGCGTGGCCTTTTTATGTAGAGCCAGATCATGCCGACGATGGGCAGCACGAGGGGAACAAAACCGTAGCCGCGGCCGAAGTAGCTCCACACGGTCTTCTCCGGGAACAGCTCGGGATCGATGAGCGTCAGCACACCAACCGTGAGCACAAAGAGCAGTTCGAAGCTGATCGTGACCCACGCGACGCGGTACCAGGCATCACCCTTTTTGATCAGCGCAATCGTGGCGAAAATGTAGACGACCGCGGCGAGCGCGGAGAGCGAATACGCGACGGGAGCATCGTTGAAATCGGAGGCGATCTGAAAAAATGCTCGACCGGTCGCGGCGAGCGCGAGAAGGGCGTAGACGGCGATAAGTACGCGTCCGACACCGGTCGAACGCGAGGAAGTTGTGGAGGTCATCGGATACAGATTACGCGACCTGAACGAACCAGATTTGGTTCATGCGCACGACCATAACCGCGACGGCGCAACACGCGACCCCGAGCACCGCTGTACTCCACCGCGTGCGATCGACGAGGCCGTAGATTATCGCGAGCGGCGGAATGAGAATCGCCGTAACCAGGTAGGTGTAGAACTCGAGAACGTTGCCCGTTGGTGTGTTGCCGAAGACCGGGCTGACGATCGCGATGACGAGCTGGGCGACGAGAAGAACCGCAACAAACGCCGTCGCGCCCATCGTGAGATCGTTGGGCTTTTTGCCGATGAGTCCGAGCACAATCGCGATGACCCCGACAGCGACCGCGAAACACGCCTGCACCCAGGTGAACCATTCGATCACGCGAGCACCTCGTCGGTCGGGAAGTTCACAAGTGGGCGCCCAACGTTCTTCGTCACGGTGAGCAGCCCAACGAGGCGACCGTCGGGCGCCACGGTAGCGATCGGGCCACCCTCAAGGTCGGGCACAGTTATGCGCTTGCCGTGCACGAGGTCGATGACGTCTTGCTGGCTTGCGTGAAAAGTGGGAAAAAGAAGTTCGGCGGTCGCAACGGGCGTGCGCAACTGCGCAGCGGGGTCGAGATCGTCGAGGGTCGCCGCATCGTCGATCGAAAACGGGCCAATGCGTGTGCGACGGAGAGCCGTCAGGTGACCGCCAACGCCGAGCGATGTCCCGAGGTCGCGAGCAAGCGCGCGGATGTAGGTTCCGCTCGAACATTCCACCCGCACGTCGACGTCAACAAACTCGCCCTCGCGCCGGGTCTCCAGCACCTCGAACGCCGAAATGGTGACTGCGCGAGCCTTGAGCTCGACGGTTTCACCCTCTCGCACAAGCGTGTACGCGCGCTTGCCATCGACCTTTATCGCACTCACCGACGACGGCACCTGGCTGATCTCGCCGCGCAGCGGAACAATCCCGGCCGCAATCTGCTCATCGCTAATTCCCGATGCGTCGGTGGATGTCGCGACCTCCCCCTCCGCGTCATCCGTCGAGGTCGACGCCCCGAGTCGAATAGTTGCGAAGTACTCCTTGTCGAGGCCGACGAGGTAGGTCAACAGTCGCGTCGAACTGTTGAGGCCGAGCACAAGCAGGCCCGTGGCCATCGGGTCGAGGGTTCCGGCATGCCCGACCTTGCGCGTACCGGCAAGCTTTCGCGTACGGGAGACAACACCGTGGCTCGTGATCCCCTGCGGTTTATCGACGAGGAGGATTCCGCTCGTTGCACCCGTGTTCACCGTACGAGTTTAGGCTGTTCCCATGCGGATAGGTGTGCTCGGTGCGGGCGCCGTCGGAGGCGTACTCGCCGCACTCCTCGATCGGGCCGGGCACGAGGTGGTTGTCACGGCGCGCGGGGAGCACCTCGACGCGATACGCCGCGGCGGCATCCGGCTCACGGGTGCCTGGGGCAGCCACACCGCTCACGTCGCCGCCGCAGAGACGCTGCCACCCGGGCTCGACGCCGTTCTCGTTACGACGAAGGCCCAGGACTCGGCAGCGGCAGTCACGGCTGCCGCCCACGCCATCGACGGTCTACCCGTGCTCGTTGTGCAGAATGGGCTCGCGGGGGTGGCCGCGACATCCACTCTGCTGCCTCGCTCGGAGGTTGCCGGCGCTCTCGCGCTCTTCGCGGCCAGCTACCTCTCCCCCGGCGAGGTCGCTGTGACAAGTACCGCACACACCCATCTCGGCGGGGCGGCGGCGGGCTTCTTCGAGCGGTTGCTCAGGGGGGTCATTCCGGTGAGCGTCACCCATAACTTCGCCGGCGCGCAGTGGACAAAGCTCATCGTCAACCAGCTCAACGCGCTGCCCGCCATCACCGGACTCTCTGTGCAGGAGGTCATCGCCGACCCGCGCACGCGGCGCGCGCTCACCGCGAGCATGCGCGAGGCCGTGCGCGTTGCCCTCGCGGCCGGCGTGCGGTTCGAGCCCGTGCAGGGGCTCACGCATTCGCGGCTCGCGTTCTTCGCCCGGTTGCCGCTCTGGGCCGGCCAGCTTCTGCCGCTCAGGTTTGGGCGCTACCTCGGGTCAACGCCCAACCCCGGGTCGACGCTGCAGTCAATTCGGCGCGGGCAGCCGACCGAGATCGACTACCTCAACGGCGCGGTCGCGGCCACCGGGCACGCACCGATCAACGCGAGGCTCGTCGAACTCGTGCACGAGGTGGAGCGCACGGGTAGGTTCCTCACACCTCAGCAGCTGTCGGCGAAGATGCGCCTCGGGTGATTGAAGTCGCCGTTGTCGACGATCGTCGTCGCGCGACTTGAGGGCTTCTCCTTCGCGTACAACTTCTGCCCGCCGGTGTAGCGGTCGCCGATTCCCGACGGCCCGTCGCGCTCGATGAGGCGCTGCTCGGCGACGTCCGTCGGAACGTCGAGCCAGATCGAGTAGTTCCAGATGCCGCGCAACTCCGGGCGATTGAGGAAAATGCCGTCGACGACCAGAATCGCGTTGTCGGGGGCCGTAATCCACTTCGGTTCGATCGGAGCATCGGCGACAACGTCGAAATTAGCGAGCACAAACGCGCCGGTACCGGCCTGGCGGAATGGGTCAACAAGAATGCGGCGGAACGTCGCGTAGTCGTAGGAGTCCTCGTAGAAGCCGCGCGGTGAATCCTTGCCCTGCGCGTACCGCTCAACGCGCGGCCGGTGAAAGCCGTCGATCGAGGCGTGCACAGCCGCGTGACCGGCCTTCTCGAGCGCCTCGACGAGGGCCTCGGCGAAGAAAGTCTTGCCCGCGCCATCCACCCCGTCGATCGCGACAATCACACGACCTCGCGCGTAGTTGTGCAGGATGTCGGCGGCCAGGGCGTCGAGAACGTCCTTCTTCTGGGGTGTCCATCGCGTCATGCTGCCCAGTCTAGATTTGGAGGGTGAAGAATGCTGGGGCGCAGCTCGCCGAACCGGTCATCGAGTGGTTCGGCGGCAACGGACGCGACCTGCCGTGGCGCCGCGACGGGTTCACGGCATGGGGCACCCTCGTGAGCGAATTTATGCTGCAGCAAACTCCCGTTGTGCGGGTCATCCCAAGGCTCGCCGAGTGGCTCGAGCGCTGGCCGACCCCCGCCCACCTCGCTGCGGTTCCGTCGGGCGACGCCGTGCGCGCATGGCAGAGCCTCGGCTACCCGCGCCGCGCCCTCAACCTGCACGCGGCAGCCGTTGCCATCACCGAGCGTCACGGCGGAGTTGTGCCGCACGATGTCGATGAGCTGCTCGCGCTGCCCGGCATCGGCGACTACACGGCGCGCGCGGTTGCCGTTTTCGCCTACGGGCGGCGGCACCCCGTTGTCGACGTCAACATCCGCCGCGTGATTGCGCGTGCCGTGCACGGGCAGGGTGAGCCCGGCCCGGCCGCTCGTCGCGACCTCGCCGACATGGAGGCGCTGCTGCCGACATCGCTCGAGAAGGCTCGCGCGTTCAACGTCGCGATGATGGAACTCGGCGCGCTCGTCTGCACGGCACGCACTCCACGGTGCGACGCCTGCCCGATCGCCGCGCAGTGCGCCTGGCGCGCGGCCGGCTACCCGGCGTTCGAGGGCAAGCGTGCGCCGACCCAGAAGAAGTTCGCCGGATCCGACCGACAGGTTCGCGGGCTCATCCTGAAAGAGCTGCGCGCCTCAGACGTCGCGGTGACGCAGGCCGAGATCGACACGGTATGGCCGGAGCCCGTGCAGCGAGCACGTGCTCTCGCAGGTCTCCTCGCCGACGGCCTCGTCGTCGCCAGCGATGGCGGGTTCGAGCTGCCGTCGTGACCCGCGTCCTAAGCTAGCCCCGTGCCCACCGCGTCGCTCCGCCTCTCCTCACCACCGGCGGGCGCGCTCGCCGATGCACTTGCCGCGATTCCCGCAGCTCTCGGTCTCACTCCCGACTTCCCGCCGTTGGACATCCCGACGCCGCCCCTGCCAGCAACCGATCTCACCCACCTGAACTTCGTCACCGTCGACCCGCCGGGAGCCACCGACCTCGACCAGGCGTTTGTGCTCGAGCGCGCGGGCGACGGCTACCGAGTGCACTACGCGATAGCGGCAGTCGGCCTGTTCGTCGAACCGGGATCGCCGCTCGACGCGGAGACACAGCGGCGCGGACAGACGATGTACGCTCCCGCTGGCAGGATTCCGCTGCATCCACCCGCTATCAGTGAAGATGCCGCGTCACTGCTGCCCGGCGTCGACCGCGGAGCGTACGTCTGGCAGTTCGAACTCGACGCGCGGGCAGCGGTCACCGCGACCACCCTGACCCTCGCGCGCGTTCGCAGTCGTGCCCAACTGACCTACGCGAGCGTCGACGAACCGCTGCTGCGGGAGATCGGCGAAAAGCGCCAGGAACTCGAACGCGAGCGCGGCGGCGCGAGCCTCACCCTGCCGGAGACCGAGATCGGCCTCGTCGACGGCGTGTACACGGTGGAACGGCGCGAGCCGCTGCCCGCCGAGGGCTGGAACGCGCAGCTTTCGCTGATGACCGGCATGGCCGCGGCCGAGCTGATGCTCGCTGCGGGCATCGGCATTCTCCGCACAATGCCGCCGGCCGATGCTGGCGCGCTCGAGGCGTTCCGACTGCAGGCCGCTGCGCTGGGCCACCCCTGGGAGGTCTCGCTCCCCTACGGCGACTTCCTTCGCTCGCTCGACCTTGCCGAGCCGTCAAGCCTCGCCGTGATGTACGCGGCCGCCTCGCTCTTTCGCGGCGCCGGCTATACGGTCTTCGACGGAGCACCGCCCGCCGTCACCGAACAGGCCGCAGTTGGTGCGCCCTATGCCCACGCGACAGCTCCGCTGCGCCGACTCGTCGACCGCTACGTGCTCGCGGCGTGTGAGGCAATCGCGAACGGTCGACCGGTACCGGAGTGGGTGCGCTCGGCTCTGCCCGGCCTGCCTGCGGCGATGAGCGCATCCGGTGCCCTCGCCGGCCAGGTCGACCGCCTCGCCATCGACACGGTCGAGGCAGCGTCACTCGCGGGCCGCGTCGGCGAAACCTTCGAGGCAACGGTGATCGCTGCCCGGGCACAGAGCGCCACGATCCAGCTCGTCTCCCCCGTCGTCACGGCGAGTTGCGACGGTGTGCTCGTTGCGGGAACACGCATCCGGGTGCGATTGGATGTCGCGGACCTGGCCAGCGCCACGGTGAGGTTCAGCGTCCTCTAGTCCTGCTCGTGCGCTTTGCGATTCTCCGGGTGGGTCGCGAGCATAATCGAGATCGGCCGCCCATCGGCGTCGGCAGGGCGCTCCTTGAACTCGATGAGCACCGCGTTGAGCTTCTCGTGCAGCTCCCGTTCGCTTTCCGCATTGAGCTTTACACCGAGGCGCGCGACGTCGAGATCTTCGGCCCGCACACCCTGGATCTCCTCGAGAAAGGTCTGCACAAGGATCGGGCCGATCTGTGGCGCCGGAAAGTCCCAGGAGCGCCTCGTCGCGATGTACGGAATCTCGAGCGCCCCGCGTCTGCCGGTTCGCGCGGTCTCGGCGGCGAGAAACCCGGTGTCGAGCAGGGTTCGCACGTGGTGCAGGCTTGTGCCCGGATTGAGGTCGAACTCGAGTGCGATCTCGCGGTTTGTGTGGCTCTCGTGCAGGCAGAACCGCAGGATGCGCATACGCAGCGGTGAGGTGAGGGCACGCGCCATTGCCCGCTGTCGATTGTCGCTTCCGTCGGGCATACAACAAGCATACGGTGGAGTGATTGGCTTATCTCAATCACTCGTGCATAATTGTGCAATGACAACGACCTCGCTCTGGCGCCACGGTGGCTTTTTGCGGCTCTGGGGCGGCGAGACCACAAGTCAGCTCGGCGCGCAGCTCGGCGGCATCGCGATCCCCGTGCTCGCCGTCATCCTGTTGAACGCGACAGAGTTTGAAGTAGGAGTGCTCGGGGCAGCGGGCACGGCGGCCTTCCTCGTTATCGGTCTCCCGGCCGGGGCGCTCATCGACAGGATGCTCAAGCGTCGCGTGATGCTGCGGGCGGACTTTGTGCGCGCGATAGCGATGGCCGCAATTCCGCTGCTCTGGTTTCTTGGCGTACTGGAAATGTGGCACCTCATCGCCCTCACCACTCTCGTCGGCGCAGCGCGGGTCTTCTTCGATGTCGCCTACCAGAGCTACATTCCGGTGCTCGTCAACCGCGACCAGATCGCCGACGCGAACTCCAAGCTGGAGACAACGTCGCAGCTCGCGGGCATCGGCGGCCCCGCACTCGGTGGCGCACTCCTCACGATCATCCAGGCGCCGGCGATTCTTCTGACGACAGCCGTGACCTACCTCGTGTCGTTCCTGATGCTCACAACAATCAAGGACACCGAGGTACCCGCGCCCAAGGAAGACCGTCGCCCGCTTTGGACCGAGATCAAGGAAGGTCTCGCCTTCGTCTGGAACGAGAAGCTCCTGCGCCGCATCGTTGCCTGCACGGGTGTCGGCAACTTCTTCTTCTCGTTGGCAATGACCCTGATGCCGATTCTCGTGCTTCGCGAACTGGGGCTCAGCCCCGCCGTACTCGGAATCGCAACGGGCGTTGGTGCGGTCGGCGGGCTCCTCGGGGCCGCAGCCTCGGCCAAACTCACGGCCTGGATCGGCGAGGGCACGATCATCGTCTGGTCAGCGATCGGTTTTGGTGTGGCCGGGCTGGTCTTCGCGGCAATGACGATCGTTCCGTCGGCGCTCACGATCCCAGTCTTTATCGTGGCCGAATTCCTTGTGAGCTTTACGGTGCTCGTCTACAACATCGCTCAGGTCAGCTTTCGCCAGCGCATCTGCCCGCCCCTCCTGCTCGGACGCATGAACGCGTCGATCAGATTCGTCGTCTGGGGCGTTATGCCGATCGCGGGGCTTCTCTCCGGCATAGTCTCCACAGCGATCGGCGTGTTCCCCGTCGTCTGGATTGGACTCGTCGGAAGCCTGCTCGCGGCCGGGTTTGTGCTCTTCTCACCGCTGCTCGGCATGCGCACGCTGCCCGACTCGGTCGTCGAAGAGGCGAAGGATGCCGCCCGGATCGTTGAGAACTAGACCCTAGCGCCCGTCGGGCACGCGTGACGTCGCCTCGATCAGCACAACGAGCGAGTCCACGAGCGCGCGGGAGGAGTGCAGCTCCCCCGGAGCCCACTGAACTGCGTCGCCGGGATTGAGGGTGCGGCTGTCGTCGCCCGCCGTCACTTCGACCAGCCCCGACAACAGATAGAACACCTGCCAGGTTGGGGCCTCGTGCGCCCCAAGGCCGCCGTCGGCGGTGATGCGCACGGTATTTATGGATGTCACGGAAGGACCAAGCAGAAAAGCCATGTCGACCCCACTACTGCCAAACGCACCGATGGCGCGCGACGGGATGTGGTGGTCGAACATGGCTTCTCCGAATCACTCGGGTTGCACTACTTACGGACGTGGACCGGCCTCGAACACGGCGTCGTCATCGTCATCGTCCTCTTCGTCGTCTTCCTCATCCTCAAGGTAGACGCGCGGCTTGACGTAGGGGTCTTCGTCGCCGGCATACTGCGCCGACTTGGCGAGCGACTCGACCTCGGTGTCGCGGTTGCGTGCCTCTTCGAGCAGTGACTCGATGAGCGCGGCGTTCTCGGGCACACCATCGGGGATAAACGCGATGGACGGCGTGAGCCGCGCCGTGAGGTTCTTGCCGACCTCGCTGCGGATCATGCCGGTTGCCGACTTGAGGGCCGCGGCCGTGTCGGCGCGCTCCTCGTCGGAGCCGTAAACGGTGTAGAACACCGAAGCCTGCTGGAGGTCACCCGTAACGCGAACGTCGGTGATCGTTACAAAGCCCAGGCGCGGGTCTTTAACTCCGCGCTCAAGCACCTTGGCGATGATCACCTTGATGCGGTCCGCCATCTTCGCGGCGCGTGCTGCGTCGGCCATGATTTCCTGCTTTCTCAAAAGGTTTCGATACGGGCGCTAGAGCGCCCACTCAACCAGCTAGCTCGTGCGTTAACTGATAGGAGGCGGATGCTTGTATCCGGCTAAGGAAAGTCGGGGTAGGGGCCCCTTGTTCCGTGCCGGATGCAAGCATCCGCCGACCCGCTCAACTAGACGCGGGGCTTTTCCTTCATTTCGATTGTCTCGATCTCGTCGCCGATCTCGATGTCGTTGAACTTGCCGAGGCCGATTCCAGCCTCGAAGTCCGTACGCACCTCGGTGACGTCATCCTTGAAGCGGCGGAGCGACTCGATGGCGAGGTTGTCGCCAACCACAACGCCGTCGCGAATAACGCGAGCCTTGGCGTTTCGTGTGATCGTTCCGGAGCGCACGATGACACCCGCGACGTTTCCGAACTTGGAGGAGCGGAAGATCTCGCGGATCTCTGCAACACCACTCTGAACTTCTTCGTACTCGGGCTTGAGCATTCCCTTGAGCGAGCTCTCGACGTCGTCGAGGGCTGCGTAGATGACCGAGTAGAAACGAACGTCGACACCCTCGCGTGACGCGCGGTCGCGCGCCTTCGGGTCGGGGCGAACGTTGAAGCCGATGATGATCGCGTTGTCGACGGTTGCGAGGTTGACGTCGCTCTCGGTGACAGCACCAACACCGCGGTGGATGATGCGCAGCTGCACGCTGTCGTCGACCTCGATCTTGAGGAGCGACTCTTCGAGGGCTTCAACAGCACCCGAAACGTCACCCTTGATGATGAGGTTGAGCGACTCGACCTTGCCGTCTTCGAGGGCCTTTGTGAAGTCCTCGAGGCTGATGCGCTTGCGGCTACGAGCGAGAAGAGCGTTGCGCTCAACTGCTTCGCGCTTTTCGGCGATCTGGCGGGCGGTGCGGTCGTCGTCCGTTACGAGGAACGTGTCACCGGCGCGGGGCACCGACGTGAGTCCGAGTACCGAGACGGGACGAGCGGGAGTGGCGAACTCGACAGAGTTGCCGTTCTCGTCGAACATGGCGCGAACGCGACCGTAGGCGGTTCCGGCGACGATGGGGTCTCCGACCTCGAGCGTTCCCGACTGGATGAGCACTGTGGCTACAGCACCGCGACCCTTGTCGAGCTTCGCTTCGATCGCGACGCCACGTGCATCCTTGTTCGGGTTTGCACGCATGTCGAGTCCGGCGTCAGCCGTAAGCAGCACTGCGTCGAGCAGGGTGTCGATTCCGATGTTGTTGAGCGCCGAAACGTCAACGAACATCGTGTCTCCGCCGTACTCTTCCGCAACGAGGCCGAATTCGGTGAGCTGCTGGCGAACCTTTGCGGGGTTGGCGCCATCCTTGTCGATCTTGTTCACAGCCACAACGATCGGTACGCCGGCTGCCTGAGCGTGGTTGAGAGCCTCAACCGTCTGGGGCATGATGCCGTCGTCCGCCGCGACCACAAGGATCGCGATGTCGGTGACCTGCGCACCACGAGCACGCATGGCGGTGAACGCCTCGTGACCCGGTGTGTCAATGAAGGTGATCTTGCGCTCGACGCCTTCGTGGGTCGTCTCGACCTGGTAGGCACCGATGTGCTGGGTGATGCCGCCGGCTTCGGATGCAACAACGTTTGCGTTTCGGATCGCGTCAAGGAGGCGCGTCTTTCCGTGGTCAACGTGTCCCATGACGGTAACAACGGGCGGACGAATCTCGAGGTCTTCGTCGCTTTCGTCTTCGAGCTCCTGGTCGAGGTCGAGGTCGAAGCCGGCGAGAAGCTCGCGGTCTTCGTCTTCGGGCGAAACCATGTCAATCTTGAAGCCGAGCTCGTCACCGAGGATGGCGAAGGTTGCCTCGTCGAGGGACTCCGTCGCGGTCGCCATCTGTCCGAGGTGGAAGAGAACGGTTACGAGGTTTCCGGGGCTTGTGTCGATCTTGTCGGCGAAGTCGGTGATGGATGCGCCGCGACGGAGACGAATGACCGTCGAACCGTCACCACGGGGAACACTGACACCACCGAGCGACGGAGCTTCGCGGAGTTCGAACTCTGCGCGCTTCGTACGCTTCGACTTGCGTGCCTTGCTCTTGCCGCCACCGCGACCGAATGCACCAGCGGTTCCACCGCCGGGGCCGCGGCCACGACCGCCGCCGCCTGCGGGGCGGTTGGGTCCGAAGTTGGAGCCGGGGGCTCCTGCGGGTGCTCCACCGGGACGGAAACCGCCACCGGCTCCACCGGGACGTGCTCCCGCGCCACCGGGGCGCTGGAATCCGCCGCCGGCGCCGCCGGGACGCTGTCCGAATCCACCGGGGCGAGCGCCCTGGCCGGGTCCACCCGGACGCGGGGCGCCGGGACGGGGTGCTGCGGGTCGCGGAATACCCGCGGCGCCGCCTGGGCGAGGCATGCCCTGGTTGTTCGAGTACGGGTTGTTGCCGGGGCGGGGAGCGCCGGGGCGCGCCATTCCCTGGTTCGACGCGAAGGGGTTGTTGCCGGGGCGAGGAGCGCCGGGGCGCGGGGCACCAGGGGTCGCTGCATCAGCTTCGGGAGCGTCGGTCTTCTCGACCGCGGGGGCTGCTGCAGCCGCTTCGGCCTGCGCCTGGCGCTCGGCAACCGAGAGGGGTGCGGGCGCAACGACGGGAGCCTCAACCTCTGCGACCTCGGCAACGGGAGCCGCGGGGGTCGGAGCAGCGGGGGTGGGTGCCGCGGGACGCGCGGGTGCCTTTGCAGGCGCCTTGGCGACGGGCTTCTCGGCCGGAGCCTTGATGCCTTCGGCCTCAAGCGCAGCCTTTACCTTGCGGGCAACGGGCGGTGCGATGGAGGACGACGGTCCCTTGACGAACTCACCCATTGTCTTGAGGTGTTCGAGTACTACTTTGCTTTCAATGCCGAGTTCTGCTGCGATCTCGTGCACGCGTGGGTTTGCCACAAATTCTCCTGTCTGGGCCTGCAACCCAGATCAGGGCGCAGGCGATTAGTGGACGGAACTCATTTCGAGCCGCTCATTAGTTGTCCATAGGTCAATCAGCCTGTTCATTAGTGGTGACTCCGGTTGGAGCACCAATGTGTGCGTGGAGCTTGTCAGTGTCGAGCGCGCTGGACGATCGCAATGCCCGGCCAAAGGCCCGGCGTTTGATCGAGGCGGCGACGCACTCGGCTGTGGGATGAACCCACGCCCCTCGGCCGGTCATCGTCGCGGACGGATCCGGGATGACGACACCCGCGCGCGCAACCACTCGCAGTAAAGCGGAGGGATCGGTGCGCAGACGGCAGCCAAGGCAAGTTCTTACTGGACTCATACTACCCCCTTCCCGGGGACTACTGGCCGGTCGTTCGCCGTGAGCGGGAATCGATCAGGGGAATCACGACAAGCGGAGCGACAACGGCAAGAGCCACGGGCACCCAGATAATCGTGGATGTCGCGTCAAGAGCGAGGGCGCCTGCAGCACCCGCGACGAATAAGACAAACGTCGCGGCAAGACCTCCGAGAAACCTGTCGGCACCCGGCGCGTCGCCCGCGCCACGTATTCGACTGTAGGTCATTGCCGAGCCAAAGATCACCAGGATGGCGAGCGGAATGACGGTGAGGGCGACGATGCCCGACTCGTCGGGCACGCCATAGACGATGACGAGGAAGATCGTGGCGATCAGTGCGGCGATCAGTGTTTCAACGGCGATGCGCATCGAGTCCTTCTTCCGCGGAGGGGGCGAGCCAAGAGTCGCACGCTCCCCCATCGAGCGGAAGGCCTTGCGCCAGTGCCTAGAGGTTGTCGACTATGGCGCGCAACGCGGCGAGGTGGGTCGCGAGCGCCGAACGGCCGGCCGGGGTGATCGAGAGCCAGGTGCGTGGGCGCTTGCCGACGTATCCTTTTCGCGCCGAGAGGTAACCCGCGTTCTCGAGCACCGTCGCCTGCTTGCTGAGGGCGGAGTCGCTGACCTCGATCGCGTCGCGCAGGCTCTGAAAGTCGGTCTCGTCGACCCGCGCGAGCGCCGCAATGATGCTCAATCGGATCGGCGCGGTGAGGTGCTCGTCAACACCGTGTCGCGGGTGGGTGGCCTCGACGGTCATCGACGTGCCCCGCGCAGTCCCGTGACGATGAGAGGGATGGCGACGATGACAGCGAAGGGCACCCAGAACAGCGGCGTTGCGACATCCACCAGGAAAGTCAGAGCGACCCCGACGGCGAAGAGCCCCATGGTGAGCGAGAGCCCGACCATGTAGCGAGACGTTGCGCCGTAGCTCGTTGTGCGACGCATGAGGTTGTAGACGGTCACCGAGGCGATGATGCCGACGGTGTACAGGCAAATCGAGGTGATGATGAGCGGCACGTTGTCGCTCGGGAAGATGTAGACGACGGCGAGGAGAAAGTACGCGACGAGGAGGGCGATCGCGATGGAAACGCCCGCTATCGCGCGACTTCCGCCGGTGGCAATTCGGGCGCCGGAGGAGTCGCCGATGGTCGCGGCGTCAAGAAGTTCGCGTGCCTGGGCTGCGGTGGGCTCTGTGGCCATGATGTGCTTCTTTCGCAAAAAGTGGATGCCGGCTCCCGGCTGGGAACCTGCATCCACTATCGCATTAACTTTCCAGTTTGGAAAGTACTTTCTTTAGTCGTTGTCCTCAAGGATCGAATCCGGCTGGATGTCGATCCGCGCGCCCGTGAGCTTGGCGGCGAGGCGGGCGTTCTGGCCCTCCTTGCCGATGGCGAGCGAGAGCTGGTAGTCGGGAACGAGTGCGCGCACTGCCTTCGTCGCAACGTCGATCACGTACGAGCTTGTGACCTTCGCGGGCGAGAGGGCGTTTGCAACAAATGTCGCGAGGTCTTCCGAGTAGTCGACGATGTCGATCTTCTCGTTGTTGAGCTCTGCGGTCACCGCGCGAACACGCTGGCCGAGCTCACCGATGCAGGCGCCCTTGGCGTTGATGCCGGGCTCCATGGCGCGAACGCTCATCTTTGTGCGGTGGCCGGCTTCACGAGCGAGCGACGTGATCTCGACCAGACCCGATGCGATCTCGGGCACCTCGAGTGCAAAAAGCTTGCGCACGAGGGCGGGATGGGTGCGGCTCACGGTGATCTGCGGACCCTTGAGACCCTTCGAGACGCTCGTCACGTAGACGCGGATGCGGGTTCCGTGCGAGTAGTTCTCGCCGGGCACCTGCTCCTCCGGCGGCAGGACTGCCTCGATGGTGCCGAGGTCGACCTGGATCATGCGCGGGTTGGGACCCTGCTGGATCACGCCGGCGACGATGTCACCCTCGCGAGCCTTGAACTCGCCCATCACTGCCTCGTCGGCAATGTCGCGAAGTCGCTGGTTGATTACCTGCTTCGCCGCGAAAGCAGCGATGCGGCCGAAGTCGCTCGGGCTGTCCTCGGCCTCGCCGATGATGTTGCCCTCGTCGTCACGCTCGGCGACGAACACCGAGACATGCCCGGTCTTGCGGTCAAGGTGAACGCGCGCCTGCGACGGCAGCTCTTCTTCGTTCTTCTGCTCGCCCTCGCCGGAGTGCTTGAGGTAGGCGGTAAGTATGGCTTGTTCGATGATCTGCACAAGCTCGTCGAACGGGATTTCCCGCTCGCGTTCCATAAGACGCAGCACGCTCAGGTCGATGTCCACTGAGGGCCTCCACTATTCATATTTTAGGCTCAGCGGGAATGCCCGCTGACTTTTGCCTTGTCTACGGTACCCGAGCGGGAGACTCGCTGCTACCAGGGCTTGTCGGTCAGCGAACCGTCGCCGTCGTCTTCGCCGCGTTCGCGCGATTCTTCGTTGGCTTTTTCTTCAGCGCCCGCATCGCTCTGGTCGCCCAGCTCGTCGAGTTTTTCGTTGAGGGTCTCTTCGCCGCCCTCCTGGGCATCACGGGCATCCTGCTGCGCCTGTGACTCGTCTTTTTTGCTCTCGACGCGATCGCTCGCGTCATCGAGCTCTTCCTGCTGCGGCGGCTCGCACTCCGGGCCACCGTCGGCGATCACCTGCTCGGCGGTGTCGTAGAGCAGCACCGCGCCCTGGAAATACCCACCGTCGGCGTAGATGTCGCCCAGAAGTTCCCAGCTGAGCGCGAGGTTGATGCGCACCTCACACTGCCGGTCTTCGGGGGCGAGCTCGAGCGCCTTCTCGAAGTCATCAACGGAGTCGACGTAGTACTCGTTCGCCGCGTGCGCGTCTGCACGGTTGAAGTAGGGAATCCACGGCTCGACGATGTTGAGGTCGAGCAGTGACTCGCTGCGCTCGATGCTCGAGTCGTAGTTGCCGACGTTGTAGGCCTGAATCGCGGCCGAGGTGGTGATCGACAGGCCCATAAGCTTGAACGCCACAAAAAGCGCGAACGCGATGACGGGCAGGCTGAACAGCAGCAGCTTGAGGCGCTTTTTGCCGCGACGGCGCGCGTCTTTCGCCTCGATCTCCCAGGGGGAATCGTTACTCGTCACGACTGCGCCGCCTTTCTCCGTGAAGCGCGGAGCTCGAGAATCGCACCGGCGATACCGGCGACCTCGAGCAGGGCGAGAATACCGAGCGGAATCGCCGGAATCCAGTACAGCTCGACCGGGCTGCCCGGTGTTCCGTCAGAGACAGTGACGTCGCCGACGTCGATACCGTCGACTGCCGGGCCGAGCGACTCCCCCGCTGCGCGATGGAAGTAGTTGACTCCGAGCTCTCCGGCGATCTTCGTGAGCGCAGCCTCATCGATGCGCGACACCGCCTCTTCGCCCGTTGTGTAGTCCTCGATGTAGGTCACCCCGGTGTCATCGGCGGTGTAGCCGTCGAAAGATGCCATCCGCGCGCCCGACGACGTGCCGTAGCCGAGAACCGCTCCCCCGGTGACGAGCGGGGCGAGCTCGGCGAACGACTTCGGCGCGACATCCGCCGTCTGCTCACCGTCGCCGAGATAGTAGAGGATGCGCTGCTGCCCGGGGTTCTCTTCAGCAGCAGCGGAGAGGATGTCGCGCAAAAAGTCGAGCGGAGCGTCGATGCTGCTGCCCCGCGAGTAATAGCTGATCTCGGGCGCGAGCACGGAGGCGGCCGATTCGATGGCCGTCGCATCCGTCGTCAGGGGAACGCGCTGAACGGGAGCGGCGTCGAAGGTCACGAGAGAGAACTGTGCCCCGGCCAGGTCGTCGACGATCTGCGCGATGTCGGCCTTGACTCCGTTGAGGCGCGGTTCGCCGTTGCCCCAGTCTTCGGCCGAGACGCTGCTCGTTGTGTCGACGACGATGTAGACCTCGAGCCCGCCGGCCGCGGTCGGTCCGCTCGAGCTCGCGGGGATCACGGGCCGAAGCGCGACAAGCAGCAACAGCGCAACCATCACGATGCGCCCAACCCACGACAGCCTCAGTCGACGGGTGCGCGCCAGCGTGAGCTGCCAGACCGCGAAGCCGGCGAGGGCAACGGTGAAGACGACAAGAACAGCAATCGGCAGTACCGGTTCGAGGATCATCGCTTGAGCCTCCAGCCGAAGACGAGAAGCCCAGCGACACCGATGAAGGCGAGGATCACAAGCAACCCGGGCTCGTCGTGACGCACGAGTTGCACGGGACCCTTCATGAGCGCTGCCTGCTCTGCGGTGATCTGGTCGACGATCGAAGGGATGCCGTTGGGGTCGTCGAGCGGGTAGTAGCTGCCGCCCGTCGCCTCGATGACCGTCTTGAACTCCGTGGCGAGCTCGTCGAGGTACGACTTTGCGGTGGTGTCGCCGGGGTTGATCCCGTAGACGCGCACGTCGCGATCGGTGGCGAGGGCGCCGGCTTCTTTGAGCGTAAAGATCGGCTTGCCCGCGATGAGGTTGTCGGTAACGAGAATCACCGAGCGCGACCGCGGCTCGTCGGTCGCGTCGAAGCGCACGGCACACGTCGCGAGACCGTCGCCGACGAGCGAGGATCCGTCGCCGATCAGTGTGCCGCGGTAGTAGGTGGCCTCGTCGCTTCCGAAGCTCTTTTTGATCTCGGTGAACTGCTTCTGGATGTACTCGTAGTCACTCGTCAACGGAAAATACGTCACGGCAGACGCGTTGAAGACAACGAGGCTGATGCGCTCGCCCTCGAACTTCTTGGCGAGTTCGCCGAAGACATCAACGATCTCGGCGTCGTAGTCGACCATCGACCCCGACACGTCGAGGCAGAGCACAATGTCACGGTTCTTGAGGTCGGGCTGCGTCACCTCGAGGCTCGCGAAGCGCGTCGTGAGACCAACGGCGATAAGAACAAGAACCAGAATGGATGCAGCGAGCCCGGCGAGCAGCGCCTGGTACCGCCGGAGCGCTCGCGTGTACCCGGGCAGCTCCGTGAGCCTTTGGCTGTTGGCAACCGGGAGCGAGCTCGCCGACGCAACGTTCGCGGCGCGACGGCGGCGAATCACCCAGACCGCGACTGCCGCAATGGGCACAAGCCAGAGCAGCGGCATCCACCAGAAAATTACTTCCATTCGGCGACCAGCTTTCGCGCTCGCTCGACCGCGACGTCAACCGGGCCTGCTTCGAGTCCGCTGAACGCACCGGGGTAGAGAGTCTCGACGGCATCGGCGAGGGGCTCCTGGCGCGCGGCGCGGAGGTCTTCGAGGGTCATGTACGGGGCGCGCACTCCGCGTGCCTCGGCCGCGAAGGTGCGGATGACGCCGCTCAACTCGTGGTGTGCCTCTGCATAGGCGATCGTGCCGGAGGTGTAGCGCGTGTACACGGCGTCGATGAAGCCGATGTAGCGATCGCGCGCTGAAGCTGTGAGCACCGGCGGGGCGTACTGAATCGTCGACTGCGGCAACGGACGCTTGCGAGTGATGACGGCGACAAGGATGTACCAGATGACAACGAGCAGGATGATGCCAACGCCGAGCAGAAACCACAGCGGCGAGTACTGAACGGGCGGGTAGAAGGACTCATCTCCGGGCATGGCGATGCACCTCCAGGAGTCGGAAGAGCCCCGTGACGACCTCGTCGGCGCGACTGACGCGACCGCTCGAGATCGCGAGCTTGTCGAAGAGGTCTGTGCTCTTCTCCACCCGGGCGCGCACGCTGCCCTCAAACTCGGCGCGCAGCTTCTTGTCGGAGCGCAGGATCCCGGGCAGGGCCGCGGCGTGCTCGACGTCGTGCATCGCGCGCTCTGCCCAGTCGTCACGCATCAGGTCGGCGTCGGCAACCGTGAGCCAGAGCACCTCGTGCTGCACACCGAGGCGGCGCAGCAGGCGCACCTCGGTCTCGCCGAGCTCGCGGTCGTCGGCGATGACGAGCACGATCATGCGGCGGCGGAAGGTCGTCGAGGCGTAGAGCAACTGGCGCGCGAGGTTGCTCGGCGGGCTCTCGACAGTTGTCGCCGAGTGAATGCGCTGGAGGATGCGTTCGAGGTGGGCCTCGGTCGACCCGGGGCCGACGAAATCTGTGTGGTCGGCGTTGCCCGCGACGAGGGCGACACGATCGCCGTGACGGGAGGCGATGTAGGCGAGGGTTCCCGCGGCGAGCACACCAATGTCGCGCTTCGACTCACCGTGCTCGGCGATCGCCGACATCGCCCGACCCGTGTCGACGATGAGCAGCAGGGTGTGCTTGCGCGCGGCGATGAACCGCTTGATCATGGGCGAACCGAGTCGCGCTGTTGCACGCCAGTCGATGTCGCGCACCTCGTCACCCGGCACGTACGGCCGGATGTCGTCGAACTCGAGACTGCGACCGTGGAAGGTCGAGAAGTACTCCCCCTCGAGCAGCCCCCGCACTCGGCGATGGGCGTGAATCGAGATCGTCGTTTTGACGCGACGCAGGAGAGAAGTCACGGCGCCTGAACTGAATCGAAGATCGCGTCGATGACCGTCTCCGGTGCGATGTCGTCGGCGATGGCCTCGAAGTTGAGAATGATGCGGTGACGCAGCACAACGTGGCGGAGCGCCTTGACGTCTTCGGGGATCACGTGATCGCGGCCGTTGATGAGCGCGAGAGCACGAGCCGCGCGCGAGAACGCGATGCTCGCACGGGGGCTCGCGCCGTACTCGATGCAGCCGGCGAGCTCGGGCGCGATGTACTGCCCAGCATGGCGCGTCACATAGACGAGCGAGACGATGTAGTTGGTGATCGCGTCATCCACGAACACACGTTTTGCGGCTTCCTGAAGGAACAGCACGTCGTCGATCGACGCTGCGGTAGCCGCATTGTCTTCTTCGTACACACCGGAATCGATGCGCGCGATGATCTCGATCTCTTCGTCGAACTCGGGGTAGTCGAGCACCTCCTTGAGCAGGAAGCGGTCGAGCTGAGCCTCGGGCAGGTGGTACGTGCCCTCCTGCTCGATCGGGTTCTGAGTTGCGAGAACAAGGAACGGCGTCGGCACGTGGAAGATTTCGCCACCGATTGTCGTCTGCTTCTCCTGCATGGCCTCGAGCATCGCGCTCTGGGTCTTTGCACTCGAGCGGTTGATCTCGTCGAGCAGCACAAAGTTCGAGTGAACCGGGCCCAACTGCGTTTTAAACGTGGATGTCGCGGCGTCGAAGATCTGCGAACCGATAATGTCGCTCGGCAGCAGGTCTGGTGTGCACTGCACACGAGTGAAGCTCGCGCTCACGGCGTCGGCGAGAGCCTTTGCCGCCGTGGTCTTCGCAAGCCCGGGAACACTCTCGAGCAGGATGTGCCCACCGGTCATCAGCGCGATCAGCAGGCTGCGGCGAAGATTCGCCTGGCCAACAACCTTAGACTCATAAGCGGTGGTGACTGACGCGAGAACCGTGCGTACGCGGTCAAGATCTGTCGCGTTCAGTCGCTCGCTCAATTGCTCTCCTGAGTTGTCGTTTCTGAGGTGTTCGCCAAGGTTGACAGAACGTCACTGACAGCGACCTGTGTGCGCTCGCCGGAGCGGCGGTCCCAGAGTTCGACGATCCCGTCGACGGCGCTGCGGCCGACGATGATGATCTGCGGAACACCGAGAAGCTCGGCGTCACCAAACTTCACACCGGGAGAAACCTTGGGGCGGTCGTCGAAGAGCACGTCGTAGCGTGCGGCGTCGAGGCTCGCAACGAGCGACTCCGCGACATCCTTCACCGCGTCTTCACGACCGGCTGCAATGACATGGATGTCGTAGGGCGCAACATTCGCGGGCCAGATAAGACCCTTTGCGTCGTTGTTCGACTCGGCGATGACGGCCATAATGCGCGTGACGCCGATGCCGTAGGAACCCATCGTGACGGTGACGAGCTTGCCGTTCTCGTCGAGCACCTTGAGGCCGAGAGCCTCGGCGTACTTGCGCCCGAGCTGGAAGACGTGGCCGATCTCCATACCGCGAGCAAGCTCGACGGGGCCGGAGCCGTCCGGTGCCGGGTCGCCTGCGACGACGTCTGCGACCTGCACGATGCCGTCGTTGCCGAAGTCACGGCCTGCAACGAGCCCGAAGACGTGCTTGCCTTCTTCGTTGGCGCCGGTGACCCACGACGTGCCCTCGGAGACGCGCGGGTCAACGAGGTACGGGATCTTTGTGGCTGCCGCTTCACCGAGCACGGCGCCGTCGGGCGACCACGGGCCGATGTAGCCCTTGATGAGGCCGGGGTTCTTCTTGAAGTCACCCTCGTTCGCGGCCTCGACCTCTGCAGGCGCGAAGGCAACCTCGGCTCGCTTGAGGTCGACGCCGCGGTCACCGGGAAGCCCAACGACAACGAGCGAGCGGTTGCCCTCGAGGTCGGTGAGCGCGAGCACAACGTTCTTGAGGGTGTGCGCTGCCGTGTAGCCACGGTCGGGGTAGAGGTCGTTCGCGACAGCGACGAGAGTGTCGATCGTCGGGGTGTCCGGGGTGTTGTGCACCTCGGCTGCGGCGAGCGCGGAAAAGTCGATCGACTCGGGAACGGCCGTTGTAAACGCCTCGACGTTTGCCGCGTAGCCGCCGTCGGAACGCACGAAGGTGTCTTCGCCGACCGGTGTCGGGTGCAAAAACTCTTCGCTGCGCGAGCCACCCATGGCGCCAGCGTCGGCCTTCACGATCGCGTACTCGAGACCGAGGCGGGTGAAGATGCGCTCGTAAGCATCACGGTGCTGCTGGTAGCTCACGTCGAGCCCGGCATCGGTGTAGTCGAAGCTGTAGGAGTCCTTCATTGTGAACTCGCGACCGCGCAGCAGGCCCGCGCGCGGGCGTGCCTCGTCGCGGTACTTGTCCTGGATTTGGTACAGCGAGAGCGGCAGGTCTTTGTAGCTCGAGTAGAGGTCCTTGACGAGCAGCGTAAAGACCTCCTCGTGCGTCGGAGCGAGCAGGTAGTCGGCACCCTTGCGGTCCTGCAGGCGGAAGATGCCGTCGCCGTACTCGGTCCAACGGTTCGTGACCTCGTAAGGCTCGCGCGGAAGGAGTGCAGGAAAGTGCACCTCCTGCGCGCCGAAAGCACCCATCTCCTCGCGGATGATGTTCTCGATCTTGCGGCGCACCTTGAGCCCGAGCGGCAGCCACGCGAAGACGCCTGGCGCCTGCCTGCGGATGTAGCCGGCCCGCACAAGCAGGCGGTGGCTTGCGACCTCGGCGTCTACCGGGTCGTCTCGGAGCGTGCGGACAAAGAGCTGGGAAAGGCGAGTGGACACGGGTGCAAGCCTAACGGCGGGAAGGAGCGATTGCGGCCGCGCTCACTAAGGCACGACCGCAATCACCCGCTTGTGGAGGCGGTTACCCGCCTGTCCGGTCTGTTACGTGTTCGATTACTTATTGGGCCCAACACTCGCGTTCGCGAGATAGAGGGAGAGGAGCGACGGCCCCGGCAGCCCGCTCAGCACATCGACCCGCAGAGCCGTCTCGAAGTACTCCCCCGTGACCGGTGTGTGTGGCGCTGAGGGGAAGGGCGCGACATCCGGCCTCGAATTGAGGGTGAGGTTGAGAACACCGGCGAGGCTGTCGAGCAGCGGATCCAGCAGCGTGATCGTCGAGGTGACGAGCGTTGTGAAGTTGGATGTCGCTGTCGAAATCGCCCCCGTTAGCGGAGTCGTCAGCTGATTGACAACCAGGTTGAGCACCGCCGGAGTGACGGTCGTCACAACCGGGTTGAGGATGCCCGCGGTGAGTGACGCGAGCAACGGGTTGAGGAGGGCGTCACCGATGAGCGTGCCACCGATGAGTTCGACGGTCGGTCCCGTTACAACGACTCCCGCTCCGCCGGGGCTCGAGTACTGAGCGAGCGTTCCGCTGTAGCCGAGCTTGACGTGGAACGCATCGATCGGGCCGATGCCGGGCGACACCAACGGCACTGCAAGCAAGTGCGCCTGGAGAGTCAGGTCGATGTTGATAACGAGTGTTGCAGCGGCAAGGGCCGTGTCGAGCGCGGTGTCGATCTGCGCGAGTCGCGCCTGGAGGAGATCTTCAACGCGCTCGACAACATCATTGAGCTGTGCGGCGGTAAGCACCCGGGTGTTCGCGGGCTTGTTGTTGAGTCCACCGGCGAGGGCGGCGATATCGATAGATACAGTGCCAGAGGCAAGATCGATCGACACAGTGCCATCGCTGAGCGGGCTCGTGAGGTAATTGGTGACTGTAGTGAGATCGATCGAGACCGCGGCTGTTTGCGTTGAGTTTCCGAGGCTCAACGTTAGGAGTGGCGTCGAAGCGGTCGTCAGCAGGCCTCCCACCGCGCCGGTGAGGGAGTTGACGACTCCCGTCGCGATGTTCGTCTCGGCCGTTCCGTTTGTCGTCGGTGTTCCGATGAGGGTGTTGAGGAGCGTCTGCACGCTCCCAACCGCCGTCGGAACGGTGCCGCCCGTACCGGTGAGCGCCTTGACGGCGTCGCTCGTGAGCTGCGCCTTGAGCGAGCTCACGAGGTAGGAACGGTCGAGATCGGTGGGCGAGGGTGCTCCCCCCGCCCAGGCGGCCGGGCATCCATCGAGGGAAGCAACGGCGGCGACCGCCCCGATCTCGACCGAAACATCGGTCAATCCTGCAAGGGCTGCGGTGAGCCCCGAGATGTCGCTCAGTCTGAGCGTGCCGACCTTGCCGGCCGTGCCGCTGGTGACGGCTCCCGTGTCGACGGCGCCCGTGTTTGTCACGGCGCCAGCGGCACCCGTCGAGATACCCGTCTCGTGAGCCTGGCCGTACTGGTTGTACGCGCCGGTACCCGAGTTGAGCGGAAGCGTGAGTGGCGTAATGCCGATGTTCACGGCGTTGAGCAGTGCCGTTGCACTGAGTCCCGCACCGTAGGCGTCGGTTCCCGGCCCCTGAGACACCGCCCCGGGAGAGGTGGATGTCGCGGAGGTGCCGTCGTTGTTCACAACAACGCCACGGATTCCCGCGATCGCGTCGAGGTTGATCGCCCCGATCGATCCGTTGAGCATACGACCCGTTGCCCGCGAGGTGAGGTCGGTCGGAGCGTCACAGTCGAGGGTGCCGATGTCGCCGTAATTGAACTCGGTGTCGTTCCAGGCTGCGCTGCTGGACTGGATTCCGGTCAGCGTCGCTGCTGCTATCGCGAAGACAGCGACGGCAGACGCCGCGGACCGTGCGCGTTTGCGACTCGGGATTGCGAGGTACTTTCTCATGCTTCGACCTGCCTGTCGTGAGTCGGTTCGAGGGTGATGCCCGTGCGCTGCGTTCCGGTGCGCTGCGTTCCGGTGCGCTGTCGGGCGAGGATAAAGCCACCGAGGAGGAGCCCCGCGGCAAGAAGGAGTGGGCCAAAGAGGTCGACACCGGTGCGGGCGAGACCGCCGCTGTCGTCTCCGTCAACGTCGCCGTCGCCGTCTTCATCGCCGGGAATGACGATGACCGCTTCGCTCTCGTTGGCTGTAAAGCCGAAGCCGAGTGTTCCGTCCTGGTTCTGGAGGTCACCGGGCGTCGACGGGAGCAGCGATAGTTCGACGAGGAAGTAGGGGCCGTTGTCGAGCGGAATGAAGCCGAGGTCGCGTTCGATTGTCTGGTCGACGTCGGCGAGCGGTCCGTCTTCGATGTTTGTCACGATCCCGGCACACGTCGGCTCGGGCGTCGCGGTGAGATCCCATTCCGAGGTGCAGCTGTCGAGGCGCATCCGGAGGCCGTCGGGGTCGGTCGATAGAACTCCGTCGGCCTGGATTTCGAGGGAGAGTTCCCCCTCCTCTTCCGCGTCCATAAGGTGGGTGATGATCTGCCAGTAGCGCGAATCGCCCGGCTGCATCTCGGCTTCGTACAGCGGGTTCTTCGAGATCTCGAGCGACAGGTACCCGTCGGTGTCTGGAATGACGTAGGCGGCTGCCGTGCTGGCCAGGGCGAGAACGCCCGAGCAGGTGAGGGCCGCGGAGACGAGGAACCCGGCAATTGCTACGGGTCTGGAGAGGCGTTTCATTCCGCATCCCTTTCATCGGTATGTGGCCACCACGCCCGGAGCACAAGACCGGCCATAACGACCGTGATGAGCCCAAGAGCGAGTGGCGTGCGGAGAAAATCAATGACTTTTCCACCACCGGGGATGCCGACAACAACGAGTCCCACCTTCTCGACCGTGTAGGGCCGAGGGTCAGGGTCTTCGTTGGCATCCCCCTGGAGGGTGATCTCGCGCGTCGGCAGAACTCCTGCGGACGGCGCTATTGCGATGATGCGGTGAGTGACCGGCGCCTTTTTGTCACGAGCAACCGTGACGACGTCGCCGATCTCGAGTGTTGATGCCGCGACTCCCTGCTCGATGACGAGCGAACCCGCCGGAAGACCGGGTGACATCGAACCGGTTGCGAGGATCACCGACTGCCAGCCGATGATGGGAAGCGCCGCGAGAGCGAATCCCGCGAGCCCGAGCACAATGATCGTCGCGACGAAGACTCCGCCAAGCGCACGCCCCACGCCTGCGCGGCTGACACCTTCGACTGCTGGGGAAGCAGTGACGCGGTGTCGCCCGATGCCGGCGGCGTGGAGCGTGCTGGTCATGACAGGTCTTCTTTCGTACTTACCTGGTGGCGGTCTTACTTGGACTCAGCGGTGAAGTTCCAGACCGGCTGCGCGTCGAGGCCCTGGAGGGCATCGTCGGCACCGTCAGGAAGCTCGAGTTCGAAGCAGACCGTCTTCTCGGCGCCCGCAACCGTCGGGGTTGCCGCGACGAGCTCGAAGGCGTCGACAGCGGAACTCGTTGCCGTGCTGGATCCCGAGGCGACGAGCGACGTTCCCGCGGCGAAGCCAGCTGCCGTGCAGGCTGCGGGGTTCGCGACGATTGCGGCGCCGTACTCGAGGGCGTCGAAGAGGTCGTCGTCTCCCGTGCCGAGCACCGGAGCGTTGAGCGTCAGGTCACCCGCCGCTGAGGCGATGGGCGTACGGAGTCGAACAAAGCCGTAGACGGGTACACCCGGCGTCAGGTTCTGGGCGGCGATCGTGAAGTCGACCTTGCCACCCGGGTTCGCCAGGTCGTTTGTCCAGCCGGTCGTCGGGCTGGTCGTGACGTTCTGGTTGACCTCGAAAGATGAGGCCCCGACGCTGTTCTGGGTGTCAGCTCCGCCGAACACCCACTCGGTGTCGGTCCAGGCTGCCATCGATGTGATCGTCGCACCCGAAGCGACTATCAAACCGGCTGCCGCGATAACGGCGATCTTCTGGTTGCGCTTGCGAGATTTGAGGCCCGCGCGTTCTGCTGTCATGTCCTGCTCCCTAGCTTGAGCGGGGTCACAGTTTCCGGTTTCAGAACATCGCTGTTGAACCCGACACAGATACGGATAGTGACCCCGTTTCTGATTTGTTGAAACATGAAGCTACGCGATATCCAGCCGAAAACAAGAGCATTTCGGGGTGCAAAACGGACGTTCTATCCCCCACTTCGGGGGAGACAAACCGGTCAGTCTGTACCCCAATGCGGATTTTCTATCCTCCAGCCGCCAGCACGCTGGTGATTGAGTGGATGTCGCCTGCACGATGCCCCGCGATCGGTGAAATGTTTCAGCGATGCCGCGTAAACACGGCACGATCGCTGTATTGGAGCGGCAATATGACCCGCGGTCGGCGTCGAAGAGTCGCGCCGCATTCGGGCGCACCGCAGGTAGCGCTCGCGCGTTCGGGCTCAGCTGGGAGCGCTCTCGGTGTACCCGGCGCGCAACAAATGCTTTCGCAAGTGGATTACACGTCAGATTTCGTGCTTTTGCGGCTCTGCGACTGATCGGTTATCCGGTCTTGTGGCGCGAGAGCGACATCCACTCCCCCGCATGTCAGCCTCACGTGCGCGCCACAAAGCTCACGCGCGGCCACTGGCGGCGCGTGAGCGGGTCGGAGCCGACTGGCTAGACCGTGAGCACGGTGGGCGAGCCCGTCGCGCCTGCGGGCATCTCAGCCGCGAGGCGGTTTGCCTCTTCGATGAGGGTCGCAACGATCTCGGATTCGGGCACCGTCTTGATGACCTCGCCCTTGACGAAGATCTGGCCGCGGCCGTTGCCGGACGCGACTCCGAGGTCGGCTTCACGGGCCTCGCCCGGTCCGTTGACGACACAACCCATAACCGCGACGCGCAGCGGAACGGTCATCTTCTCGAGGCCCGCCGTGACGTCGTTGGCGAGCTGGTAGACGTCGACCTGGGCGCGGCCACAGCTGGGGCAGGAGACGATCTCGAGCTTGCGCTCGCGTAGTCCGAGCGACTGAAGAATCTGCAGCCCAACCTTGATCTCGGTGACGGGCGGAGCGGAGAGCGACACACGAATCGTGTCGCCGATTCCCTCACCGAGCAGAACACCGAACGCCGTTGCGCTCTTGATCGTGCCCTGAAACTCGGGGCCGGCCTCGGTGACACCGAGGTGCAGGGGCCAGTCGCCGCGCTCGGCGAGCAGGCGGTAGGCCTTGATCATTGTTACGGGGTCGTTGTGCTTGACCGAGATCTTGAAGTCGTGAAAGTCGTGTTCCTCGAACAGCGAGGCTTCCCAGACGGCGCTCTCGACGAGTGCTTCCGGAGTGGCCTTGCCGTACTTCTGCAGGATGCTCGGCTCGAGCGATCCGGCGTTGACACCGATGCGAATGGAGACACCCGCGTCCTTTGCGGCCTTCGCGATGTCCTTGACCTGGTCGTCGAACTTGCGGATGTTACCGGGGTTCACGCGCACGGCACCCACGCCGGCGTCGATTGCCGAGAAGACGTACTTCGGCTGGAAATGGATGTCGGCAATGATCGGGATCTGGCTCTTCATCGCGATGATCTTGAGCACGTCTGCGTCGTCCTGGTGGGGAACGGCGACACGAACGATGTCGCAACCCGTCGCCGTGAGCTCAGCGATCTGTTGCAACGTTGCGTTGATGTTCGTGGTCTGCGTTGTAGTCATCGACTGAACGCTCACCTGCGATTCGCTGCCGACTCCGACCTTGCCGACCTTGATCTGGCGGGTCTTGCGGCGGGGCGTCAGGGTATCGGGGGCTTTCGGGAGACCGAGGTTGATTGCAGGCACGGTTCTAGCTTAGTTCGGTGGGCTGGGCGCCTGCTGGTGGCGCGTCGAGCGCCGCCTTACAGGATGCTGATCGGCCTAAAGAATACTGATCGGTTTGACGATGTCCGCGTAGATCAGCAGCAGGCTCATGCCACCGAGCAGCACAACAACAACGAGCGTGAGCGGAACAAGCTTCGCGATGTCGACCGGTCCAGGGTCGGGGCGCTTGAAGAGCTTCGCGAAGAAACGGCGGATGCCCTCCCAGAGCGCGCCAGCGACGTGTCCACCGTCGAGCGGCAGCAGCGGGATCAGGTTGAAGACAAAGAGCGCGATGTTGAGCGACGCAAGAAGTTCAAGGAGTCCGGAGAATCGTGTCGCGAGCGGAATCGTTGTGATTGTCGAGATCTCGCCGGCGATGCGGCCGACGCCGACGACGCTCACCGGTCCGTTCGGGTCGCGCTCCTCCGGGCCGAATGCCGCGTTGACTACGTCGATGAGGCGCTGCGGCAGGTTGAGGATGATGTGCGCAACAGCGCCGATCCTGTCGCCAACGAGCGGAAGCACGGCGGTGACGGGTTGGCGTTCGACGGCCTGGGCGAAGGTGATGCCGAGCAGACCGATCTCTTCTGTCACGTTGGCACCGCTCGCGTCGGTCGCGATTGTGCCGTCGTCGTTGTAGACGTAGCGCTCGGTGAGTCGCGGTGTCGCCTTGAGCGTGACGTCTTCGCCGTTGCGGTTCACAACGAGCGTGAGCTCGGTGCCGGGCGAGTCGTTGATGATCGCCGTTGCGTCGGACGCCTCGTCAATGACGGTTCCGTCGACGCTCACGATCGTGTCGCCGGGCAGAAGCCCGGCTTCGGCGCCCGGCGCGGCTTCTGTCGCTGCCGTGCACTCCTGCACCTCGCTCGTTGCAGGAACGAGACACTCGTTCACAACGCCGATCTGCGTTGTCGCATTGGATGTCGGAACACCGAAGCCACACAAAACGATCGTGTACAGCACAATGCCGATCAGGAGGTTCATCACCGGCCCGCCGAGCATAATCACAATGCGCTTGAGGATCGGAAGCTTGTAGAAGACGCGCTCCTCGTGGCCGGGCTCGATCGTGTTCGCGCTCTGTTCGCGGGCGTCCTGCATCAGGGTCTGGAGAAAGCCCGTGCTCGCGTCGCGTGATGCCTCGCCAGCCTTCGCGGGCGGGTACATCCCCGCCATCGAGATGTAGCCGCCTAGCGGGATCGCCTTGAGGCCGTACTCGGTCTCGCCGAACTTTCGTGACCAGACCGTCGGGCCGAAGCCGATCATGTACTGGCCGACGCGCACGCCGAATTTTTTGGCCGGAATCAGGTGGCCCACCTCGTGCAATGCGATCGACAGTGCGATCCCGATCACGATGACAAGGACGCCCATCACATACAGCAGCACGGTTTCCACGGAGTAACCCTAGTGCGCGATTACTTCGCGGTTGCTGTTAGCGCGATGCGCGAGTCCGCGTGCTCCCGCGCCCAGCGCTCAGCCTCGAGCACACCGGCGAGGCTGAGCTCCCCCACCTCGTGCGCGTCGACCGTTGCAGCGACCGTGTCGAGGATGTCGAGGTAGCCGATGCGCCCGGCGTGGAACGCGAGCACCGCCTGCTCGTTTGCCGCGTTGAAGACGGCGGGAAATGTGGCTCCCGCGCGGCCGACCGACTTGGCGAGCTCGACCGCGGGGAACGCCTCGTCGTCGAGGGGCTCGAAGGTCCAGGTGCTCGCAGTAGTCCAGTCGAGGGGCACACCGACACCGGGAACGCGGTTCGGCCAGTCGAGCCCGAGCGAGATCGGCAGGCGCATGTCGGGCGGGCTCGCTTGAGCGATTGTCGAGCCGTCGGTGAACTCGACCATCGAGTGCACTATCGACTGCGGGTGCACCGTCACGGCGATGTCGTCGTAGGGCACGTCAAAGAGCAAGTGCGCCTCGATGACCTCGAGGCCCTTGTTGACGAGGGTCGACGAGTTGGTTGTGACGACGAGGCCCATGTCCCAGGTGGGATGAGCGAGGGCCTCGCGCGGCGTTACGGCGGCGAGCGACTCCCGGGTGCGACCGCGGAACGGCCCGCCGGACGCCGTCAGCACGAGCCTGCGCACCTCCGAACTCGAGCCGGACCGAAGCGCCTGCGCGATTGCGGAATGCTCCGAGTCGACGGGAACAATCTGCCCGGGAGCAGCGGCGGCCTTTACAAGTGCACCGCCGACGATGAGGCTCTCCTTGTTGGCGAGCGCGAGCGTGCGGCCGCTCTCGAGGGCCGCAAGAGTCGGGCCGAGCCCGACCGAGCCCGTAATGCCGTTGAGCACAACGTCGCACTCGACGTCGCGCACGAGTTGAGCCGCGTCATCCGCCCCGAATGCCGTGTGCTTCACACCAAAGGCCGCAGCCTGCTCGGCGACAGCGTCTCGACTGGTGCCGGCGGTGAGTCCGACTATCTCAAAAAGGTGCGGGTTTGCCGCAATAACGTCGAGCGCCTGAACGCCGATGGAACCGGTTGACCCTAAAACAATGACCCGACGCATGTGTGAATTCTCGCACTCGCGCCGGGTCAGTGTGTGAACGGGGTCTATTCGGCCGCTGTGTCGAGCGAGACGATGTTTACAACAAAGACGATCGTGTCGGTTCCGCCGATGTCGCCATTGCCTGCCGCGCCGTAGCCGTCGATCGGCGAGACGATGACGATGAGCGTTGTGCCGACCTTCTGGCCCTCAATCGCTTTACCGAAACCGTTGACAACGCCCGAGGTGTTGAACGGCGAGGGCTCGCCGCGCTCCCAGCTCGAGTCGAAGACCTCGCCGGTTGTCCAGTTCACGCCGGTGTAGTTGACGGTGACGTCGGCCGAGGCGGGAACAACTTCGCCGTCGCCCTCGGTGATGATGCCGAGCTGCGAGGTCGCGGGTGCCGCGGTGTCGGGGATTGTGATCGTCGGAACGCCGTCGGCGTCGAACTTGACCTCGGGCGCGCCCTCCATGTCTTCATACTTCTGCGGAACGAAGGTGCCGGTGGCGATGTTGAGGAGGTCGGCGACGAACACAACCGAGTCGGCGGGGTCAACGCCGAGGTCGGGCGAACCCGTCTCGCCCCAGAGGTCGGTGGGCGGGATGACTCCGACAACGCGCGAGCCGACCGAGGTGCACTCGAGGGTCTTTACGAGTCCGACGAGGAAGGCGGATTCATCGATGGTGATCGACTGCGAGGCACCCTCGGCCCAGGCCGTCGATGTGAGCTCATCGCCCGTCGAGCCGTTGAACAGGGTGAAGTGCACCGACGCGTCGGCGCCCGTCTCGACGACGGGTCCGTCGCCCTGGATAACAACTGTGCGCTCGGTGGCCTTTGTTGTCAGCGGTGTGTCGAAGGTGACCTTCGGTGCAACGCCGTAATCGCCTTCGACCGAGATGCCGTCGGAGACGGAGCCCGAGGCGGTCGCCTCGCACGACGAGTCGCCGCCCGTGCTGAGGTTTGAATCGTCGGCGGGAGTCGAGCAGGCTGCGAGCGAGCCGACGAGTCCTGCGGCGAGCAGGAGTGCAATACCAGTGCGCACGGGGCACCTTTCAAGTGATTGTGTGGGGAAAGCCTCGAACAGTCTGGCCTATCCAAGCTGAAAGTGGCGTGGATGTCGCGCCGGAACGCCGGAGAAGTTAGCGGGTGCGCGTGCGCGCGACAAGCGCGCCGAACAGGATCAGCAACCCAACGAGGGCCCAGCCGACGACGAGCGAGCCAACCGGCACCCCGAGGAGGGCGATCGGCCTGATGACCTCGATAACCGGGATCACCTCATCGTTCGACGCCGAGGGGATGATCCTGATGTCGGTGGTGACCTGCAATTTGGGGTTGTCGTAGACGAGGTCGAGCACGGTGAGGAACGAACCGCGCGGCGTGAGCACCGGGTCGGTCACGGTGCCGGCCCAGACGGTGTTGCGTGCGGCATTCAGCTGGCCGCCGCCGCGCGCGAACCTTTCGACATCGGCGCGCTGGTCGCTCAGGATGTACAGGCGCACGTTCTGCGGGGTCTTCGCCGCGGCAGAGAGTCGCATCGGGTAGACGAAGCTCTGCGTCTCGAATGTGAGGCGCACGGGCTCGAGTTCGCCGGCGAGCACATCGGACGAGCTCAGCTTTATCGCAACAAACGACCACTTCTGCGCGATGTAGAACTTGAGTTCCTTCTTCGCGGCGCCCGAGAGTTGGTAGTCGTTCTGCTTGAGCCATTTGGTGAGGCCCGCGGCATCCGACGCTTTGAGGGTTGTCGCCTCGATCGGACCGAGGGTGACGTGGCTGATGATCTCGGGGGCAGCACCGTCGCCGCCGCCGCTTGCCGTCGCGAATCCCCACCAGTCGTCGACGTAGGCGGGGCGCGGCGCGATTGCCGCGGTCACGGCCTCGAACTCGGCGCTGTCGCCCTTTGTCACGGTTGCCGGCTGCGGAGTCGGAAAAACGAGCCCCGTGTCGCCGGTCTGCGCGAGAAGTTCGAGAGACAGGTCGATCTGCTCGACGCCGTCTGCGTAGGAGACGATCGCCGTCTCACCCTCGACGGTGACCTCGGAATTGGGGCCGACTGCGAGTCCGCCACAGCCACAGGCCATCGCCGGAGACGCGACCTGCAGGCCCACAAGGGCGAGAGTCACAATTCCTATAGCCCAGAGTCGACGCACCGTCCCATGGTGCCATATCTCGGCTTACTGAAAGACGATAACCGGCTCATGAAGCACAGGAAAATTGACGGATGCCGCGATGAAACACTTCTCGCTCGCCTCGGCGTGCAGCCGCAGGGCAAGATCCACGTCGCCGGCGGAGATGGTGACTAGCGGTCGCAACGTCACGGTTGTCATGTGGCCGCCGCCGTTTGTTGTCTGCTCCATGGTGCCGGTCGCGGCGTCCTCGTAGGTCTCGACGACGATGCCGTTCGTAGCAGCAACGTGCAGGTAGCTCAACAGGTGGCACTCACTGAGGGCAGCGATGAGCAGCTCCTCCGGGTTCCAGCGCTCCGGGTTGCCGCGGAATGCCCGGTCGCTCGAACCGTCGATTGACTCCTTGCCCGTGGCGGAGATGACGGTTTCGCGTCCGTACGAGCGGTAGTCGCTCGTTCCCGTGCCGCGATTGCCCGCCCATTCGATGCCGACGGCGAAGTGGTGTTCGAGTTTCATGCTGGGGCTCCGATCGCTAGAGCCATTTCATCATGAACCACCTGGTCTCGGCTTCGCTCGACCTGATTTCGACGAGCTCAATCAGCGAGGCGCGTAGAGCGAAGCAACGGCCTCGCGAAACGCCACGGTGTGCCGCTCGACATCGGCGCTCGTCGTCTCCGGGCACATCAGCGCCATGTTGTGGAACGGCGTGATGAGAATGCCACGGTTGAGCGCGTGCAGGTGCAGGTACTGCTGAAGTTCGAAGTCATCGGCCTCGGCGGCTTCGGCGCCGTCTGACGGAGCACTCGGGAGAAACGAGTACTCGCCGCGGGCGCCGAGCTGGGTGACCTGCCACGGAGCGCCGAACTCATCGATAGCCGACTGCACTCCCGCAGTCCACTCGGTGGCCCGGTCGATCATGTTCTCGAATGCAGCATCGGTGAGCACCTCACCGAGGGTCGCGCGAATTCCCGCCATCGAGGCCGCGTTACCGGCGAGGGTTCCGCCGACTCCCCCGACGTCGATGTCTTCGAGCTCGAGAGAGTTCCGCACGCGCGCCGCGTATTCGGCCGTCATTCCGTAGGCGGCCGCCGGGATGCCACCGCCGATTGTCTTGCCGACAACAACGGCATCGGGCTGCAGGCCGTCACGCTTCGTCATACCGCCCGGCCCCGCACACAGGGTGTGGGTCTCGTCGATGATGAGGAGCGTCGACGTCTGCGTGCAGAGTTCACGCAGCGCATCGTGCCAGCCGGGAGCGGGCAGAACGATTCCGATGTTTGTCATCGCAGGCTCAATGAGCACGGCCGCGACATCCATTCGGCGAAGCGCTTCTTCGAGGGCCGGAGCGTCGTTGAACGGCACAACAACCGTCGTCTCGTCGAGCGGAACCGGCGGCCCGATGTTTCCGCGGCGGGCGACAACACGGCCGTCTTCGTCGAGGGTCGCAAAGGCTTCGTCGACCGAGCCGTGATAGCTGTAGTCGATGACGAGCACGCGTGGGCGCCCGGAGACGTGCCGCGCATAGCGAATGAGGCTGCGATTCGCGTCGGTCGCCGAGAGCGTGAACTGCCAACTCGGCAGACCAAACCTCTCTTCGAGCATGGATGCAGCGATCGCGGCGTCTGCGGTCGGCAGCATGTACGTCGAACCCCTGGCCAACTGCTCGGAGATCGCTCTCACGGAAGCCTCGGGCGCGTGGCCGCACATCGCACCGGTGTCGCCGAGGCAGAGGTCGACGTGGTCGATTCCGTCGACGTCGCTGAAGTGCGCACCCTTTGCCGTGTCGACGTAGATCGGCCAGGGACCTGGCCACTTGGCCATCCAGAGCATCGGCACGCCGTCGGGCATTGTGCGGCTGCCCTCGATCCAGAGCGCTTTCGAGGCGGGGCGCGCGGCCTCGAAGGTCGCGACCTCGTGGCTCCAGAGCCGCGCGAGCCGCTCCCGGTCTTCAAACATCGTTAGCCTTCGCGGGCGAGTCGTTTGGCGCGTGCGGCGGTCGACAGCTGCGAGACGACAACGAAGATGATCGCGATAAAGAACACGGCTGAGGCGATAACGTTGGCCTCCGCCGGGATGCCGCGGGCCGCCGCCGTGTAGACGAACTTCGGGAAGGTGACGAAGGCGCCGGCGTTGAAGTTCGTGATGATGAAGTCGTCGAAACTCAGCGCAAAGCTCAGGAGCGCCGCGGCGATGATGCCGGGCATCAGCAGGGGCAGGGTCACGCGCGCGAAGACCTGTGCGGGACTCGCGTAGAGGTCGCGACCCGCCTCTTCGAGCGCGGGATCGAGGCTCGCTACCCGCGCGCGCACCGTCACAACAACAAAGCTGATGCAGAACATCGTGTGGGCGAGGATGACCGTAAAGGCACCCTTCTCGACGCCTGCGGTGAGAAACTCGGCGGCAAGTCCGGCTCCGAGCACGACCTCGGGTGTGGCCATCGGAAGGAAGAGCAGGAGCGTCGTCGCGTTGCGGAACGGGAACCGGTAGCGCACGAGCGCGATGGCGATCATCGTGCCCAGGATCGTCGCGAGCAGCGTCGCCGTGAGACCAACGAAGATGCTGTTGCCGAACGCCTCACACACGCCCTGCGCGTTGCAGAGCTGCGTCCAGTTGTCGAGGGTGAACCCGCGCCAGACGATGTTCGAGCGGCGCGAATCGTTGAACGAGAAGATGATCGTGTAGACGATCGGGATAAGCAGGAAGACAAACGCGAGCGCGCTGTACAGCCAGATCGCGTAGCGACCGATAAACCTCGTGACAGATGACATTAGATCAGGTCGTCCGTTCCACTCTTTTTGACGTAGATGCTCACAAAGATGAGGATCGCCGCCATCAGCACAAGTGAGAGCGCCGCGGCCGTCGGGTAGTTCTGCAGCACAAGGAAGTTCGCCTCGATGACGTTTCCGATCATCGCCGTGCTTGTGCTTCCCAGGAAGTCGCGGCTCGCGTTGATGTAGTCACCCGCCGCCGGAATAAAGGTCAGAAGCATTCCCGAGATGATTCCCGGGGCCGCGAGCGGCACCGTCACTCGGAAGAAGGTGGATGCTGGACTCGCGTACAGGTCTCCCCCGGCCTCGACGTACCGAAGGTCAAGCTTCTCGAGCGAGGTGTAGATCGGCAGCGTCATAAAGGGGATGAAGTTGTAGGTGAGACCGAAGATCACCGAGAACGCCGTGCCCGTAACGTGGGCGCCCTCGGGCAGCAGCTGCAGCGTGTTGAGGAACGAGACAAAGGGGCTCTCGTCGCTCAGCAGCTGCTTCCAGGCGAGGGTGCGCAGCAGGAAGCTGATGAAGAACGGTGCGATAACGAGGGTGAGCGCGAGCGCCTGAACGAGCGGGAATCTGCGCAGCGTCACACCGATGAAGTAGGCGAGCGGAAAGCTGAAGAGCAGCGCGAACACGGTCGCCGTTGCCGCGAAGACAAACGAGCGGAGGATGTGCTCGCCGTAGGTCGAGATGACCGCCGTGTAGTTCTCCCACTTGAACGCCGTCTGGTACTCGCCGACGTCACCGAACTCGACGGGCGCCTGGAACGACGTGAGCACAAGCGAGAACAGCGGCGCTAGAAAGAACAGACCGAGGTAGAGGATGCCGGGCAGCAGCAGGATCAACGCAACCTTGCTGCGCTTGCGTACGGCGGGCTCGGCGACCGGAGTCGCTGTGCCGCCAAAAGCTCCGAAGGCCATTCCTAGGCCTCTTCCAGCTCCGCCTCGAGCTTCTCGCGCTTTTGCACAGCGAGAGCGTGGGTGTCGGTGTCTGAGGCGAACCGCGGCGCGTCGGCCGGGTCGTCGGCGAGGCCAAAACCGTGATCGGTTGTCCAGGTGAGCCAGACCTCGGCTCCGGCGGTGACCACCGGACCGAAGACCATGTTCTGGGCAAACACAACGATCTGCCCGAGTCCCGGAATCGCGACCTGGTACGAGGTGCTAACGCCGGAGAACGAGACGTCCGTCACACGACCGGGGCCGATGAGGTTGATGCCCGCTAACTGCTTGGGAGCATCGGTGTGCAGCATCAGCTTTTCGGGTCGAACGCCGATCGTGACGTCTCCCGCGTGGCGCTGCGCACGCACACGCGGCACCTCAATCTTGCGGCCCGCGACATCCACGATTATCGATTCGGAATTCGAGTTGGTGACCGAACCCGTAAAGAGGTTCGACTGCCCGAGGAAGTTCGCGACGAACGCGGTCTTCGGCAGTTCGTACAGCTCTTCGGGGGCGCCCATCTGCTCGATGCGGCCCTTGTTCATCACCGCGACGGTGTCGGCCATTGTCATGGCCTCCTCCTGGTCGTGGGTGACGTGAAGGAAGGTGAGGCCGACGTCTTGCTGGATGTCCTTGAGCTCGAGCTGCATCTGGCGGCGCAGCTTGAGGTCGAGGGCTCCGAGCGGTTCGTCGAGCAGCAGGAGTGCCGGGCGGTTCACAACGGCACGCGCGAGGGCAACACGCTGCTGCTGCCCACCCGAGAGCTGCTGCGGCTTGCGCGCAGCGAGGTGATCGAGTTCGACAAGCTTGAGCGCCTCGTGCGCCTTCGCCGTCGCGTCGGCGATCTTGCGGCGACGCAGCCCGAACGCGACGTTCTCGAGGATCGTCATGTGCGGAAAAAGTGCGTAGCTCTGGAACACGGTGTTGACCGGTCGCTGGAACGGCTTGGTGTGCGTGACATCCTTGCCGCCGATCAGGATCTGGCCGGCCGTCGCATCCTCGAGCCCGGCGACGAGTCGCAGGGTCGTTGTCTTTCCGCAGCCCGAAGGGCCGAGGAGAGCGAAGAACGAACCCGCGGGGATCGTCAGATCGAGTTCCTCGATGGCCGTGAACCCGGGGAATCGTTTGGTGATTCCCTTGAGCTCGAGATCAGCACCGGCCTCCGCGAAACTTCCCTGCGCCATAAGTTCTTAGCCCTTGTGATCAGACGCCGAGCAGAACGCTCTGGAACTGGGTTCCGAACTCCTGCTCTTCGGCGCTTGTGAGTGTGCGGAACAACTTGACCTTCGAGAGGGTCTCCTCGTTCGGAAAGATGAGCTGGTTTTCGGCGAGTTCGGGGTCGATGGCCTCGGCTGCCTCTCTCGCTCCCTCAACCGGCGTGATGTAGTTGACCCACGCCGCGACCTCTGCGGCAACCGCGGGGTCGTAGTAGTAGTTGATGAGCTTTTCGGCGTTCGCCTTGCGGGTCGAACCGATCGGCACAAACATGTTGTCGTTCCAAATGGTTCCGCCGCCGTCGGGGATAGCAAACTCCCACTTGTCGCCGGCCTCGGCGTTGATGACCGTGATGTCGCCCGACCACACGATCGCGGCGAGGGTGTCTTCGTTTGTGAGGTCTTCGAGGTACGAGTTGCCCTTGACGTTGCGGATCTGGCCAGACTCGACCTGCTCGCGGAACACATCGATGCCCTTTGTGAAGTCGTCAGCGGTGAAGTCACCGGAGATGTCGACGCCCTGCTCGGAGAGGATGAGACCGATTGTGTCGCGCATCTCGGAGAGCACACCAACGCGGCCCTTGAGCTCGGGAGCCCAGAGGTCGGAGACGCTGCGGAGCCCGTTCGGCACCTTCTCCTTGTTCCAGGCGATTCCGGCGAACCCGCCCTGCCACGGCAGGGAGAACTTGCGACCGGGGTCGAAGTCGGGGTTGTTGAGGCTCGGGGTGAGGTTCGAGGCGTTCGGGATGTTGGCGAGGTCGAACTCCTGCGCGTAGCCGAAGCGGATAACGCGGGCAGCCATCCAGTCGGTTAGAACTGCGACGTCGGCGCCGATGTCCTGGCCGAGGGCGAGCTGGTCTTTGACCTTGCCGTAGTACGAGTTGTTGTCGTCGACGTCGACGAGGTACTTGACCGAGATGCCGGTCTCCTCTTCGAAGCGCTGCAGCGTCGGGTAGTTTCCGTCGTCATCCTCGTCGATGTACGCGGCCCAGTTCGCCCAGTTGAGGGTCGGGTCGTTTGCGGAGTTGTCTTTCGCGGCTGTCGGTGACTCGCGGTCGCCCGCTCCGGGGGAACATGCGGCGAGCGTCAGGGCCGCGGCGAGTCCACCGGTGCCCGCGAGCATTGCTCGGCGTGACACCTGCGACTTGCGCGCCTGCATAACGAGGCTTCGGATGATCGGGTCTTCGGGAAAGGCTCTATTCACGAAAAAACTCCTTAGGCTCTCGTTTGCAACTGTGTGGATTGATACTGACACAGGGCACAGCGATCACGCACGAAAAAGAGAGCAAAAGGCCGACCTTGTAACAAGGATTTCACGAATTCGGTGCAAAAACCGGTCGTTCTTGTGCGGAATCCGCAGCTTTGGTCATTCGCTTGGATGTCGCGGATCGAGCCGCGCGCGCCGCACCTCCCCGTCGGGCGTGAGCAACCACATCGTGCCATCGCCGCGCGATATCGGCGGCGGGAGCGTGCGCAACTGCGTCAGGGTGCGGAAGTCCGCGACACTGCAGCCGTCGAACACAACCGGCACGCTGCTGCGAAGGCGCGCGATGGCGCCCCAGTGCTCCTGCCAACCGGCGACGTCACCGATCATCGCTGTCGGCCTGTCGCCCGTGCTGATACTGAGGGCGCCGGCGGTATCCGGCAGAGTAACCGCGGGTGCGATCACCCGGCACTGCTCGCCGAGGCGCGCGGCGAAGGCGGTCGGCCGCGAGCTCACAACCGCGAAGACGGGCGGCAGCTCGAAGATCGGCGGAGACGCGGGCAGCGGAGCGCGCGGTACCGGGGTGTGCGCAACCTGCACCCGCGCACCCCGCCACTCCCCCGCCCCGGGCGGCAACCGCGGGTCGAATCGGGTGACCGCTCCCGCGAGGGCGTGTTCCTGCCTGTCGGCCTGACGCAGCAGCAGTCGCGCGCTGCACAGCGCAAGCACCCCGTGCAACTGGCCGCCGAGCCGTCGGGTCGCGAGCGCGACGTAGAGTCCGACCTCGGCACCCGCTCGCAGAATCGTCGTGAGGTTGTCGATGAACTCCGCACCGTGGTCGGTGCCCAGAGTGTCCACCATCGAGTCGAGATCGTCGAGCAGCACGACCTCGTTCGTCGCGACACCCTCGCGCACGCGGGCCGCGTAGCGCGCGATGGAGTCCCACGCGGTATCGGGGTCACGCGCAAGCTGCACTCCCCCGCACGACGCGAGGGTGGCAAGAAGCGTCGACGCTCCCGACCGCGCGGAGCCAACGACCAGCAGGTGCCCGTCGACCCGCGGATGCCAGACGGCAGGTGGCTGCGCCTGCTCGGCCGGAAGGTCGGACAGCCCGAAAGGCAGGCACGGCACGTCGTCGCACACATGCGGCGCGAGGGACACGAGCGGTAGCGAGCTCGGCAGCGGCTCACACCACGGCCGCCTGAGGGAGTGATCGCCGGGCCACGCAGCGCCGATTGCCGCGATGTCGGACGAAGCCGCGAGCGCGAGTTGCACCTCGCGGGCCGGTTCGCCGTTTGCGGAGAGGATGGCGCGGCCTCTCGCCGAGGCCGGGAGCTCGGCCGCCGCGCCGCTGCCGATCACCGCGATGCTGTCGGCGGCGTTGTGCACCCGCAGCGAGATGCGCAGCCCCACGTTGGCGAACACCGCGTCACGAACAACCCCGGCGGGTCGCTGGGTGCAAAGGATGAGGTGGAGCCCGAGGGAGCGACCGCGAGCCGCCAGGTCGGCGAAGAGCACGTGCAGCTCGGGAAACTCGGTAGCGACGGCGGCGAACTCGTCGACGATGATAACGAGCCGGGCCAAGCCCGTGTTGTTGTAGCCCACCCCGTTTTCTCCCAGCCCCTCGATCGAGCGCGCGCCGCTTTCTGCGAGCCTGCGCTCGCGAAAGCGGATCTCCGCGGCGAGGGACTCGAGAGCGCGCTCCGCTGCCGCCGCGTCGAGGTCGGTAAGCACACCGACACAGTGCGGCAGGGTGCGCAGCTCGGTAAAGGATGCTCCGCCCTTGAAGTCGACGAGCAGGAGGTTGAGCCGCGCTGGCGAGTGCGTCGCGGCCATCGCGAGCGCCCAGGAGATCAGCAACTCACTCTTTCCGCTGCCGGTTGTGCCACCGATGACAGCGTGCGGGCCTGCGGCGACGAGGTCGATGATGGTTGGCCCGGTTGCATCCACTCCGATCGTCGCGTTGAGTTCGTGACCGGCCGCACCGCCGGCGCGTTGCGCGAGCGAGGAGAACCGCACGGTTGCGGGCAGGAGCGCCGACGTGACCGATCGACCCTCGACGCGAGCCTGGGCGGCAAGTCTCCTCGCAACGCCGGCCGCCTGCGCCATCGACAGTCGCTCGAGGCTGCGCAGCCACATCGTTGTACCGTCGGCGAGCAGCACACGATTGCCATCGACGACAACGCCGATACTTGACGGCGCGGCCCGGGCGGTCGCCACCCGACAGACACGCACGGCTGCTCCCTGCCGGGAGAAGGTCACCCCCTCGCCGGGTGCGGAGCGCTGGGGAAGCTCGCCGAGCCAGGGCTCCTCCCCCTCGGCCGCGACCCGCCATTCTTCGGGGGCGAGCCTCGATGCGAGCTGAACCAGCACGGAACGCGCGAGGGCCGCAGCCCCCGGCCCCGTGCCGACTATCGCAACGCCGAGACCGACATCGACGATCGCGGGCGCGGCGGCAAGGGTGCGCGAGCGCGCGACGAGGTCATCGAGCTGGTGGGCGCGCGGCACAAGCCCATCGAGTCGCACAGCGCTTGCGATGTCTGCCGTGCCGAGGCGCACCTCGGTGCTGCCCGACCAGCTCGCCGCTTCGATCATCGCCGCCTCGGGGAAGCGCGACTCGAGAGTTGCCCGCTCGACGGAGTGGGCGGCCTCGAGCTCGGCAAGAGCGGTGTCGAGCTCGGCGGCGAAACGGACACCCTCCGTTCGAGCGCGCCGACGCGACTGGAGGCGCGAGTCGACGAGACTGCCGATGGCGATGAGCGGACCGAGCCCCGCAAACAGCAGCGAAATCGGCGATTGTGTGACCGCCCACATCGCAAGCCCCATCACAACCGGCGCGACGGTCGCCACGAGCGGGAACGACCAGGGCGCGGGCGGCTCGGGGACGGCGGGGGCAAGAATCGAGGTCATGCGTCAAGCCAAGCCGACAGCGAAGTCGGGCGGGCAGTTGCATTCGAAACCGTGGACAGGATGCCGGACGGCGCCAGCGGGAGGAGAAGTCGGCTAGCTCACGATGAAGAACTGCTCGCCAATGTCGACGCGTGATCCACGAGTGACGAGATAGCGCTTGCCGGGTTCGCAGCGCACGCGCACTCCCTCGGGCGGCCGGTAGCCGGTGCCATTGCCGGAGTATCTGTCGTTGATCCAGAACGCGCCGGAGGTCTGTCCGAACTCGAGGTGCGTCTTCGACACCGACTTGCTCGGATCGACGATGGGAACGAAGTGATCGAAATACTCTCCCGGTTCGGCGACCGGGTTGCGTCCGAGAATGCCCGAGCCGAACACGGTGACGCTTTCGCCGGTGCTGAACTGCAGAACGTAGCGGTCGCCAAGCGAGATGCCCGAGGTAATGCGTGTCTGTTCGACGTCAATATGTTGATTATCGACCTCGGCAGCAGGCTCCTCGCCCGCAACATGCTCAGGGCCAGATGGCTCAGGCTCGGCGGGTTCGGCAGGCTCAAGCGACACCTCCGCGAGCTCCGGCTCCGCGCCATCCAATTCGATCTCGGTTTGCATGGCGAGCTCGGGGGGAAGCTCAACGTCTGCGGGCAGGAGGTCGGCGAGGGTCGAGCGAAGGGGCGGTCGCGGAATCGTCACCGATCGGCCACACTCGCCGCAGAACATCGCGCTGTCGGGCAGCTCTGCTCCGCAATACTTGCACGTCACTCGTTTACCCCTGGCGCTTGAAGAATCTGCTCACACTATAACCGCCGAGTGAGCGGGTCGAGATGCGTGCGCGCAGGCGCTCCCAGCGGGTTCGGCCCTTGCCAAGCGAAGCTTCGAGATCGGTCACTGCGCGCCAGACCTTGTCGGCGTCTTCGTCCATCGTCTGGCTCGGCGAGAAGACGGCGCGGTCGGTGACCGCGGCGAGCACTGCCGGTTTTCCGCCGCCGACGACGTGGGCGAGTTCGCGACGCGTCGCGTTGGCCGGGGCGTCGTAACCGTGGTCGACGACGGCGTCGGCGTATTCCTGCCAGCCGCCCTTGACGCGATCGAGCGCGGTCGCGGCAGTGCGACGTTGCCTGCGCCTGCGGGCCTTCGCCGCGATGATGAGCAGGAAGGGCGCGAGGACAACGAGAGCGGCGATGGCGACCCAGCCGGCGATGCGCAGGACCGTGAACAGCACAACGAGCCAGCCGTCGAGGGTCTGCGGGTCGTCCTGGGTTGCCTCGAGCGGTGTCTCGTCCGGGCGCTCGACCGGGTCGGTGGCCTGCGGCGGGATGATTGGCTGCGGCCTCGACACAACGGTGGGGTCTTCGGGTTCTTCTTCGGGAATCGGTCGTACCTCGGGAACGGGATCGATGCTGACCCAGCCGTACTCCGCGGTGTTAACCTCGATCCAGGCCGAGACCGAGGCGCCCGTGATGTCGACGGTTCCGCTCGACGACGACGGTGCGAAACCGAAGACAACCCGCGCCGGGAAGCCCAGTTGCCGCGCCATCAGCGCAGCCGTCACCGCGTACTGCTCGGCGTCACCGATCATGCGCTGGTCGGTGAGCAACTGGGTGACGCGATCGGCCGAGTGGCCGGAGCGGCTCGCTGGCTCGTCTTCGCCGATTCCGTGGCTGATGTAGCCATTCTCGGTGAGGGCTGCGACCATCGCCTGCAGTTGCGCGCCCTGACCATCAACACCCTCGACGTAGCCGGAGAGTGCGATCTCGAGCTCGGCGGGCAGCGCGCCGATGGCGGGCACGGGGGCGGTTCCGGGTTCGACCCGCGCGAGCTCGCCCGAGGTCGGCTCGAAGGGAACAACCGCGTCGAGGGTGTAGCCGTCGCCCTCGGTGAGTCCTCCGGTGATGGCGGCGGTCGAGCCGTTGTCGTTGTAATAGAAGGAGTCGCGCAGCTGCGTTGTGCGCGGCCCCGTGAAGGCGACGGATTCGAGTTTGCCGACGGTGGGCATCCACACGCCCGAGTAGTCGACGATCGAGACGTCGAGCGACACCCGGTCGCCGTCGACGCCGGACTGGTCGAACCGGAACGGCACGCGAGTGAAGGCTCCCGAGGCGCTGTCGACCTCGGCACTGCCCACCGAATAGACAATGCCGTCGTAGCTGTCGAGCGTCGCGATGCGCACACGCGCGCCTTCGGGAAGTCCGTCGACGGTGAACAGCACCTCGTCGACCGCGGGCTCCTTGAGATAACTGCGGAAAGCGGCGAGTGGGCTCACGTAGTCGCGCGGGTCGAAGGGCTGCTCGACCGACGATCGGAGTACCTGTCGGCGCCCCTCGGGCGGCGCGAGCACAGCAGCGGCTGTTGCCGCACCCCCGGCGATCGCGAGGATAACAACGGCGCTGATGACAGTGCGCACGCCGAACAGGCGGTGCTCACCGGGTGCCGCGACGCTGTCGATGGCGAGGCGTCGTTTGTACCAGCGGCGCCACATCAGCCAGAGCAGGCAGGTGGAGGCGAGGGCGAGCGTGACAACGACCGGCTGGGTTGTGTAGTCCGGACCAAAGATCACACCGACAACGAAGATCACAACGGGCGCCGCAACGCCGAGGTCGCCGAACCGCGACCGCAGGGCGAGCGACAGCCCGGTGACAACAAGCACAAGCAGCAGCACAAACGGCGGCACAAGCAGCGCCTGATAGTTGCCCACCGGCAGCGTGATCGTCAGCAGTTGCTTCCAGCCGAGGGCAACGCCCGCGACAAGCTGCCGCAGCCCCTCGAATGACGGGAGGAGTCCGTAGGTCGCCTCCTGCGGAACCGCGAGCGGCACCCCGAAGACAAGAAAAGCCGCAAAGGTCGCGAGCAGAACGAGCGCCGACGACCAGCCGAAAAGGCTGCCGAGAATCGCGAGAATGGATGCGACAACAGTCGTCACGGCAATCAGCACAACAATCGCGCTCGACTGGTAGATCGGCCAGAGCGTGATCGAGGCTATGCCGATCGCAAGCCAGAGCAGCAGCGTGTTGACAACGATTGCGCCAGCGCGCGGACGGGTGGCCTTCATACGCTCGTCGCCTTCGCGAGCGAACGGGTGAGGTCGCTCAGGTAGCCGATCGTGAGCACGCTCAGTCCTGCAACGCGGCGGAGGTCGGGCAGTGCTCCCGGGTCACAGACAACGGCGATGACCTCGACCCCGAGGGGGAACTTCGTCGACGCGGCCCGCAGCTCGCTCGGCGTCGGCACGGAACCGCAGACGAGGAACGCCAGCGAGACACCCGTCACCTGCGCGCCGGAGACGCGCGCGACATCCACAATGCCGAGGGCGTTTTCTGCGCTCTCGACGACGGCGAGTTCGTCGAGCAGGCGGCTGCGACTGATTGTCGACAGTCGCTTGACGGCGAACACCTTACGAACCGCGAACTCCGGGGTGCGCTCGCTCACAACAACCGACAGATCCCGGATGTCGCGGATCGCCCGCACACCCAGCGAACCGGCGACGCTCACGGCAAGCTCGACCTCGTCGTCGCTCGCGTAGTCGGCGCTCGCGAGGCTCAGCGCGACGATGAGGTGGCTGCGACGGGTCTCTTCGAACTGGCGCACCATGTGGGTGCCGGTCTTCGCCGTTGACTTCCAGTGGATGTAGCGGCGCTCGTCGCCCGGCTGGTACTCGCGCAGCGCGTGGAAGGAGACGTCGCTCGACGTGAGTTCCTTCGTCGGGCTGCCCTCGAGGTCGCGCACGAGACCCGTGCTGAGGCTCGGGATGCCGATGGTGCGCGGGTGAACAAAAAGCTGTGCCGCCGCCGTCCAGATGAGCTCACGCCGCACGAGCCCGATGGGGTCGGCACGCACGGTTCGCGCGGGGCCGACGGGCACCGTGCCGCGCCTCGTTGTGGGAACAGCAAACTGTTGCACGCTCGTGGCCCCGCGCGCGAGGCTCGGCACGGCGAGCACAACGAGGCCGCGGCCGACAGGGATTTCTACGGAGACGCCGAGGGTGCGCGTGCGGCCGGGGTTGGTGACGGTGATTGTGCCCTCGGCGGTCTCGCCGACAACGACGCGCGGGTGCGCGAGCGAGAGCTCGATCGAGACACTCGTGCGCCCGACCAGGTAGACGATCGCGACGGCGAGCAGCACAACGCCGGCCCAGCCCGCGACAACAAATTCGAGGAGAGCCCAGCGGTAGCCGACGCCGAGGGCGATGGGCACGGCGAGCAGGATTGTCCAGCCGAGGGGCGTGATGACCGCTGCAGCGCGAGTCGCGACCCGACGAGCTGCGCTGCCGATAATGCCTGCGACGCGCGCGATTGTGACGACGGCGTCGGCGAAAAAGCCCGTGCGATTGCCCACGATGCGCGTGCGCGCGTTTGTGAGCCCGGCGGTCGCTGTCGGGAAATGCGTGTCGGTGCGCAGCGTCACACGGCTTGCCTGTCGCTCGGCGGCGGGGTCTCGATCAGGATCTGGCTCATGATGCTCGAGGCGGTGACGCCGTCGAACTCTGCCTCGGGGTCGAGCACAAGACGGTGTGCGAGCACGGGCTCTGCGAGTGCCTTGATGTCATCGGGGATCACGTAGTGGCGGCCAGCGGCAGCAGCGTAGGTCTTCGCCGCGCGCACGAGGGCGAGGGCACCACGAACGCTCGCGCCCAGGCGCACCTCGGTCGCCCCGCGCGTTGCGTCGACGAGCCGCGAGACGTAGTCGTTGACCGACGGGTCGACGTGCACAAGGCGCGCGAGTCGAGCCATCTCGACGACGGTCTCTGCGTCGACGACCGACGGCACAACCGTGTCGTGGGCACGCGTTCCGGCGCCCTCGAGAATGCGCAGGGTGGAGGCGTGGTCGGGGTACCCGATCGACGCCTTCATCAGGAAGCGGTCGAGTTGTGCCTCGGGCAACCGGTAGGTTCCGGCCTGCTCGATCGGGTTCTGCGTGGCGATGACCATAAACGGAACACCCACGTCGTGGGTTGTTCCGTCGACGGTGACCTGGCCCTCCTCCATTACCTCGAGGAGCGCGGCCTGCGTCTTCGGCGAGGCGCGGTTGATCTCGTCGGCGAGCACAATGTTTGCGAAGATCGGCCCGCCGTGAAACTCGAAGGTGCTCGTCTTCTGGTCGTAGATGCTCACGCCGGTGATGTCGCCGGGCAGCAGGTCGGGCGTGAACTGGATGCGGCTCGCTGTTCCGTCGACCGACTGGGCGATGGCGCGCGCGAGGCTCGTTTTGCCGGTGCCCGGGTAGTCCTCGAGTAGAAGGTGCCCCTCGCTCAGGAGCGCGGTGAAGCCGAGGCGGATGACAAACGTCTTACCAAGCAGAACCTCTTCAACACCCGCGACGAGTCGACCGAAACGATCGGCAAACCACACGGCCTGTTCTGGGGTCATGGTCATTGTGTGTTTCCTTCGCTGGTAAGTCTCATCCGCACGCGCGAGGGTCGCCCGATTCGGGATCCTGATCGACAAAGTCCTGGCCGCCCACCGTGACTCTTGCCTTCACGAGTGCTGCTGTCGCATCCGACGGTACATTGTCGGCGGCCGAATACGTGTAGCCGGTCCATTCGTCGGGTGCCGAGGCGAGCCGGTAGGCGAAGGTGTACGAGACGGTAACCGGTCCCGCGTTAGCGGGTTCCTGAGCCTCGGGCGGAATGCCGACAACACAACTTGAGACACTCGCGCGGGCATTGACCGGGACGAGGGTCGAATCCGCCGATTGCGCCCCACAGTACGCGTCGCTGTCATCGCGGCAGGCGCGAAAATTAACGGTCGTGGATGTCGCGTAGTGACTCGTGTTGCTCCGGCTCGTGAGCCAGTCGCCGCCGACGACATCGCGCCACGTTCCCCCGTCGAGCCGGTACTGGAACTTGCCGACGATTCCGCTCGCGGCGAGATCGGTGTTTGCGCGGATGTCGTACTGGCCGCCCGCTCGGTAGACGACGTCCGCCGAACCGGTCGCCGTTCCGGGCGGGCGCTTGCTTTCGGTTGTACCGGTCGCGCTCGCCGTGCAGTAGCTGCCGTTGTCGGCGTAGATGAAGTAGGTATAGCTCTCGCCGTCGACAGTGTTGGAGTCGATCCAGCCGGAGGTCACGGCCGCGCCGTTGCTCCCGTCGGCCTCATAGGGCTTGCCCGGGCCGGCTGTGCAGGAGGGAGTCGCGACGTTGCCGTTGGCGCGACCGACCGTGTAACTCACGGAGCCGCCACCGTTCGGGTCGCTCGCCTCCCAGGTCACGCGGATCTCCCCGTTTGACGACGAGGAGTTAACCGCGGCCTTGGGCCCGGGACTGCCGGAGATCGGCGGTCCGACGGTGAGCACGGTGCGGTTTGTGCGGCGCCAGTCGGCCGCAGTGAGCACCTGTGCGCTGTTGCGGGCGTAGACCGAGACCGTGTAGCTCGTGTTGTTCGCGAGCTCGCCGCCCGCCGTTGTTGTGAACGGCGAGGTGGCTGTCGAGGAGAAGTTGACGCCGGGTCCCTTGATTTCCACCGTGTAGCCAACGACGGGGGTTCCGGGGTTGGGGTCGGCGACTGCCGACCAGGAGATCGTGAGCGACCTGCCGTTGGGCGCATCGGCCGGCGTTGTCGGGTCGGCCGTAACGCTCGCCGGTGCCGCGGGGCGGTAGTCGATTGTGTACGGGTCGGAAGCGGGGCTCGGTGCCGACTCCCCTATCGCGTTGATCGCCGTCACCTGGAACCGGTACTCGGCGCCGACCGTGAGGTTCGGCAGCGAGCAGATGAGCGAGGTGCCGCAGTCATAGCTGTAGGTGCCCTGGCTCGAGCTTGTGACGCGGTAGCCGGTGATCGGCGCGTTGTTCGGCTGGGGCGCGGTGATGCGCAGCTTGAGCTCGCCGCCCACAAAGGTGTCGGCCTGGCGCACGGGCTTGACTGGTGCGTCGGGAACATCCTGCACCGAGATCTTTACCGAGCCCCAGACATAACGATCGGGGTCGCGGGTCGCATCACTCACCTGGTACTGCAAGCTCGTATCGATGGGTTCGGCGTTGTCTGCGATTGTGATTGTGAGCTTGCGGTTATCGGCGCTCGCCGCGACAGCGACACCCGCAGGCAACTGGCCACCGTCGATGCCGCGCACGTTGACGACGCGCAGGTCGCGGCCGGGGAACGGGTTTGTTGCCTCGTCGTTCGCGAGCACGTCGACGACTGTCGTCTCGCCGCGTCGGGTGATCGCCGAGTCCGCGGCCGGAACGGCGAGTGGCCGCGTCGAGGGAACAACCCGCAACTCGATGCGGCCGGAGCGGCCGTCCTGTGCGGCATCGCGCACGCCAAGCGAGATCGCTGTCGTCGAGCCCTTGACCGCGTCGTCGTTTGCCCTGAGGACAAGGGTCTGGCCATTGACCTCTGAGGTGAATCCGACCGGTGCCGGGTCGAGCACCGAATAGGCGAGCTCGTCGATGTCGTCGTCACCGAAGGGGTAGCTCGTGAGCGCGGTGAGGTCGATGACCTTCTCCTGCGCCGGCTCGAACTCGATGACCGCACCCGTGAATACCGGCGCCTGGTTCTCGCGCGGCAGCACGGTGATCGGCAGCACAAGGTTGGCCCGGCGCCCGTCGGGGTCGTTCGCGCTTGTGCCGTCGGTGACCTCGAACGAGATCGACGCCTGGCCGAAGTAGAGGTTGGCCGACGTGAAGCTCAGGGTGTCGCTGTCGACGACAAGGGATTCGCCGTTCGCGTGCGTCGCCCGCACCGTGCTCGAGTCGGTGAGGCGCACCTTTTTGCCGCCGACCGCGAGCACGTAATCGTTGAGGTCGATCTCGACCGTGTCTTCGCTGTTGACGGTGATGCTGCCCGCGCGACGGTCGAGTTGCGGAAGCGCATCGCTGTAGCCGGGCACCCAGATAAACGCGTAGGAGACGATCGTCGGGTCGTCGGGGTGGGTGACAGCGAAGGGAATGATCTGGCGCTCTTCGCCGACGGTCACACGAATCCGCTTCGACGCGAGCACCTCGGCGCTCGACGCATACTGCGGTAGCAGAGAGAGTCCCAGTTCGCTCGCGCTGCCGTCGGCAAAGAAGACGTTCTGCAGCACGTCGACATCGATGCTCTCGCGCTCGAGCACGTCGGAAAGGGTGAGCACGGTGTCCTGCGCGATCGGGTACGACAGCGGAGCGTCGGCGTCGACGCTCACCCGGATGAAGTTCGAGCTCGACCCGCCGAATTCGTTCTGGATGGTGTAGACGATTCCGTAGTCGTCTTCAACCTGCGGCGCAACGATCTGCACGAGGGTTCCGTCGACGATTGTCGCGACGATCTCACTCGGATCGATGGATGCGACGCGAAGCGGGCTCCCGTCGGGATCAGAGTCGTTCGACAAAACCTGCACGGTGAGGGTGGCGCCGGGCCTGACGCGCACGTCGTCCTCGATCGCGACCGGGTTGCGCGCGCCATCCAATCGCGGACTGATGCCCACGCGCACCGTGCCCGTCGCGCGGGCGCCCAGCGCGTCCATCAGTGTGTAGGTGAAGCTGTCGGTGCCTGCCGAGTACTCCCCCGCCTCGTAGATCACAAAGTCGGGGCCAACCTCGGTTACGGCACCCTTTTCGGGGTTGGTCTCCTGGCCGAGAAACTGCACGGAGTCGCCGTCGGCGTCGATGCCGTTGAGTGGAATCTCGATGCGCACCTGTTCACCAGCGAGCACACGCGCCGTCACGGTCGTCGGCACGGGCGCGTGGTTGGTCTCGACGTTGGGCTCGCGCACCTGGATGCGCACCTCGGCCTGCGCCGACTGGCCAGCCTCGGTCAGAATCTCATACTGGGCGATGAAGTCGCCGGTGTGGCCGGGTGCGAGGTAGCGCAGCGTGTTTCCCGAGACGAAGAGGAGACCGGAATCTTCACCGAGCTCTTCGACGAGCTTGGGGTTGAGGGTGATCGGTTCGCCGTCGGGCTGTTCGTCGTTGGACATCACGGCGATCGTCATGGCGTCGCCAACACGCACCGTCGCACGGTCGTCGCGAGCGATCGGCGGCTGCGCCCGCGAGGGCGGCGGAACCTCGATGACGGTGATTGTTCCCTCGGCCTCCGCGAGGCCGTTGCTCACGCGATAGTGGATGACAACGGACGCGTCGAGCGGGCCGGTGAGCGTCACGCGCACAAGCCGCTGCTCGAGCACGTCGGCGCGCACGTTCGAGGAGCGCGGCACGTCGGTGACGCCCGTAACGAGCAGCACCCCGCCCGATGGATCGATGTCGGTCGAGGCAACATCGACGTTGCGGCTCGAGAGCGTTGTGACGAAGACGGTCTTGGGCACGGTGATCGGTGTTGTGTTCGAGTCGGGCGGGGCCGCGACATCCACCCGGACAAAGCCGGTCGCCGTCGACTCGTCGTCTGTCACAACGTATTCGAGGTAGAAGGTGCGCGACTGGTCACTCACAAAACGGAAGGTGCCGGTCTCGTAGCTCGGTGTGATCGTCACGCCGGACTGCGCCTGCACGGCGTTGAGTCGCACCTCGCCCGAGCCGCCGCGCACGTGGTCGAGCGGCGAGATCGCCGTCTCCTGGCCCGCGTAGGCGAGCACAACAAAGGGATCGGCGATGATCGGAACCTTGCCGGTCTCGCGCACCGTGACGGCGAGCGACCCGGAACCGTCATCGGTGCCGTCGGAGACAACCAGCGCGAGCGACTTGAAGGTTCCGCCGGTGCCGGAGTCGGTGAAGATCACAACGCCCTCGGGCTTCGAGGTGACGAGGTCGGGCTCCTGCACGTTTGCGGAGGCGAGATAGAACGGGTCGCCGTCGGGGTCGATCCAGTCGCCGAGAACGTTTGTTGTGACCGACCCGCCCGACTCGACAAGCGCCGCGGTCGTGCGCACCTGGCGCGGCGGAGAGTTCTCGCCAGCGTCTCGAATATCGACGCTCACGTTCGCCGTCGCCGTGCCACCGCGACCGTCGGTGATCGTGTAGCTGAAACTCACCGTGCCGCGGGCACCGGCCGCGAGGGTGAGTTGCAACTGCTGGTTCGACTCGATGACATCGATGCGGCCAACCGAGGCCGGGATGTTCGAAACGGTGCTGATAACAAGCACGTCGCCGTTGGGGTCATAGTCGTTGAGCAGCACGGGCAGGAGGCTTGTGCGGCCCGGGCGCGCTCCGAGCTCATCGTCGACCGCGACGGGCGGCAGCTGGTTCTTCTCCGTCACAGGCGGGGTGTTGTTCTCGTTCTCCTCAACCACCTCCTGGTCTTCGATCGTGTCGATGAGGTCGTCCCAGTTGTCGATGAGCTCGCCGGCCGACTGCACAGCCCACGAATTGCCCGACGCGGAATCGTTGAGCACAACGCGCTTGTCGTTGACGCGAAAACCGATCGACGCCCCCGAAGCCATCGACTCGAGGCTGAGGAGCGTGCCATCGGCAGCGCCGCCCGTGCAGTGTCGCCAGGCCGTGCCGGTTGACCATGCCGCGAACTCGCACGATCCGACGACGACGGGAGTTGCGGGTGTACCGCTCACCTCGTCGGTGATGCGCACGGGAAGGCTGCCGTCGAGCGGCACACGAACGAGCCCCGTGCTCGACGCGATAAGCACGCTCGAACCGGTCGAGCTCGGCGCCTGAAGCCGCGGATTCGTTGCACCGTCGAGGTATTCGCCGAGTTCTATGATGCGTCCGCCGATGTCGAGTCGGCTCGACTGGGAATCGAGGGTGACCCAGGTGCCGGCAACCGACGTGATCTGCGCCTGCCCGGCAGCGGTCGTGAGGCTCGACGACCCGGTCGTGGCCACTGCGCTGTCCAACGCGGCATCCACTCGATAAATCTGGCCACCCGTCGATGAGAAAGCGAAGAGCAGACCGTTGTCGTCGACGCTCACAACGGTGTCGGCGCCGAGGTTGATCTGCGCCTCCTGGCTCGCGTCAAAACCGGAGATCTCGGCGACGGCAAGAATCCACAGCTCGCCCGTTCCCTGCGAGTAGATCACCACGTTGTCACCGGCGAGAAAGACCTCGGGCTGGTTCGGCGGCAGGGGAACGCTTTCAACGATCGTGGATGTCGCGGCGTCGACGACGTCGATCGTGGCATCTCCGCGGTTGAAGAGCAGCACGGTTGCGCCGTCCTGCACGATGTCGATGTCTGAGGAGTCGCTCGCCACAACTGCGTTGAGTTCGAGCACCGAGGTGTTGGCGCGACCGATGAACTGCTCGCCGCCGTTGACGACCCAGACCGACGAGTCGTTGAGGTCGGTGCGCTGCGCCGAGTAGCCGCCCGACATCAGGGCGACGGTCGTCACAAGGGCCGCAACGAGCGTCGCGCTCGTTGCCGTCAGAACAACTGACCTGTGGCCGATCAGCCAACGCCGGATCATCGGGCGCTCATCAACTCGGAACGTCGATGCACTTGGGGTTGCTCGCGTCGCCGAGCTTGCCGTCACGAGTTACACGCACCGTGATGCACACGTGGTCACCGGCCGAAACGTCGACGGCGAAGGCCTCCTGGGTCTGCACGCTCTGGCCACCGCCGTTTATCGACACCTGGTAGGAGTCGTCGATGGCGAGGCCCGGGTCATTCCAGGTGAAGGCGACTGAGTCGCCCGCGACGTTCGCGGAGATGTCGGAGACCACGGGGATGTCGCTTGAGGTCTGCCGAATGACGATGAGGGTTGTGATCGCGGCGAGCGCGATAACGATGACGGAGGCGGCGACGAGCCCCCAGAGCAGGATCTGCATGCCCTTCGAGCGCGGCGCCTTTGCCGAGCTCGACTGGCGGGAACCGGTTTCGCGCGCGATTGTGCCGACACCGTTGTAGTCGGCGATGGAGGCCGCTGTGCGCCGGCGTCGACGACGGTTCGCGCTCGGCGAGACGGCACCGGCTATGCCGCGCACGCGCGTGCGGTCTTCGAGGTCGGCAACCGTCGCGAGCGCCCAGTCGTCCATCGCGACCTCGACCGGGGTCTGCGGAACCCCGAGCTCGGTCTCGACCGATTGCAGTTCGTGAATGAGTTCGAGCACACTCGCCTGGCGGTTCGCGGGCTTCCGTGACATCGCCCTCGCGAGGGTGCGTTCGAGCCCGGCGGGAACGTCGGTGCGGCCGATCGGCTCGGGCTTTGCGCGATTGATGCGGCCGACGAGGTCGCTCGACGTGTTCGATTGGCCGGGGATCTCGAACGGCGAACGGCCGGCGAGCAGCGAGTACACGGTCGCGGCGAACGACCACACCTCGCTCTCCACGGTGCCCGCTGTCTCGTCCATCAGCACCTCGGGCGCCGACCACGGTATCGACATGCCAACGGCCTGCTGCTCACCCGACTCGCTCAGGGTCGCGGCGATGCCGAAGTCGGAGAGCACGGGGTGCCCGTACGCGGTCATCAGGATGTTCGACGGCTTGATGTCGCGGTGCAAAACCCCAGCGCGGTGCGCGGTTTCGATCGCACTGCCGATCTTGACGGCGATGCGCAGCACCTCGGCGACGGGAATACGTTCGCTGCGGTAGCGCTGGCTCAGCGACGACGAGCACAGTTCCATAACGAGGTAGGGGCGCCCGTCAGACGACACACTCGCCTGGTAGACGGTGAGGATCGAGGGGTGGGTGCTCAACTGGGCCATAAGGTTCGCCTCGGCCTGGAACATCTGCCGCACCTGCTCGTTGACGACCTCGCTCAGCATGACCTTAACGGCGACCTGGCGACGCGGCATGTTCTGCTCGTACAAAAACACGTCGGCAAAACCGCCGGAGCCGAGGATGTGCATGTGGGAGAACCCGGGCAGGGTGGGGGGTTGCGAAGGCAGTCGGCGCGCCACAATTCCCCCTTTGCCGTGAACCAAGTCTTCCCATTGTAGGCAGCTACCTACGGCAACTCTCAGGATGTCGCACTGTGTTGGTTAACTGCCCGCGTGTGCCCGGTTACGCGAGCACCTCGACGATGATGACCGTGACGTTATCGCGACCCCCCGACGCGAGGGCAGCGTCGACGAGCGCGCTCGCGGTTTCTTTCACACTCAGGTTGGCCGCGAGGTGGTACCTGATGCGCGTGTCAAGCACTTCGCCCGACAGCCCGTCGGAGCACAGAATGAGTCGCAGACCCGGCTTCGCGGGGATCATCCAGTAGTCCGGCGTCGGCCGGGCCTGGAAGCCGACGGCACGCGTGATGACGTTGCCTTCCGGATGGTTGATCGCCTGGGCCGGGGTAATGATGCCGCTGTCGACGAGCTGCTGCACAAGCGAGTGGTCGACGGTGACCTGCGTGAGCTCGTTGCCCTCGAAGGAGTACACCCGGCTGTCGCCGATGTTGAAGACAACGAAGTAAGGCTCGCCACCGACGAGAGTGAGGGCCGCTCCGGTCACGGTTGTGCCAACACCGATCTCGCTGCCGTTGGAGACGATCTCGATGTCCTGGGTCGCCCGGTCGAGAGCGCGCTCGATCTGCGAGGTCTGTACAAAGTCGTTCTCGAGCAGTTCGGCGAGCCGCGTCACAACCGCATCACTCGCACGGTCGCCAGCGAGGTGTCCGCCCATGCCGTCGGCAACCGCGAACATCGGGGCGTCGGCAATAAGACTGTCTTCGTTTGCCGCGCGTTTGTGCCCGACATCCGTCACCCCCGACCACATCAGCCGCACCGTGGTTCCCTTGCGACCGGGGATTGTCGTTGTGCTTCGCCCGTTGCCAATACCGATGACGGTCATGGTGATTCACTTCCGTCGTAGCGCAGTCGAGTTGCGAGGATCTCGATGAGGTTACCGTCACCGATGTCGATGAACGTACCGGGTGTTACAACGAGCGACTCGCCCTGGCGCATTCGTCGCGGCGGGTTTCCCGGGATCACAACCGTCGAACCGTTTGCAGAACTGAGGTCTGTCACAATGACGCTCGAGCCACGCTGGCGGATCTCGAGGTGCGTTCGCGATACCTCGGAGGTCGGTGACTCGACAGTGACAAGCCGCAGCCGCTCACTCGTCGCGATGCGCGGCAGCACGGGCTTACGCCCGATAAACACAACCGAATCGAGATTCACCGGACTCGCCTCGAAGCCGATGCGAAACGAATAAGCGGGGACGATGGATGCGACGGGGTCGAGCGCCGACGGCCACGCGGGTTCTGGCCACGGGCTCGGCTCGACGAGTTGCGGAAGCGTTGGGGCTCCGGAGCCGACGACGGTGTCCTCGAGGTCGGGCGCGAGGTGGAACTCGGAATCTTCCCCGGGGCCGCTCGGCGGAATCGTGCGCGCCGCGCGGGTGTCGTCGAGATCGGGGTCCACGCCACAAGCCTATTCTTGCGACGCGAAGAGCAGCTACTCCCGAAGCAGGCGTGCATGTTTCCACTGATTCCATCACTCTGACGGCTCCATACATACGGAATCGCTTGTGAGCGCCCGCCAAGGCTGACAGAATCAACCCATGAGCACCAGTGGTCGAGCGCCGTCGAAGCCCGCGCAGTCCAAAGCCGCGCAGTCCAAACCAGCGCCGTCGAAACCCGTGCAGCTCGACAATGTGTCGAAAGCCATCATCGAGCAGTTGCAGGACGACGGCCGCCGCTCCTACGCCGAGATCGGCAAGGCCGTCGGGCTGAGCGAGGCCGCTGTTCGCCAGCGTGTGCAGAAGCTCACCGACTCGGGAGTGATGCAGGTCGTTGCCGTCACCGACCCGATGCAGCTCGGCTTCTATCGCCAGGCGATGATCGGCATCCGCGTCGCGGGCGACACGACCCTCGTTGCAGAAGAGCTCGGCACCCTCTCGGCGGTCGACTACATCGTGCTCACCGCCGGCAGCTTCGACATCATGGTCGAGGTCGTCTGCGAGAACGATGACGACCTCATCGATCTGCTCAACAAGAAGATCCGCGCCATTGAGGGCGTCGCATCCACCGAAACTTTCGTCTATCTCAAACTTCTCAAGCAGTTCTACAACTGGGGCACAAGGTAAAAAATGACTGAATACAACGAAGCCGATCTGCAGCAGAAGGCAAAAGACCACCTCTGGATGCACTTCAGCCGCCAGTCGGTGCTTGAAGAGCACGGCGTTCCCATCATCGTCAAGGGCGAGGGTCACCACATCTGGGACTCGAAGGGCAAAAAGTACTTCGACGGCCTCTCCGGCCTCTTTGTTGTCAACGCCGGTCACGGCCGCAAGCGCCTCGCCGAGGCAGCCGCGAAGCAGGCCGAAGAGCTCGCCTTCTTCCCGATCTGGTCGTACGCGCACCCGAACGCGATCGAGCTCGCCGACCGTCTCGCCTCCTATGCGCCCGGCGACCTCAACCGCGTCTTCTTCTCCACCGGTGGCGGCGAAGCTGTTGAGACAGCGTTCAAGCTCGCCAAGTACTACTGGAAGCTCCAGGGCCGCCCAACAAAGCACAAGGTGATCTCGCGCAACGTCGCGTACCACGGCACCCCGCAGGGCGCCCTCGCCATCACCGGCATCCCGGCGATGAAGGAGATGTTCGAGCCCATCACCCCCGGTGGCTTCCGTGTACCGAACACCAACTACTACCGCGCTGCAGAGATGGGCTTCAACGGCACCGAGGTCGAGTTCGGCCTCTGGGCCGCGAACCGCATCGAAGAGATGATCCTGTTCGAAGGTCCCGAGACCGTTGCCGCAGTGTTCCTCGAGCCGGTTCAGAACAGTGGTGGATGTTTCCCGCCCCCGCCCGGCTACTTCCAGCGTGTGCGCGAGATCTGTGACCAGTACGACGTGCTGCTCGTTGCAGACGAGGTCATCACCGCCTTCGGCCGCATCGGCAACATGTTCGCGTCGACCACCTACGGCATCCAGCCCGACATGATCACGTGCGCAAAGGGCATGACGAGCGGATACTCCCCCATCGGCGCGACGATCATCTCCGACCGCATCTACGAGCCGTTCCGCCACGGCAACACCGCGTTCTATCACGGCTACACCTTCGGCGGACACCCGGTGTCGTCGGCGGTTGCGCTCGCCAACCTCGACATCTTCGAGGAGGAGAAGCTCAACGAGAACGTGCAGGAAAACTCGCCGATCTTCCGCCAGACCCTCGAGAAGCTGCTCGACCTGCCCATCGTCGGCGACGTGCGCGGTGATGGCTACTTCTTCGGCATCGAGCTCGTGAAAGACAAGGGCACAAAGGAGACGTTCAACGACGACGAGTCTGAGCGCCTGCTGCGCGGGTTCCTGTCCAAGGCGCTCTTCGAAGCCGGCCTCTACTGCCGCGCTGACGACCGGGGCGACCCCGTCATCCAGCTGGCTCCCCCGCTCACGATCGGCCCGGCCGAGTTCGACGAGATCGAGGGAATCCTGCGCAGCGTGCTGACCGAGGCCTCGAACCACCTGTAAACATGCCTCGCTGGTTGAGTAGCGCGCTCTGGCGCGCGTATCGAAACCCGCATTCTGAGGCGTTTCGATACGGACAGGAGCGGCCCAGATTTCGATACGGCGTGGACGCCTACTCAATCCACCGCTCAATCCAACGCTCACCCAGCGAGGGCTGACATGACCGATTACTCCAAGCTCAGCTACTGGCACGATTCCGTGCCGGATGACCTGACCCCGCGTGCCACGCTCCCCGGCGACACGACCGTCGACGTCGCTGTGGTCGGCGGTGGCCTCACCGGGCTCTGGACCGCGTACTACCTGCTCGAGCGCGACCCGTCACTGCGGATCGCGATCCTCGAGAAGGAGATCGTCGGTTTTGGCGCGTCCGGGCGCAACGGCGGGTGGTGCTCCTCGTTGTTCCCGGCCTCGACGGCGGCACTCGAGCGGGCGCACGGGCGCGAGCAGGCTCTCGCCATGCGCCGCGCGATGGTCGCGACGGTTGACGAGGTGGGCCGCGCGACATCCATCGAAGGCATTGCCTGTGACTTTGTGAAGGGCGGAACGCTCTCGCTCGCGCGGTCGGCTGTGCAGTTGACCGCTGCCCGGGCAGAGGTCGCCGAGGCGGCGAGCTACGGGGTCGACGACGTTCGCTTTGTCGAGGACGCACCGGGCGGCGCGCTCGGGGCGAGCTTTGATCCGGCGTGTGCGCGCCTGCATCCGGCGAAGCTTGTGCGCGGGCTCGCGAGGGTACTGGAAGCTCGCGGTGTGCAGATCTTCGAGGGCACCGAGGTGCTCGACTATTCGCCGCACACCGTGCGCACAACCCGCGGAACAGTGACCTGCGCCGACTTTGTCGTCGCGACCGAGGGCTACGGCGCGACGCTGCCGAAGACCCGTCGCCGGGTTCTGCCGCTGTACTCGCTCATGATCGCGACCGAGCCGCTGCCCGACAGCGTGTGGGACGACATCGGCATCGAGCACGGCCAGACGTTCACCGACTTTCGGCACCTTATTGTTTACGGTCAGCGCACCGCCGACAATCGGTTTGCGTTCGGCGGTCGGGGTGCGCGCTATCACTGGGGCAGCGACATCCGCCCCGAATATGACTCCGTGCCGCGCGTCTTCGAGCACCTGCGCGAGACCCTCGTCGACATTTTTCCCCAAGCGGCGGATGTCGCGATCACCCACCGCTGGGGCGGACCCCTCGGTGTGCCGCGCGACTGGCACGCGACGGCGAGCTACGACGCCGCAAAAGGCGTCGCGTGGGCGGGCGGCTACGTCGGCGACGGCCTGAGCACTACGAACCTCGCCGGTCGCACGCTCGCCGATCTCATCACCGGCACGTCGAGCGAGCTCACGACCCTGCCCTGGGTCAACCACTCGTCGCCGTCGTGGGAGCCCGAACCGCTGCGCTTTATCGGCTCGAACCTCGGGCTTCTGGCGATGAACATCGCCGACGCGGAGGAGCGTGTTACCTCGCGCCCCTCCATTGCTGCGAGACTGATGGGGCCGCTCGTCGGGCACTGAGCCACTGGGGCACCGAGTTCGACGCAGACGCAGGAGAAATTGTGACACTTCCCCCCGACGATCACCGCCCCGCCCTTCCCCCGGTGCCGCGCTACGGCGAACTTGCCGAGTACGACCCGGCGAACCCGCGCATGATCGGCTACGAGCCAGAGCCCGCGTTTGCTCCCCCGGCGCCGCCCACCGCCACCAAGCGCAGCTGGGTCGCGCCGACGATTGCCGTCAGCACCGTGTTCCTCCTGGTCATCGTTGGCACGATCGTCGCTTTTGCGCAGCGCGAGAACATCCGCGACCTCTTTACCGTCTGGAACTACGAGCCAACGAGCGTCGTCGAGGGCTACATCACGCGCACCGACATGAGCGACCGCGGCGAGTTCCTGTTCAAGGCGAGCCAGCCGGTTGTCACGGGCGCCGATGACTTCAACGACACCTGCGGTGCCCTCGAGGAGGGCACCGGCGTTCTCGGCTGCTACCTGCCTGCCACCCGCACAATCCTGCTCTTCGACGTCACCGACGACCGTCTCGACGGCGTGGAGGAAGTTGTTGCAGCCCACGAGATGCTGCACGCCGCCTGGGACAGGATGAGCACCTCCGAACGCAGCGAGCTCGAACCGCTGCTCGAGGCCGAGGCCACAGCCCGCGAGAACGACAAGGACTTCAGCGAGCGGATGGAACTCTATGCCCGCGTCGAACCGGGCGAGCGCCTCAACGAGCTGCACTCGATCATCGGCACCGAACTCGCCGACATCGACCCGGAGCTCGAAGCGCACTACGCCGAGTTCTTCACCGACCGCGCGGTTGTTGTCTCGCTGCACACCGGTTCAGAGGCCGTGCTCACAGACATCGAAGACCGAGCGACCGCGCTGGTAAACAAACTCGACAAGCTCTACGCCGACATCGAGGGCGACTACAAGCGCTACAACGATGGCTTCGACAAGCTCAACGATGACGTCGATGCGTTTAACGCCAAGAACAATGCGTTCGGCTTCAACAACCAGACCGAGTTCGACGCCGAACGCAACGCGCTCATCGCCCGCGAGTCGAAACTGGTCAAGCTCTTCGCCTCGATCCAGAAGCGCAGCGACCGCTACGACGAGCTGCTCCTCGATCTCGAGGCTCTCAACTCGCAGACGGCCGAGCTCAACAAGGGGCTCAACATCGTGCCTCGCGAGAGCGAGTTCTAGAGCCGCGACATCCATTCGTATGGCGCTCGTGTGAACATTTTGTAATTTTTGGTGACATGTCACCGTTTTTCGGAATAACCACAGGTTCAATGCGCTTGCATGGTGTTATGACTACTTCAATTGAGACCCGCCCCGACTTCGTTGCGGGCACCTGGAAGCTTGACCCCACCCACTCGGAGATCTCCTTCTCCGTGCGTCACCTTGCAATCAGCAAGGTTCGCGGCTTCTTCGAGACCTTCGACGTGACTGTTGTTACGAACGAAGACCCCACAAAGAACAGCATCGTCGCGACCGTAGACGTCGCCTCGGTCAACACCAACCAGAAGGACCGTGACGGCCACCTCAAGACGAGCGACTTCTTCCTCGTCGAGGAGTTCCCCACGATGAACTTCGTCTCCACCGCCTTCGAGGCCAACGGCGACGACTTCACCCTCACCGGCGACCTGACCCTCCGTGGCGTCACCAAGAGCGTTGTGCTCAAGGGCGAGTTCGGTGGAGTCACCACCGACGGCTACGGCCAGACCAAGGCTGGCGCCTCGGCGTCGACAAAGATTGACCGCACCGAGTTCGGCGTCAACTGGAACGCAGCCGTCGAGGCCGGCGGCCTCACGCTCGGCAACGACGTATCGATCAACATCGAGCTTCAGGTAGTTCTGCAGCCGTAAGTTTCCTGATTCCCCGGGCCCGGTAGTTCGCTACCGGGCCCTTTCTTTTTGCCTCCGGCTATGGTGAATGGATGTCGCAGCGCCTGAGATCCGCCCTCGTGCTTGTCGCCCTGCTCGCCATTTCCTTCGGCGTCGCAGCTCTCGGCAGCATCGCAACCGCCGGCAACGTCGATGGCTGGTACGCCTCGGCAGAAAAGGCGCCGTGGAACCCGCCGAACTGGCTCTTCGGCCCCGCGTGGACGCTTCTCTACACGCTGATGAGCGTCGCCGCCTGGCTGGTCTGGCGGCGCGGAGGCTCACTCAAGCCGTACGTCATCCAGCTTGTGCTTAACGCGATCTGGACTCCCGTGTTCTTCGGCCTCTACCCCGTGATCGGCGCACCGGCGCTGTGGATCGCCCTCGTGATCATCGCCGCCCTCGACGTCGCGGTGCTGCTTACGATGCTGAGGTTTTGGCGCACGTCAAAGCTCGCCGCGTGGCTGCTTGTGCCCTACTGGGCGTGGGTGCTGTTCGCGACGACGCTCAACGCGGCGCTCGCCGTTCTCAACTCGTAGCTGCGGCTTTCGGGTCGAACATTGCGGAGATCTCGGCGACGTCTGCCTCGCTCGCCGTCCAGGCCGTCGCGGCGCCCGCATTCTGCACGATCTGCTCCGGCTTTGTTGCCCCGGCGATGACGCTCGTGAGCCCCGGCTGCGCGAGCAACCAGGCGAGGGTCACCTCGAGCATCGTGGCGCCGCGCTCGTCGCAGAACGCGCGGTAGCGCTCGATGATGTCCCACGGAGCGGTGTCGACGAGGTGCGAGCGGATCATCATAATCCGGCTGTCTTTCGGCCCGCCCTCGCGAGTGAACTTGCCCGTAAACAGGCCGTTGTAGAGCGGGAAGAACGGCAGGAAGCCCAGACCATACTCGTTGACGGCGGGAAGCACCTCTTTTTCTGCATCGCGCACAAGCAGGCTGTACTCGTTCTGGCTACTGATGAACTTCGCGTGGCCCTGGATGCGCGCGAGGTACTCGGCCTCCGCGATCTGCCAGCCGGCAAGGTTCGAGTGTCCGATGTAGCGCACCTTGCCCTCGGCGATAAGTTCGTCGAGGGCGGCGAGCGTCTCCTCGATCGGCGTCAGCGGGTCGGGCTGGTGCAACTGGTAGAGGTCGATCCAGTCGGTCTGCAGGCGGGTGAGGCTCGCCTCGACGGCGAGTCGCACGTAGCGGCGCGATCCGCGGGCGCCCCAGTCGGGGCCGTTGGTGCCGGCCATGTCCATACCGAACTTTGTGGCGAGCACGATCTCGCCGCGGCGCCCCTTGAGTGCGTTGCCCATCAGCGTCTCGCTCAGCCCGCGCTCGGAACCGTAGATGTCCGCCGTGTCGAACAGCGTTACGCCGGCGTCGATTGCCGCGTGAATAACGGCGTTTGTGCCCTCCTGCGTTTCGCTCGCCGTGCCCGTGCGCCCGAAGTTGTTGCACCCGAGCCCAATCGTCGAGACGCGGAGACCGGAGCGGCCGAGATTGCGGTATTCGATTTCAGGCATGGTTCGATCGTATCCACTCTTCTCCTCCACAACCGAGGTGCCAGCGAGGTTATCCGCCATGTCCGAAAAGCGCTGGAGCGGCATGGATGCGACAGCTACCGTTGTGGTCATGAGTATCACATTCTCGTCCCCCTCCTTTATCCGCAGAGTCGACAGTCCCATCGGCCGCATCGAACTCACGAGCGACGGGGAGTTCGTCACGCGACTCGCCATCGAGACCGCTGGCCACCTCCCCTACGAAGAGCTCCCCGAGCGCACGAATCGCGTTCTCGACATCGCCGTCGACCAGCTCGCCGAGTATTTCGCCGGCACCCGTAAGAACTTCGACGTGCCGGTGCGGCTCACGGGAACGCCGTTCCAGGAGTCCGTGTGGGAGCTGCTCAGTGACATCCCGTTCGGCGAGGTCACCTCCTACGGTGCCGTCGGCATCTCGACCGGTCGGCCAACCGCTGGCCGAGCCGTCGGCGGAGCCGTCGGTGCGAACCCCGTGCCGATCATCGTGCCGTGCCATCGCATCCTCGCCTCGAACAACCGCATCACCGGCTACAGCGCCGGCGATGGCATCCCAACGAAGGCCTGGCTGCTTGAGCACGAGGGGATCCCCCACACTGTCTGATCCAGCGCTGTCTGATGTAACTCTTGGCGACGACGGCCTCGCACGCTGCCGATGGTCGGGCGCCGATGCCGAATACCGCCGCTACCACGACGAAGAATGGGGAACACCGCTGCACGGCGACGTGCCGCTGTTCGAAAAGCTCAGCCTCGAGGGCTTCCAGGCCGGGCTCTCCTGGATCACCATCCTCCGGCGCCGACCCGACTTTCGCGAGCTCTTTCACGGGTTCGATCCCGAACGGGTCGCGGCTATGACCGACGAAGACGTCGAGCGGCTTATGGGCGAGACCCGCATCATTCGCAACCGGGCAAAGATCCTCGCGACGATCTCCAACGCGCGCCTGGTGCTCGAACTCACGAACGACTCCCCCGGTGCACTCGACGAGCTTCTGTGGTCGTTCGCTCCCCCGCCGCGCGCAACTGCGCCAACGAGCTTCGCGCAGGTTCCCGCCGTCACACCGGAATCAACGGCGATGAGCAAACACCTGCGCACGCTCGGCTTCAAGTTCGTCGGGCCAACAACGCTCTACGCCCTGATGCAATCCTCAGGCATGGTCGACGACCACGTCGCCGGGTGTTTTCGCGCAGTTACAAATCGGGCAGCTCCCTAAGCAGGCTGCTGGTAACTGGCCGGGCGCACCGCGCCAAATCCCACGCGCGGCGGCGTCAGTCCAGCGGCGGCGATGCGTTCCGGCTGGTACTTGTCGCTGCCGAATCCGAGGATAAAGAGCCAGACCACCGGCAGCAAAATGCCGAGCACAAGCATTCCGACATCCTTGCCAAAAGCCTTACCCGTCGACCACATACCGATGAAGAGGAAGATCGAGGCAACAATTCCCGCACCGGGAACGACACTTGCGAGCACCCACCACCCGCTCTGGCCACCCAACTCGAGCCACGTGAAGGTGCTGTAATACGGAACCCACGCCTTCCACGGCTCGATACCGGCCTTCTTGAACAGCGCGGCGAGCGGGACGCTGATGAGCACGTAGAGGCCGACGGCGAAAATCACGCTCGCGACCATCGAAAGCGCGAAAATCGCTAGGGCTCCGGTTACGGCATCGGTCTCGTTGATTTCCATGCAGTCATTCAAGCAGCTAAACGGTGAGCTCGATTTCGCCAGGCTTTCCAACGGCGAGTTGGATGTCGCGGCTCCCCGCCCACTCGATCAGGCCCGCGACATCCACGTGATCAACACCCGACTGCGCCAGGGCTCGCACAAATTCGCCCTTGCCCTTTTTGTTGAAGTGGTTGAGGGCGCGCTTCTGGCCGTTCGGGCCCTCGGTCACAACACGTAGGTAGTGCGCTCCGACAGGAGCCGGCCCGAGGTTCGCGTAGGCCTCGGAGCGCAGGTCGAGCACAAGGCCGCTGTGCTCGGCGAGAGCGGCCGAGATCGCGGGCGCCCAGTGCTTGCGCAGGGCAACGCCGGGCAGGCGCGAGTCGTGCGAGAGGCGGTAGGCCGGGATCGGGTCGCCCGCTCCGACGAGTCCGAACAGCGCGGAGTGCACAACAACGTTGCGGGCGAGCCAGTCGCGGGCGTCGGCGCCGAGAGACTCGGGCGCGAGACCCTCGAAGAGCACGCCGGTAAAGCGATCCATGGCGATCATCGTCGGCGAGCTGTGCAGCGCCCGGTTGCGGTCGATCTCGAAGCGCTGCTTGGGGCCGAGGCCGAGAGCCGCGGTCGACTCCTCAACGTTGCGCGACAGCTTCTTGAGCGCCGCGAGAGCCGCGGTGCGCTGCGGGTTCAGCGAAGGGAACGCGAGCGCTGTGAGGTCGAGAGCAGACCCCTCGGCTCCCCCGTCGCGCTTGGTTTCGGAGGGCGGCAGGAGTACGAGCATTAGCCTTTGAGGAATGCGACGGCGCGCTGGACAAGAACGTCGAGCGGTTCAACGGAGTCGAGGGTGATGCGGGCGGCATCGGCGCTCGCGCCCGTCCACTCGGAGTACTCGTCGAGGCTCTGCTCGACGGCGTGCCAGGTCGGCTCTGCAAGGTTCGGCAGGTTGCGGCTGCGGGCCTCGAGTCGGGCGCGGTGAATCACCGGATCCGAACAGATGACTTCGACGAACTTGAGCGGCTCGCCGAGTCGCTTGGCGAGGTTCACCCACTGCTCCCTCGCGGGGAGCACTGCGTTCACGGCGTCGATGATGACGCCACCGCGACCCGCGCGGATGATCGACTCAGCGAGGGCCTCGGCCACAAGGTACGCGGCGAGGCCCGTCGGCTGATCCGAATCAATTCCTGCACGAAGGATCGACGACTCGATCGGGTCAACCGAGACAAGAGGCTTGCCCAGTTGTTCCCCGACGAGTTCGGCGATTGTGCTCTTGCCGCTACCCGGCAGACCGGCCATGGCTACGAGCACGGAAGTTAGACCAGCTCTGCGTTGCGCGCGACGATAGTGACGTTGTTGTTCTCAACCGAGAGGAAGCCGTCTTCGGCGTTGGCCGTGATGACGGATCCCTCTGTGGTTGTAACACGCACTTCGCCAGCGCCGAGGATGGCGAGAATCGGTTCGTGCCCAGGCAGGATACCGATCTCACCTTCCGTCGTACGCGCGACGATCTGCTTCGCCAGACCCGACCAGACTTCCTGGTCGGCCGAGACGACACTGACTTTGAGTTCGGCCATGGTTAGCCGTTCTCCTTCTGAATGCGAGCCCACTGCTCTTCGACGTCGGAGATGCCACCGACGTTGAAGAATGCCTGCTCGGCTACGTGGTCGAACTCACCCTTGACGATCGCGTCGAACGACTCGATGGTCTCCTTGAGCGGAACAGTCGAACCCTCAACACCGGTGAACTTCTTCGCCATGTAGGTGTTCTGCGAGAGGAACTGCTGAATGCGGCGTGCGCGCGACACTGTGATCTTGTCTTCTTCGGAAAGCTCGTCAACACCGAGAATCGCGATGATCTCCTGGAGTTCCTTGTTCTTCTGAAGGATCGCCTTGACGCTTGTCGCGACACGGTAGTGGTCGGCACCCAGGTAACGGGGGTCGAGAATTCGCGACGTCGAGGTCAGCGGGTCAACGGCCGGGTAGAGGCCCTTCGACGCGATCTCACGCGAAAGCTCGGTCGTTGCATCCAAGTGAGCAAAGGTTGTTGCCGGCGCGGGGTCGGTGTAGTCGTCGGCAGGCACGTAGATGGCCTGAAGCGACGTGATCGAGTGACCACGCGTCGAGGTGATGCGCTCCTGGAGCACACCCATCTCGTCAGCAAGGTTGGGCTGGTAGCCCACGGCGGAAGGCATACGGCCCAGAAGGGTCGACACCTCGGAACCGGCCTGCGTGAAGCGGAAGATGTTGTCGATGAAGAGCAGAACGTCCTGCTTCTGCACGTCGCGGAAGTACTCGGCCATCGTGAGGGCGGAGAGGGCGACGCGGAGACGCGTTCCCGGCGGCTCGTCCATCTGGCCGAAGACTAGGGCCGTCTTGTCGAAGACACCTGCCTCGTCCATTTCGGCGATGAGGTCGTTGCCCTCACGGGTGCGCTCACCGACACCGGCGAACACGGAGACTCCACCGTGGTCCTGCGCAACGCGCTGGATCATTTCCTGGATAAGAACAGTCTTACCAACACCGGCACCACCGAAGAGGCCGATCTTTCCACCCTGAACGTACGGGGTGAGAAGGTCGATGACCTTGATACCGGTCTCGAAGAGCTCGGTCTTCGACTCGAGCTGGTCGAATGCCGGGGGCGTGCGGTGGATGGGCCAGCGCTCGGTGATCTCGATCGGCTCGCCACCCTCGTTGTTGAGGATGTCGCCGATGACGTTGAAGACCTTGCCCTTTGTCACTTCACCGACGGGAACGGAGATCGCCTCGCCGGTGTCGCGCACGTCCTGGCCGCGGACGAGTCCGTCGGTCGGGTTGAGCGCGATGGCGCGAACGAGGTCGTCACCGAGGTGCTGTGCTACCTCGAGCGTGATCTCGGTCGACTCGGAGCCGATCGTGATCGTCGTCTTGAGTGCGTTGTAGATCGCGGGGATCGACGCGTGCGGGAACTCGATGTCAACGACCGGGCCCGTGACGCGCGCGATGCGTCCGACACCTGCGACTGCGGCCGACTTGGCGGGAGCCTTCTTGGTTGCGGTAGCCATGGTTTCTCTTCCTGTTACTTAGCCGAGCTCAGGGCGTCTGCGCCGCCCACGATCTCGGAAATCTGCTGGGTGATCTCCGACTGGCGAGCGTTGTTCGCGAGTCGGGTGTAGTCCTTGATGAGCTTGTCCGCGTTGTCGCTTGCGGACTTCATTGCCTTCTGGCGAGC
>Ga0247805_1000058_pt1 | contig 99952 bp, 103 predicted proteins | sample UWRJL044104R1_FD_180930 | JGI IMG/M metagenome (GOLD analysis project Ga0247805, IMG submission 180930) | Plant litter microbial communities from Arlington Agricultural Research Station in Wisconsin, United States - UWRJ-L044-104R-1 | ecosystem: Environmental > Terrestrial > Plant litter >...
TGCCGTCACCGAGATCGTGTTTGTGAAGACGCCCTTGAGGGTCTCACCGGGAGCAGGGGTGCTGTAGACGTAGAGCGTTGACGGCACGCGACGCGTCGACGGCTCGACGAGCATGTTGCGGCGCTGAACCGTGAACTTGGCGAGCTGGTTCGGGTTGTAGGGGTGCTCCCACTGCGAGAAGTCGTTCTTCGTGTAGGTGAAGCGCAGGCCGCGGATGTCTGCGAGCGTCTTGCCAGAGCCGAGTGCGGGCATCGTGAGTGTCGCGTTGCGCGTGCCGTCACCGACCCAGCAGGGCTCAAGGTCGGTGTCGCCGTCGCAGAGAGCAGTGAGTGTGCTCGGGCTTGTCGTCGAGACGTAGGTGACTCCCACGAGAGCTTCGACCTCGACGCGGTTGATCGGCGTGACGGGCGCGTTGGCAGCTGTCGGGAAGTCGGTGAAGTTGTAGGCGTTCCAGAAGGTCGGCGAGGAGTCTTCGATGACGAGCTTGTTGGCACGGGCGGTTCCGCCTGGCTGGCCGCTCAGCGTGACGACTGCCTTGCCGGCGCTGCCGTTGTCGTACTGAATTGCGGGCGACGAGCCGTTCGACGTTGTGTCGGCGGCGATCGTCTTGCCCGGCGTCACCGAGTGCGTGTACGACTCGAGGGGGATCGAGTCGGTTGCTACGGCGGTCTTTGTGTTGATGGCCGTTGCCGCACCGCTGATTCCACCGGGATCGACGACGCGGGTCGTCACCGAGTTCTCGATGTCGCCGATCGCCGCGGTAATGATGTCGCCGTTGCCACGCTCGGTTGCCCGAAGGCGTGCGTCAACCGACACCCGGGCAACCGCGCCGACGGCAATGCGGCCCGTGTAGGTGACCTCGATGCCCGTCGCGTTTGCGAGCTGCGCTTCGGTCAGTGCCTGCGCTTGGGCGAGCGTGTAGGTGCTCGGGTAGGCAGAGGTCGGCAGGAGCTTCACGACCGTCTTCGTTGTGTCGGCGCCGGTCGGCTGGTTCGCGTCGTAGATGCGCACGATGTTCAGGTAGTTGAACGGGTCTGTCGCATCTGCGGGGTCAGCGGTGACGGTCGGCTCAGTGATCGACATCTCGTCGACGCGGGTCGACGACGTGTTCGTCGCCGTGACCGTGAAGTTCGTCACGGGGTAGAACGAGGCGGGGGTCGCAACCGCCGGGGTTCCACTCTCGACGGGCGGCACACCCAGGGGAGCGTTGCTCGCCCAGGCCTTCGTCGCCTCGACGTTGATGTCGCTGTCGAGAATCAGAATCTCGTCGGAGGCATCGTCGCTGTCGGCGAGCGTTGTTGCGTTAAAGGCTTCGACCCGTGTGTCGTTGCGCACGGTTCCTGGGGCACCGGGCACGTTGTAGATCGTGCCGCGGATCGCGCCGAGGGCAGCGACAGTGGGAGCCGAGCGACGGGTGTCGCGCACCTGGAAGACGTAGGTGATGTGACGGTCGAGGTCGACGGCAGAGGCGACACCCGAGCCAGCGGGCGGGGCCATGGCGTCGTCGATGTCGCGGGCCGCACGGCCGGAACGCTCAACGAAGACGAGGCGCGCGCCGGTTGCAACGGGCACCTCGGTGAGCGCGTTGAGCGTGTATCCGGGGAACTTGCCCTCACACGCATTCGACGCACAGGGGTTGGTGGCAGTGGAAACCCACTGGCCGCCGATGTAGAGCTCGACCGACGTGATTGTGTCGTACGAGATGAGCGGGTCGGTCGTTGGCGTGATCGCGCGAATCTGGGTGAGGTTGAAGGCGTCGAAGACTGTCTCATCAACGGGAACCGTGGGGTCTGACGGCTCGGTGACCCGAATCGATTCGTAGCTCACGCCACCGGTTCCCCACGAGAGCGTGACGGGAACCTGTTCGCCGGAGCGGGCGTTGACATCGGGAGCCGCGGGGCTCGAGCCGATGACGTTTCCCCAGTCCTTCGAGAGCAGCGCTGGGCCCTCACCCGGATCGACGTAGCGCAGCGCCACATCGTCGGAGCCGGAGTCGTCTGCCTCAACGGGCGACGCAACCGGGTTCGTGACCCACGACGTCGACTCGTTGTCGATGACGACGTTTGCCGGAACCGGGTCGCTCGGGTCGACGCGCACCGGAACGGTCACGGGCGTCGAGGTGCCGCGAACGTTCTCGCGCAGCGCGACACGGAAGTTCGGCACAACCTCAAATCCCGGCGGAAGCTCAACGGCCGGCGAACGGGGCGTGTAGACGAACTGGATGCCCGCCATCTTCGCGCGGTCGGCCGCGGCGACGGCGAGCGAGAACTTCGACGAGTTCGTGAGGTTCTCGGCCCCGGGAAGAACAACCCATCCCGTGGCGTCCGCATCGGCGTCGCTCGGGTCGTAGTACTTGATTGTGAGAACGGAGTTCGAGGGGATGCCCGTCGAAACGACGCCCGTGAGGTCGAAGTTGTTCCAGAACTGCGGGTCGTTGTCGGTGATCTTGAACTCGGTCGCGCCGATCGTCGAGCCACCGGTGTCGTTCTTGTCGACCGGCAGGTCGTCGACCTTCGAGGGCAGCGAGATAAGAACACCGGCACCCGTGCTGGCGTAGATCGACGACGGAAGAATGGTCTTCGTTGTCGTTGTGTTGACGCGGGCGGTGCGGCGCGTGAGCTCTGCGTCACCGTCGTCTGTCGCCGTGAGGTTATCAACCGTCGTCAGAACCGCGTGCACGCGGTTGGTCTTTGTGAGGTCGTTGATGACCGCGTTCGACGTAACGGTGAAGGGCAGGCTCGCGTATTCGCTCGGTGCCATCGTGCCCTCGAACGTCACACGGAAGCCGACGACAACCAGCCCGGCGTCGGGCAACGGCATGGGGTTGCCAGCCTCGTCGCTCGACGTCTTGGCAGTCGCGTAATCGCTCTCGCCTTCGTAGCGATACTCAACGGCGACGGATGTCGCGCCCGCCGGCCACTCGGTTCCGAGAACCTCGTAGGTGCCGTCGTTGTCATCGTCGACGGGGAGGATCCAACCGGTGAATGGGATGCCCTGCTCGAGCAGGTTCTCTTCGCCCGACTTCGGTTCGACGATTGTCAGGCTCTTCGCCGAAAAGTCGCCGGTGTTCGTCGTGGTGAGCGCGACATCCACGTCTCGTCCGCCGATGACGCTCGACTGACTGAACGACTTCTCGGTTTCTACGGCGACGTTCGCCTTGCGAATCGTGACGTTTGCGTCATCCTGCGCCGTGTGGAACAGCGAGCCGGAGGTGACCTTCGTCGACGCGACGTTGTGCACGGTCTCGTTGGCAGCGATCGTGCCGACCTCTGAGTTGAGCTCTGTCTCGATCGTGAGCTTCGCCTCGGCGCCGCGCGCAATGCGCGTTGCGGGGTCGGAACTTGTGAAGGTGAAGCGCAGCCCCTTGATCGTCGCGGGGTCGACGCCGCTGGGAAGTTCGGCTGTTGCGGAGACCGTTCCGTTGACCCATGAAGAGCCCAGGTAGTAGTCGACGCGCACACGGTCGGCGCCCTCGGGGAACACAACACCCGAGAGGGCCGTCACGTCGAGAAAGTGAAAGGGGTCTTCGACGGGGTCGAGCGGGTCTTGAACAACGAGCTCATCAACCGCGCCGTTCGAGGCGTTCGTCGCGGCGATGTCGAAGTCGACAGTGCGCCCAGTGATGCCCGCGATCGTGCCCGTGATCGGGTCTCCGTCGCGCGTCGCGGTCTTCTGAACCGCCGCCTTCGGAGTGTTGACTACAGCGAACTTCACGTCGGCAGAGTCGTCGAGGTTGCTGTCGACGTTTTCGACGGTCATGTAGGCGGTGTTGGTGACTGTCTTGTCGTTCCACTTGACGTCGAGGTCGGTCGGAACCGTCGCCGTGACGTTGAACTCAAAGCCGCGACCGGCCTGCAGCCCGACGCGCCCGGCGTCGAGCGGAACAGTCGACGTGACGCGGAAGCTGTTGGTCGCGGGGTCGATCGACCACTCGTACGGGGTGTCGACATCGTTGAAGTCGTCAACGCCCTGAATAACCAGCGGCGCGGGAATCACGTCGTTGATCTCGAGGCCGATGCAGTCGGTGTCGAGCGACGAGCACGCGACGCCAAAGGTGAAGGTCACGGCCTGGCCGGGAATGAGCGCGCTCGTCGCGGCGTCGGGCGTCGCGATTTTGACGAAGTTCATCGTCACCTTGGAGAAGGGGTTGTCTTCGTCGGCAAAGGCCGGCTGCGCTACGGGGATGAACAGAACAACGGCGAGCAGGCTCGAGAGAAGGATGCGCAGTCGGCGAGCGCGCGAAGCCTTGCGTTGCGGGCTCGCGGGCAAAAGGGCGCGTCGTCGTATGAACTGCATCGGGATCCTCGGGTCATCCTGGGCGTTGAAATGCCACTATCTGGGCACTCAACCAGCGACCACTGGGTGGGTAGCGATCGCGCGGCTGCGTGTGCCGTGCGAGAACTGGGTCGCGTCGATCTCTAGCGTATTGCTCAGTAAAGCTCGAATAAAGCTCTCGCGTGCCCCCAGAGATAGGGAGAAACGGGCGTGCTGCTATGCTCGAACTACCTGCGGATCCACGACGGATCCCCTGCGTCGTTGAACGCGAGTTCCGAACGGACCGATTGGCCCGCACCGCGAACACACTCTTCTCGCCAGATAATTCTGGTTCGTAGACGATTCATACGGCGAAAAGGATGCGGCTTCTGCCGCCTTCGCCAACTGTTCCTCCCGGACTCAGCGTGATTACGCGTGCCCGGCGAGGCTTTGCCTGAAAGGCACAACGCAACACATGACTGACATTTCCTTCGGCGCGCTTGGCGTGCCTGCCCCGATCGTTGCCAAGCTCGCAGAGCTCGGCAAGACCGAGGCATTCCCTATTCAGGTCGACACCCTTCCCGACACGATGAACGGCCGCGACGTGCTCGGCCGCGGTAAGACCGGCTCTGGCAAGACCCTTGCTTTCTCGATCCCGCTCGTCACCCGCCTCGGCGGAAAGCTTGCCGGTGGCAACCGCCGCCCCGGCCGCCCGCTCGCACTCGTTCTCGCACCGACCCGCGAGCTCGCCACGCAGATCTCCGCCGTTATCGAGCCGCTCGCAGAGGTCTACGGCCTCAAGAGCACAACGATCTTCGGTGGCGTCTCGCAGCAGCGCCAGGTTGCCGCGCTCAAGGCAGGCGTCGACATCGTCGTCGCGTGCCCCGGTCGCCTCGAAGACCTCATGAAGCAGGGCTTCGTCTCGCTCGACGCCGTCGAGATCACCGTTCTCGACGAGGCTGACCACATGGCCGACCTCGGCTTCCTGCCCGTCGTCACAAAGATCATGGACAAGACCCCCCAGAGCGGCCAGCGCCTGCTCTTCTCGGCAACGCTCGACAACGGTGTAGACAAGCTCGTCAAGCGCTTCCTGCACAACGAGGTTCTTCACTCGGTCGACGAGGCCACGTCACACGTTTCGGCGATGACCCACCACGTCTTCGAGATCTCGGGCGTCGATGCCAAGAAGGAGCTCATCGAGAAGCTCGCTTCCGGCAGCGGCCGTCGCATTCTCTTTATGCGCACAAAGCACCACGCGAAGAAGCTTGCCCGCCAGCTCACCGACGCTGGAATCCCCGCCGTCGACCTGCACGGCAACCTGTCGCAGCCCGCGCGTGACCGCAACCTCGCGGCCTTCGCCTCTGGCGACGTTCGCGTGCTCGTCGCAACCGACGTCGCAGCCCGCGGCGTTCACGTTGACGACATCGAGCTCGTGATTCACGTTGACCCGCCCATGGAGCACAAGGCATACCTGCACCGCTCTGGCCGCACGGCTCGCGCCGGCAAGGAAGGCGAGGTCGTCACACTCGTTCTTCCCGAGCAGCGTCGCGACACCGCAGCACTCCTGCGCAAGGCAGCCATCACCGTCACTCCGCAGCAGGTCGACGCTTCGTCGCCCGCCGTTGCGAAGCTCGTCGGTGAGGTCGCCGCCTACGTCAAGCCCGCTCCCCGTGCAGCTGAGCCCGCTCGCGGCCAGTCGCAGGGCGGCCGCTCGAACGGCGCCAACGCACAGCGCAAGCGTGCGAACCGCGACGGCGAGTCGCCCCGCACCGACCGCTCGGGTCGCCCCGCGGCCGAGGGTGGCGGACGCCAGCAGCGCAGCTCACAGCAGCGCTCGAACGGTGCCGGCAACGGCTCGTCGAACGGTGGCGGCAAGGCTCCGCTCAAGGTCGGCGGACTCGTCGGCATGAGCAGCCAGGGTGGCGGACGCCGCCGCACCGGCCGCTGATCTAACGCTCTGAGAGTGCCCGTCCCGTTCGCGGGGCGGGCACTTTCGCGTTGCGGCGGCACGTCCCCGTCGAAAACTGCTCCAAAAGTTGCGGTTTGGAGCAGTTTTCGACGGTAGCGTTGGCGCATGACGGGGCTGGTGAGACACGCTGAGGCGATGGATGGCGCGGCCATCGGCCGGGTGCACGTCGAGTGCTGGCGCGAGGCGTACGCCCACATCCTGAGCGCCGAACTTCTTGGCGGGCTCGATCCCGTGGCCCGCGGGGAACAGTGGGAACGCTTTCTGGCGAAACCCCGCCCCGAGCACAGGGTCAGTGTGCTCGAGGTCGACGGCGAGATCCGGGGGTTTGCGATGAGCGGCCCGTCGGTCGAGGATCCGCCGGTGCGCGACATCCAGCTGTATTCGATTTATCAGTACGCCAGCGAACACAGCACGGGCAGCGGACAGCTACTACTCGATGCGGTCATCGGCGATGCGCCAGCTGAGCTGTGGGTCGCCGAACACAACCCGCGCGCCATCGCGTTCTACCGACGCAATGGCTTCGAGTTCGACGGCACCCAGAAGTTTCATCCGGATTGGGAAAACCTTTCCGAAGTTCGTATGGTGCGCTGATAGACAATCCGCCGTTAGCATGTGCACATGACTGCCGTGATTCGCCGGGCAGAACTCGACGACGTGGAACGCCTCGGCGCGTTGCACTCGGCCTGCTGGCGCGAACTTTACCCCGACGTGCTGACTCCCGCCGTGCTCAGCGAGCTCAGCCCCGCCGTGATGGCCAACTACTGGATCAAGTTCGTCTCGCGGGGCGGCGCGTACGAACAGTACGTCGCCGTCGTCGGTGACGAGGTCGTCGGCTTCGCCGGCGTCGGCCCCGGCCGCGAACCCGGTTACGAAGAGGCCGTCGAGCTGTACTTCATCTATGTCGACCCGGCGCACCGCCGAACGGGCATCGGCAAGCAGCTGCTCAAGACGGTGCAAGCGCACTACACCTGGCTCTGGTCGGGAAACCGCAGCGCGCAGACCTTCTACAAGAAGGCACGCTTCTACCCCGACAGCGTCGCTCGCGACGGGTCGATCTTCGGTGCGGGCGTCGAAGAGATTCGCCTGGCCAACTAAAGCGCAGGCCCGACGGGCGAGCTAGGGCAGCACGCCCACCGAGGCCAGGGCTGCGCGAAGAAGTGCTCCGCGGCCGCCCTCCATCTCGGCGGCGATCGCGTCAGACGCGGCGTCTTTCGGCGACATCCAGGTGATCTCGAGGGCGTCCTGTCGCGGCTCGCAGGTTCCCGTCACGGGAACGACATAGGCGAGCGAGACCGCGTGCTGGCGGTGGTCGGTGTACATCGACGCACCGGGCCACGGAAAGTACTCGGCGACCTGAAACGGCACGGCCGTCGCGGGAAGCAGCGGGAAGGCCATCGGCCCGAGATCCTTTTCGAGGTGACGGAACAGCGCGTCGCGCACCGTCTCGCCGTACATCACACGACCCGAGACGAGCGTGCGGGTCATCGAGCCAGCATCGGAGGCACGAAGAAGCATGCCAACTTCGTTGACCCGGCCAAGGCCATCGACGCGAACCGGCACCGCCTCGACGTACAAAAGGGGCAGTCGTCGGCGAGTCTCGGCGAGCTCCTCTTCTGACAACCAGCCGGAATTGGGATCGGGTGTGCCTACGGAACTCATGTTCCATTGTTACCCATCACAGAGAACTGAGGCGACCGACCGGCACTTTGTCGGTCGGTGAGGGGAAGATGGGTAGATGAGCGACGTGCTCGGGCGCTTCTCGCCCGCAACCCGGGAGTGGTTCTCTGGGGCGTTCAGCGCGCCAACCCCCGCGCAACTCGGGGCATGGGACGCGGTGTCGAGCGGCTCCCACGCGCTTGTTGTCGCCCCGACCGGCTCTGGAAAGACCCTCGCGGCATTTCTGTGGGCAATTGACAGGCTCGCGACATCCACCCCGCCGGTTGAAAAGCTGCACCGCACTCGCGTGCTCTATATCTCGCCGCTCAAGGCCCTCGGCGTCGACGTCGAACGCAACCTGCGCGCGCCGCTCGTCGGTGTGCGCCAAACCGCTTTGCGATTGGATGTCGCGGTGCCCGACGTCACCGTCGGCGTACGTTCCGGCGACACGACTACACAAGATCGGCGTCTGCTCGCTCGCACTCCCCCCGACATTTTGATCACAACGCCAGAGTCGCTCTACCTGATGCTGACAAGTGCGGCGCGCGAAACCCTGCTCGGAGTCGAGACGATCATCATCGACGAGATTCACGCGGTGGCGGCGACGAAGCGTGGCAGTCATCTCGCCCTCTCGCTCGAGCGGCTCGACGCCATGCTCGAGAAGCCCGCGCAACGCATCGGACTCTCGGCGACCGTGCGGCCGATCGAAGAGGTCGCGCGGTTTCTCGCCGGGGCCGCGCCCGTCACGATCGTGCAGCCGCCCGCGCAGAAGACCTTTGACCTGAGTGTTGTTGTTCCCGTCGACGACATGACCGAGCTCGGGTCGGCGCCCGTGCTCGAGGGCTCCGCGGCGGGCTCGACGCCGCAGGGCTCGATCTGGCCACACGTCGAAGAGGCGATTGTCGACCTGATTCTCGAGCACCGGTCGACAATCGTGTTCGCGAACTCGCGGCGGCTGGCCGAGCGCCTGACGGCGCGGCTGAATGAGATCGCGGCCGACCGCGAAGCGGCCGCCCGCGGGTTGAGCGATGGATTGAGTAGGCCGTCTGCGGCCGTATCGAAATCTAGCGACGAAGGAGCGTATCGAAACCCCACCGACGAAGAACTCGTACACGCTGGTGAGGGTTTCGATACGGCCGCTAGCGGCCTACTCAACCAACGACAAAGGATGCCAGCCCAGATGATGGCGCAGGCCGGCTCGACCAGCGGCGCCCCGCCCCTGCTCGCCCGCGCCCACCACGGCTCGGTGAGCAAAGACCAGCGCGCCGGCATCGAAGACGACCTGAAGAGCGGCCGCCTGCGCTGCGTCGTCGCGACGAGTTCGCTCGAGCTCGGCATCGACATGGGAGCCGTCGACCTGGTGGTTCAGGTCGAGTCGCCGCCCAGTGTCGCGAGCGGCCTGCAGCGCATCGGCCGAGCCGGACACCAGGTCGGCGAGATCTCGAAGGGCGTGCTGTTTCCGAAGCACCGCGCCGACCTCATCCACACGACGGTTGCGACCGAGCGCATGCTCTCGGGCCAGATCGAGGCGCTCTCGGTTCCCGCGAACCCGCTCGATGTGCTCGCGCAGCAGACCGTCGCAGCCGTCGCGCTCGAGCCGCTCGGCGTCGACGAGTGGTACGACACCGTACGTCGCAGCGCTCCGTTCGCGACGCTTCCGCACTCCGCCTACGTCGCGACCCTCGACCTGCTGAGCGGCCTGTACCCGAGCGACGAGTTCGCCGAGCTGCGCCCGCGCATCGTCTGGGACCGCGTCGCGGGCACCATCACCGGCCGCCCCGGCGCCCAGCGCCTCGCCGTCACGAGCGGTGGCACGATCCCCGACCGCGGACTCTTCGGCGTCTTTATGGCCGGCGGCTCTGACACAAAGGCGCCCCGCCGCGTCGGCGAGCTCGACGAAGAGATGGTCTACGAGTCGCGCGTCGGCGACGTCTTCGCCCTTGGCGCGACGAGCTGGCGTATCGAAGACATCACCCACGACCGCGTGATCGTTACGCCGGCGTTCGGCCAGCCCGGCAAGGTTCCGTTCTGGAAGGGCGACGGCCTCGGCCGCCCCGCCGAACTCGGCGCGGCAATCGGCGCCTTCACGCGAGAGATTTCAACGAGCAGCGTGGATGTCGCGCACGAACGTGCCAAAAGCGCGGGCCTCGACGACCGGGCTGCCACAAACCTCGTCGCCTTCATCGATGACCAGCGCACAGCGACAGGGCACGTACCGACCGACAAGACCCTCGTCGTCGAACGTTTTCGCGACGAACTCGGCGACTGGCGGCTCATCCTTCACTCCCCTTACGGAATGCAGGTTCACGCGCCGTGGGCGCTCGCGGTCAGCGCGCGGGTGCGCGAGCGGATGGGCGTCGACGGCGCAGCACTCGCGAGCGATGACGGTGTTGTTGTGCGCATTCCCGACACGGATGCCGCCCCTCCCGGCGCCGAACTGTTTGTGTTCGAGCCGGGCGAACTCGACGAGATCGTAACTACAGAGGTCGGTGGCTCTGCGCTCTTCGCCTCGCGATTCAGGGAGTGTGCGGCGCGCGCGCTGTTACTTCCGCGCTACAACCCGGGCAAGCGTTCTCCGCTCTGGCAGCAGCGGCAACGCGCGTCGCAACTGCTCGAGGTCGCGCGCAAGTACCCGAGCTTTCCGATTGTGCTCGAGACCGTGCGCGAGGTGCTTCAGGACGTCTACGACCTGCCCGCGCTCACCGCTCTCGCGGGCGAGATCGCTAGCCGTCGCATTCGCATCGTCGAGACCGAGACCGAGATCCCGTCGCCGTTTGCACGCTCGCTGCTGTTCGGTTACGTCGCTGCCTTTATGTACGAGGGCGACTCGCCGCTCGCCGAGCGCAGGGCCGCCGCGCTCTCGCTCGACTCGACACTGCTCGCCGAGCTGTTGGGTCGCGCCGAGCTGCGCGAACTGCTCGACGCCGGAGTCATCGAACAGACCGAGCGTGAGCTGCAGCGTCTGGCTCCCGATCGCAAGGCGAAAGATGCCGAGGGCATCGTCGACCTCGTGCGGGTGCTCGGTCCGCTGTCGGTGGAGGAGATCGCGGAGCGCTTCGCGGCGCCGGCGGCCGAGCCCCCGGTGGTCGAGCCGCCGGTGGTCGAGCGCAGCCGAGACCAGGCCGAGCTTGCCGAGGCTGACCAGACCAACCACAAAACCTCGACTTCGCTCGATCTGATTTCGACAAGCTCAATCACCGCGATGCTCGACGAGCTCGCACAGGTCAACCGCGTTCTTCGCGTGCAGTTCGCGGGCGCCGAACGTTGGGCCGCCATCGAAGACGCGGCGCGCCTGCGCGATGCGCTCGGGGTTCCCGTGCCGATCGGCGTGCCCGCCGCCTTCATTGAGCCCGTCACAGACCCGGTTGGCGATCTCATCTCCCGATACTCGCGCACACACGGACCGTTCGCGGCCACCGATGTCGCGAACCGTCTCGGCCTCGGAGTCGCCGTTGTGCTCGACGCTCTGCGCCGCCTCGCGACCGATCGTCGGGTCGTCGAGGGCGAGTTCCGTCCCGCCGCGACCGGCACGGAGTGGTGCGACGCCGAGGTACTTCGTCGCCTGCGGTCGCGCTCGCTCGCCGCGCTCAGGCACGAGGTCGAGCCGGTTGATCATGCGACGCTCGCCCGTTTCTTGCCGGTCTGGCAGAACGTTGGGTCGAACCTCAAGGGCGTCGACGGGCTGGCACAGGTCATCGATCAGCTCTCGGGCGTTGCGCTGCCGGCGTCGGCGTGGGAGTCGCTCATTCTTCCGGCGCGGCTGCGGGACTACACACCGGCCTGGCTCGATGAGCTCACGATTTCGGGCGAGATCGTCTGGGCGGGTGCCGGGTCACTTCCGGGAAGCGACGGTTGGGTGACGCTGCAACTCGCTGACGCGGCATCCACCACCCTGCCTGCCGACCTCGATGTCACAATCGATGACCTCACCGAGCTTGAGCGTCGGGTGCTTCTGGCGCTGGGTGGCGGCGGTGCGTTCTTCTTCAGGCAGCTGTCGGCGGCGCTCACGAGCGAAGAGATCGTGACCGACGCGGAGCTCACCACAGCCATCTGGAACCTGGTCTGGGCCGGCTACATCACCAATGACACGATCACCCCGCTGCGGTCGATGCTCGGCGGCAAGGCTCCGCAGCGCAGTCGGTCGCCGCAGCGCACGCGCGCGTACCGGCCGAACGCGCGGTCGAACCTGCAGTCGCAGTCGGGCGCTCCGATCGTCAGCGGGCGCTGGTCGCTGCTGCCGATCGCAGAGCAGAACGCGACGATTCGCGGCAAGGCGATTGCCGAGCTGCTTCTCGAGCGCCACGGTGTCGTCACGCGCGGCTCGGTCGTGAGCGAGGGAGTTCGCGGCGGATTCGCCCTCGCCTACAAGGTCTTGAGCGGCTTCGAAGAGACCGGGCGCGCGCGTCGCGGCTATTTCGTTGAGGGGCTGGGCGGCGCCCAGTTCGCGACGCCCGCGACGGTCGACCGCCTGCGCGGCTTCAGTCGGGAGCGTGACGACAACGCTCCCCCCGTCGCCATCGCGCTTGCGGCAACAGACCCCGCGAACCCGTTCGGAGCCGCGCTTCCGTGGCCGCAGGGGGAGGGCCACCGCCCCGGCCGCAAGGCGGGGGCGATAGTCGTCATAGTGGATGGCGCGCTGGCGCTGTACATCGAACGTGGCGGCAAAACCGTGCTGACCTTTGGCTCGACGGGCGACACACTTGATGCCGCCGCGGCCGAGTTGGCGAAGACTGTGCGCGAACGCATTGGCAAGCTGCGCGTCGAGAAGGTCGACGGCGAATTCTCGATCGGCACTCCGTTCGGCGACGCTCTCGTGCGCCACGGTTTTCAGCTACACCCCGACGGGCTGAGGCTTCGTGCCTGAGGGTGACACAGTCTGGCTGACGGCCCGAAACCTCAACCTCGCCATTGCCGGTGAGACGCTCACGGGTTGCGACATCCGCGTGCCTGCGTTTGCAACGGTCGACCTCACGGGCGAAACCGTGCACGAGGTCGTGAGCGTCGGAAAGCACCTGCTGCATCGCATCGGCGACTTCAGCATCCACTCGCACCTCAAGATGGAGGGCTCGTGGCACATCTACCGTCCAGAGACTCCGTGGCGCAGGCCAGAGTGGCAGGCGCGCGGCATTCTGCGGGTCGCCGAGTGGACGACCGTCGGGTTCTCACTCGGCGTGCTCGAGGTCGTGCCGACGAGCCAGGAGAACACGGTTATCGGGCACCTCGGCCCCGATCCGCTCGGTGCCAGCTGGGACGCGAGCGAGGCCATCGCACGGCTGAGCGACGCCCCGGCCCGGCCCGTCTTCGTCGCACTTCTTGACCAGCGCAACATTGCCGGGCTCGGCAACGAGTACGTCAACGAGCTCTGCTTTTTGCGGGGTGTGCTGCCCACACGACCCGTGGGCGACGTCGATGTGCCCGCGATCGTTGCCCTCGGCGAGCGCCTGCTCACAAATAATCGCGAACGACCAGAGCGCACCTTCACGGGCAACACCCGAGCGGGCCAGCAGTCGTGGGTTTACGGGCGGGCCGGCAAACCGTGCCGGCGATGTGGCACCCGCATTCTCAAGGGCAAGCTCGGGCCGACTCCGCTCATCCAGCGCGATACCTACTGGTGCCCACGCTGCCAAAGCTGACAAGCGCGAGCCACCCGAAGATCACGCCGACAAGAGCGCCGCTCGAGTTGGCGACAAGATCGCGAGTGTCGGTGACCCGCATCGGCAGGTACGACTGGGTGAACTCGATCGCGCAGGTGAGAAGCACGGCAACGACAATCGCCCACGCCCAGTAACGCCTGCCGAGCAGCAGCACAAACAGAAAGCCGAGAGGCACGAACATCGCGATGTTCGCCGCAAACTCGAGGTCGGTCACCGAGAGGGTGGGCAGATAGGCAGAGCCGAAGAAGTACACGCGGTTGAACACCGAGAGCGCGAGCGCCTGCGGGCCGAGCGTCGCGATGGCGACGAGGCCGAGGTACCCGGCCGTGAGAAGAAGAATGAGCGAACGGGCCATTTCATCGACGCTACGCGGGTGAAATCGCGGGTGAATCGGCCTCGAGGCCCAAAGCGTTCATCCCTGAGGACTACTCGCCGCTAGGGTAGCTGCACACGCCTATCGCAAGGGGACGATATGACCGACGCAACACCCACAGAACTACCCGCAGAGAATGTGCAGCGCGGAACAGTCTTCGCTCTCGCAATCGTTCCCGCAGGCATCATTGTTTGGGTGCTGATCTGGTCGATCGGCTTTGTTGCCTCGATCGTCGGTTTCGCCGTCGCATATGGCGCCGTGTTCCTCTACCGCCTCGGCGCGGGTGGACGCATCGGTCGCAGCGGTGCCATCCGTATCGCAATCATCACAATCGTCACAATGCTTCTCGCCTTCGCGGCCGGCGTGTACGCCGACGGCGTTGTCGTCTACAGCGACGCGACGGGCACCGGCTGGTTCGAGTCGCTTGCAAGCCCCGATTTCTGGAGCTTTATGAGCCTCATCCTCGCTGAGCCCGAGGTGCTCAGCAGCTACGCGCTGCCGTTTCTCATCGCCCTCGGCCTGAGCGCCCTCGGCTGCTTCAGCGTTCTGCGCGCGGCTTTCTCGAGTGCGTCTGCCGAAACCCCTGCCGTCTACGAATACCCAATCACGCCGGCTGCGCCGACGACACAGCCAACGGTGGATGACGCGGCCCCCGGCCTCGACACGCGCCCGTTTGACGCTCCGGAAGAACCGAAGCGCTAGCTCCTGATCAGCGGAAAGATGTGCTCGAGGCTCAACGGCGCGATCTCGAGCCCATGCTCTTCGTCGAGCGCCAACCAGCGCAGTTCTTCGATCTCCGCTGACACGAGCGGAACCTGATCGGTGCGCACGAGGTACACGTCGCAGTCAACAACGTGCCCGGCTTCGTTGGCCGCTGCGGCACCGAAGCGGCCCCAGTGCTCGAAAGTTGAGGCGTCGAGCACGTAGCCGAGCTCCTCGTTGAGCTCCCGCGCGAGTGTGGCAGCGGGCAGCTCGCCCGGCTCGAGTTTTCCACCGGGCTGCATCCAGGCGGTAGTTCCACGCTTGCGAACGAGAAGCACGCGGCCCGCGACATCCATAATTACGGCAGCAGCGATTCGGATAACGGGGGCCATGCCTCAACGGTATCGGCACTTGTAGCGCGGCTGGGAGTCTCGACCGGCACTAGCCGCCGAGGCTCCCGCCCGCGTAGCTTCGAAGTATGGACGACAAGAACCTCAACCCTCACGAGACCGACCCCGCGACATCCACCCCCGATGGTTCAACCGATGACAGCCAGGACTTTCAGAATCCCGAGACCGAAGAAGACACGGCCTCGGGTGGCCCGGCCGACTAACTGACTTCGGCGGTGAGTGTGTCGAGCTGCTCGTCGCTCACCGCGATGCTTGCGTCTTCGAAGCGCTGGCGAAGGGCTTCTCGCAGGTCGCTCACGTGACCTGCCGCAAGGTCGCCCTTTGTCTGCGCGACGATGCCATCGATGCGTGATGCGTTGTCTGCTTCGTCGTGTCCGGCTTCAACCGGTTCATTCATAGTCATGGTTCATCGTGGCCCCATTGGCTGGGAGTTGCCGGGTACCGATAGGGTTGACGGCTGAAGGGGAGTAGTTCCCAAAGAGGCTGCGCAAGCGGCCGCGCATGATCGACATACTGGCGAATCGTTTCGCCCGGCATGCCGCCCGGTTCACCCGGGTGAACGAGACCTTCGACATTGCGATGTCGAGACCCTTCCGCGAGGTTTTGACTCGTGGAAGGAACTCCATTGGCATTCTTCACCCTGCTGCTCATCGCCATCGGCGTCTCGGCGGATGCCTTCGCCGTTGCCCTCGGCAAGGGCCTCGGCATGCGCAGGCTCAACTACCGGCATGCAGTCATCATCGCGTTGACCTTCGGTGCCTTTCAGGCGGTGATGCCACTCATCGGCTGGCTCGTCGGCACCCAGCTCGAGCAGTACATCACCGCAATCGATCACTGGATCGGCTTCGGCCTGCTCTCACTCGTCGGCGCGAAAATGCTGTGGGAGGCATTCGGCAAAGACGAACCGGCCGATGACTCGCTGCGCGTGCGGGAGCTTCTGGTTCTGGCGATCGCAACGAGCATCGACGCACTCGCGGTCGGCATCAGCTTTGCCTTTCTCGCGGTTGATATCGTGCCAGCCGTTCTCCTCATTGGCGCGATCACAACGGTGCTCACCTTCGCGGGTGTGCTTCTCGGGCACCGCGCCGGCGTGCGCTTCAAGAAGCCTGCCGAGATCGCGGGAGGTGTTGTGCTCATCCTGATCGGCACGAACATTCTTTTCGAGCACCTCCTTGCGTAGTACTCGCGTTTCGAACCGCTGCAGTAGCGTCGAGTTATGAATGGTGCGCTCTTTCTGGTGATGGCCCTCGGCGCCCTGGGCATCATGGCTCTCGGACACCGCAAAGGTTTTCAGCCGTCGATAGTGATTCTGCTCGTCGCGGGCGCCGCGTCGTTCATTCCTGCCGTGCCGCGACTTGAGCTTGAGCCGCACCTCATCCTCGGCCTCGTGATGCCGCCGCTCTTGTACGTCGTCGCGTCGAACTTCTCGTTCTCGACGTTTGCGCGCAACTTCAAGCCGATCTTCGGGCTCGGTTTTACGCTCGTGCTCATCACCACCGTGATCATCGGGTTCTTCACGTCATGGCTCGTGCCGGCCATCGGAGTGCCCGCGGCATTTGTGCTCGCGACAGTCGTCTCGCCGCCCGACACCGTGACGATCGTGAGCCACGGCAAAGAGCTCGGGCTTCCCCGTCGCGTCGTCGCGATTCTTACCGGCGAGAGCCTCGTCAACGACGCTGCGGCACTGACCTTCTTCTCGCTCGCCGTCGCCGCGGCCGCGGGAACCCACACCTTCATCGCCAACCCGTTTCTTCTGTTTCTCTACGGTTGCGCGGTTGGCCTGTTCATCGGCTGGCTTCTCGGAATCCTCGCGATCAGCGCACGCGCGCTCCTCGGCAGCCCCGCGCTCGAGACGGCCCTCGGGCTCATCCTGCCGTTCGCCGCCTACTTCATCGCCGAGTCGTTTCACGCCTCCGGCGTGCTCGCCGTTGTCGTCGCGGGCTTCACAGTGGCCATCGGCACGAACTACAGCTTCGGCCGCAGCAATAACCGCGGCCTCGATCACCGCACCCGCAACATGGAGCGCCAGGTCTGGCCCGTCATCGAGACGCTCCTCGAGGCCTTCGTCTTCGCGTACATGGGTCTGCAGGTGCGCTGGGTGATCGAAGATCTCACCGAGACCGAGTACAGCTTCGGCGAGGCCCTCGGGCTCGGAGCGCTCGTTCTGGTCGCCGTTATACTCATTCGCATCGCGTGGGTCGCCGCGCTTTACGGCAAGGGTGTGCTCGACGCGTACGTCTATGCGAAGCAGTCGGCGGCCGACCCCGCCGACCCTCGGGTCATCCGGCGCATGCAGCAGATGCAGCGCATGGAGGAGCGCATGGAGTTGCGCGAACAACGCTGGCGCGAACGCGACGAGCGCTGGGCCGCCTCGCGTCGCCCCGATGCGCCAACTCGAGAGCGACCGAAGCGTGGCCGCGACATGCGGCAGCCCCCGCGCCCGCTCTCGTGGAAAGAGAGCATCCTCGTCTCGTGGACGGGCATGCGCGGCATTGTGACCCTCGCCGCCGCAGGATCCATCCCGCTCGTTATGAACACTGGCGACGACTTTCCGGGACGCACGCTCATCCAGTTCATCGCCTTCACCGTCGCGATCGGCACCCTGCTCATCCAAGGCCTCACGGTGCCGATTCTCGCTCGCCGGCTCAACATCGACGTCTCAGAAGAAGACGCAGAAGAAGAGCGCCAGTTCGCGGCAGCCCTCGCACTCGCCGACGCCGTCGAAGGTTTCGACGCCAAGCGCGAGGCCGTCGCCCGCGGCGTGCGTGACGACGAGATCAGTGACGAGGCCGCACGCCACGCACTCGCGCGCATCGATCGACTCGAGGCCGCAGCGCAATGATCACCGTACTCATCGCCTTTGGCGCAAACCTGCTCGTCGCGATCGGTAAAACGATCGCCGCGGTTCTCACCGGGTCGGCGTCAATGGTCGCTGAGTCAGCGCACTCATGGGCAGACACCGGCAACGAGGTATTTCTGCTGATCGCCGAGCGGCGGTCGGCGCGAAAGCCGGATGCGCGACATCCATTGGGCTATGGCAAGGATGCCTACATCTGGTCGATGTTCGCGGCCATCGGGCTGCTGACCGCGGGTGCGGCGGTGTCGATCCAGCACGGAATTCAAGAGCTCATCGACCCGGAGCCCGCCTCGAACTTCGGCGTCGCCTACGTCGTTCTCGCGCTGTCATTTGTGCTCGAGGGCATCTCGTTTGTTCAGGCGTTCCGGCAGTCGCGCAGCGTTGCTCGCAAGCGCGGCCGCACGGTGCTGCGTCAGGTTCTCACCGGATCGAACCCGACAGTGCGCGCCGTCTTCTTCGAGGATGCCGCGGCACTCATCGGGCTCACCATCGCGTTTCTCGGTGTGCTGCTGCACCAGGTCACAGGGTCGGCGGCCTTCGATGCCGCCGGGTCGATTGCCGTCGGAGTGCTGCTCGGTGTCGTCGCCTTCATTCTCATCAGCCGCAATCGGCAGTTTCTGCTCGGGCAGGCGGTCGACGATGACATCCGCGACCTCGCGCTCGAGAAGTTGCGAACCCTTCCCGAGATCGACCGCGTCACCTACCTGCACCTCGAGTTCATCGGTCCGGAGCGTCTCTACCTCGTCGCCGCCGTCGACCTCGTCGGCAACGCGCGCGAAGACGACGTCGCACTCACCCTGCGCCGGCTCGAGAACTCGATCGAAGACAGCGCCGAGTATCTCGCTGAGGTTGTGCTGACGCTGTCGGCGGCGGATGAGGCGTCGCTCTAGCGTTCCGTGCCCGGGCACCGCACCGTGGCCCGGGTTGTAACCCCTGCCAGCGTCGCTAGCCCCTGCCGCGAGAGTCAGTCGGTCGCCTCCCACACCAGTTCACCGCGGACGATGGATGGCGCGTGCCCCTCGAACTCGCCACCGGAGCGCAGCGCTGCAAGAAGGTCCACAAACATCGCGTCGAGGCTGCGCCAGCGCGGGCCGGCGGTCGCCGCCTCAACGTTGTCCCACGCCGTGACGCAGCCGCGTTTCACCCCCGTACGCAGATCGACGAACAGGTGGTCGCCGTCGATCCCGGCAAACGGAATGAAGCGTGGCGAGAACTCGAGGCCGACGGGGCTTCCTGCCTTCCGCACGGGCGCTCGCGGGCTGGCACTCTTGGGCTTGCTACCGAAGTCTCGCATGATGCTTCCCTGCCTCTCACGTTCAACTTCGAGAAGGCCCGACTCAATGAGAGTGACACGGATTCCGTCGTCACCAACCCACGAAATGTGTTCTTCGTCAAAGCCGCTTTCCCAGAGTTCGTGCGGGGTGAACCCGCTGTAACGCGGGCCATCGTACGGCGGTGGCGGTTGGTACCCGCGCAGCTCGAGCGCGAGCGCGCGGGTGTCAGCCAGCTCCTCGAGCGTGAAGATCTCGTGCCAGGGCAGCAGCCCGCGACATCCATTCGTCTGTTGATACAGCGCGCGCAGATCGTCAGTCCAGACGGTGCCGGTGAGGCGCTCGGCCGCTGCGACATCGCCCGGCGCGCCGAATCCGGCGAAGGTCACGGGCGCGTTGAGGGCGCACCACTCGAGCACAGCGGAGATCGTCATGCCGCAACGGTAGCGTGCCCGGGCACCGCACCGTGGCGCGGGTTGCAACCCCTGCCACGGTCGCGTGCCCGGGCAGCGAACGCTACCGTTGAGGCCATGCAGCTCACCTTCAGCGGCGACGTCTGGTACTGGCGCGGCCCAGCCCCGTACTACTTCGTCACGGTGCCCGAGGCGGAGGCCGGCATGATCGCCACGACCGCGTCGAGCGTCACCTACGGCTGGGGAATGATCCCGGTCAGCGTGAAGCTCGGCACCACGACCTGGACCACCTCGCTCTGGCCCAAGAACGGCGGCTACATCGTTCCGCTCAAAGACGCGGTGCGTCGCTCCGAAGAGGTCGACGTCGACGACACCGTGTCGATCGAGCTGACGATCGACGTCTAGCCCACGACCGGAAATCGGACAGATGAGCGGCTTTAATCCCGCTCATTCGTCCGAAAAGCGGTCATGAGGGTGGATGTCGCGGGCCGAGCGGGCCGCGCCGGGCCGAGCGGACCGAGCCGGGCCGAGCCGGCCGAACGACGCCGCCCTAGAAGTCGCGCAGGTTCGCCCGCAACCCGCCGCCGCCGAACGACGTGCGCAGAATGCCGCGGCGCCGAAGAATCGGCACGAGCTCATCGAGAATGCGGTGCACGGTTACGGGGTGCAGGTCGCCCCAGAGCAGCACGCCATCGTTGTCGGCATTCTCGCCGAGGTCTTCGATCAGGTCGGCGAGCTCTTCGGCGGTGCCGACAAAGCCACCCTGGCCGATGCGACCGAGGCGGGCCTGCTTGCCGAGCAATTCGCGAAGCGGGGCCGAGGGGTCGGACTTGCCGACCAGCCGCTTGATGCTGCCCTGCGAGACGTGGTCGCCGAAGATCGCGAGGTCGAGCGGTTTATCGAGGTCGAGCCCCGTGAGGTCGGTCTCAAGGTCGCTCGACTGCTTCTCGGCGATCGCGAGAAGCGCGGCATCCGAGGGGTTGGCCGAGGCCGCGACGAGCCGATCGGCTTCTTCCGCGCTCGAGACGATGACGGGCTGAATCGCGAAGAGAATCGAGATGTCGGCGGGGTTGCGTCCGCGTTCGACGGCAGCTGCATGAATCTTGGCGCGGTACGCACGAATGCTCTCAATGTCGAGCGGGGCGAGCGCGAGCTGCACGTCGGAGTTGGCGCCAGCGAAGCCAAGCCCACGACCGGAACCGCCGGGCGAGACGATAACGGGTTCGCCATCGGTGGCCTCTGCGAACGGCAAAGCGTTGAGCGGACCATCGAATGCGAAGTACTCCCCGCGGTGCTGCACGGCGTCGAGTTTGGTGCCGTCGGCGTAGCGACCCTGGGCAGGGTCGGCGATGAGCGCGCCCTCTGGCCAGCTGCGCCACAGCTTACGGATGCCGTCGAGCCATTCCTCGGCCCGGTCGTACGCCGCGTCGTGCCCGAGAGGCGCCGCGTCACCGAAGTGGCGAGCGCTGCCCGTGTCGGTCACAACGTTGAGCCCGAGACGGTTGCCGCTGAGGTGCTGCAGCGACGCGAATTGGCGCGCGGCCGTATACGGAAGGTAGGCGGCCGGGTTCACAGTCGGCACAATTCCGAGATTGGATGTCGCGCCAAACAGGTACGGGGCGAGAAGCAGCGGGTCGTGCTTGGGGCCGCCAAAGGCCTGGCGCACGCGAAGGTCAATCGTCGACGGGTTACCGAGCGACGGCGAGTCTTCGATGATGAGCAGGTCGAAGCCTGCCTGCTCGAGCTCGCGCGCCGACTGCTGGTACAGGTCAGGCGAGGTCCACGTGTAGTTCCAGTCGAGGTACGGGTGTCCCCAGCCGTGCGGGCCGAAGCCGCGGGCGAGAAACCATCCGAAGTGCTGCTGCTTTGTCACGCGACATCCAAACGTACGGCGTCGAGCCCACGGTCGAGATCGCGTGTGAGGTCGGCAAGGTCTTCGATTCCGATCGAGAGGCGCAGTGTGCCTGGCCAGATGCCGGCCTGGCTCAGCTCATCGTCGGTACGCTGATTGTGGCTCGTTGTGCCCGGGTGAAGAATGAGCGACCGCACGTCACCGAGGTGCGTCATGTGCGTGAAGACCTCAAGGGCATTGACGAAGGCGCGGGCGGCGTTGAGTCCGCCGCGCAGGGTGAACGAGAACACCGAACCCTGACCGTCGGGCAGGTAATGGTCGGCGAGGGTCTTGTACGGGCTCGATTCGAGACCCGAGTAGTCAACGGAGTGCACCTCGGGCTGCTGCTCGAGCCAGCGCGCGACGCCCAAAGCGTTCTGCGACTGGCGTTCGACACGCAGCGACAGGGTCTCGATGCCCTGGCTGATGAGAAATGAGTTGAGCGGCGACGGCGTTGGGCCGAAGCGCAGCGCCATCGAGTCGCGCAGGTAGGCGATGCGCGCACGCCCGCCGACGCGGTCGAAGATGCTCGAGCTGCCGAGGCGGCCCGGCGCAACAAGGTGCGGGAACAGCGCGCCGGATTTCTCAGAGGAGAAGAGCCCGTTGTCGATGATGATGCCGCCGAGTGCCGCGCCGTGTCCGGCGAGAAACTTGCTCGCCGAGTGCACAACAACGTCAGCGCCGTGCTCGATGGGCCGCAGCAGGTAGGGGCTCGCAAAAGTGTTGTCGATGATGAGCGGAATGCCGTGCCGGTGTGCGACTTCGGCAATCGCCGAGATGTCGAGGATCTCGTTGCGCGGGTTGGCGATCGACTCGGCAAAGAGGGCGCGGGTGGTGGGGCGAATTGCGCTCTCCCACGCGAGCGGGTCGTTCGCGTCGTCGACAAAATCCGATTCGATGCCGAGGCGCGCAAGGTTGTCGAGCAGAAGACCTCGTGTGCCCTCGTAGATGCTTGAGGCCGATACAACGTGGTGGCCGGCGCCAACGAGGCCAAGCAGTGTGATCGCGACTGCGGCCTGGCCGCTGCCAACGAGAAGGGCCTCTGCGCCACCCTCGAGAGCGGCGACGCGTTGTTCGACAGCTTCGGTCGTCGGGTTGCCGACGCGCGTGTAGGAGAAGCCGTCGCCCGAGCTGAACAGGTCGGTGGCCTGATCGAAGTCGTCGAGCACGAAGCCGGCGGTCATGTAAATGGGTGTGACGCGTGGGGTTACGATGCGGTGCGGCACGGGTGCTCCGTGCAACTGGCGGGTCGCAAAGCCAACGGTCTGGTCTTCTTCAAGACGGGGCAGGGTCACGATCGCCCCTCTCAGCTACGTGGTGATCAAAGCTTTATGGTGCCACGGCTGCGCGAGCGGCCTCGCATTGCTAAGCACTGTTACGCCCGACTCGCCCCTGAGGGGTGATGCCCCACCAGGGCGACGGTTCGACATTCGAACCGGAGAGGGGTGGTTATGCCGCGAAAGGCGCGGCAATAGTTGGGGTCAACCCAGCTCGTTGCCGGTACGCCCTCAGGTGATTTCGTCGAGAATCTGCGAGTCCATAACCGATTCGGAGGGCAGGGCTCGTCCGACCGGTCGCTTGAGCTGAGCGGTGAGCTCTTCTAGCTCTGCGACGAGTTCTGGGTCACTGATTTCTTCACCCTCATAGTCGGGCAGCTCAACCGCAATGAGTTGCGACGACGGGCCGAGAAGAAAAGTTGAGGCGACGACCTGGCCGCCCGTGCCGATCACGGGTATCTCGACAGTGGCCGACCCGTCCGTCTCGGCCAACGCTTGTGCGTAGCTCAAGACGGCGTCAGCGATGTCGGTTCCGGTCAGGATGTCTTCGCCCGCGTAGTGAATTGCTCGCACGAGTTCAGACTAGATGAGTCGGGGTTGGCATATGACGGTCACTCAGGGTCTTGCCGGGCGCACCTGCGACATCAGTCATCGGCGGGCACCGGCGGCTCATCGATGAGATGAAGGCCAGCAGGGCTGTTCGCCGCGCGCATCAGCAGGTCGACCCACTCGCGGTTGATCGCGGGGATGCGGTTGCCCGCGAAAGAGATCTCGATCGGAATCGCGGGGTGAACCCAGATCGACACACGACCGCTGCCCGCGCTCACCGGCTTGACCCAGGTGAACCAAAACGACTCTGCGCGGCGCAGCTTGGCTGCAATGACCAGCTGAAGGTGCGAAAGGGTGCGGTCGTCGAATTCGACTTCGCCCGCTCCGTCGTAACGCAGTTTTCCCATGCCACACCCCACAACTCGATGACCAGGCCAGCGACTCTGTTGCGCGATGACCTCGCCAAGGATAACCCGACACCTCCCGCTGTGCTTTATCGGCTCAACGGGCTTGACGACCGCACGTCGGTGGCTCGCTCTACCATCGAGCCATGGCAACGTGGGATGACGTGAGCAGGCTCGCTCTCGCCCTGCCAGAGGTCGTCGAGGGCACAGATACAAACGGCTACAAGTGGGAGATTCGGCGCAAGCACTTTGCGTGGGAGCGCCCGCTGCGCAAGCGCGACCTCGAAGAGCTGGGAGACGATGCACCCACGGGCGAGATTCTCGGCGCGATGGTCGCCGACCTCACCGACAAGCGCGGGCTCATCGGCAGCGACCCCGAGGTGTTCTTCACAATCCCTCACTTCATTCACTATCCCGCGGTGCTCGTGTTGATCGAGAAGGTCAGCCTCGAACAGCTCAACGAGGTGCTCACCGAGGCGTGGCTCGTGCGCGCGCCGAAGCGGTTGGCGGCCGAGTTTCTCAAGGGCTTGTGAGCATTGGCCCGGCTCGCGGTTAGGCTGCCGCGCGACGGCTTTCAAGCATTCCAGCGATGGATGTCGCGTACTCGCCGATCATTCGTGTACGACCGAAGCGTGCACGAGCGGCCAGACTGAGTTCGCGCAGCTCCGGGCGCCGCTCGAGCACTCGCTGCCAGGTCTCGGCAATGTTTTCGGGATCATGCGCTGTGACGAACCCGATGCCCTCGACCGTTCTGGCCGAGTCGCCAACGTCCGTTGTGACGGGCGTCGCCCCAGAAGCCGCACCCTCGAGCAGACAGAGCGGCGATGCCTCGCCGAACGCGCTCGTCAGGGCGACGATGTCGGCGATCTGATAAATCGCGGGCATATCGTCGCGAATGCCGAGGGCGTGAAGGTGCGTCGAGGTGGTGATGCCCGACTCATCGAGCAGGGCACGGAATGCCTCGTTCTCGCGCGTCATTCCCGCACCGCAGAGAATGAAGTGCGTCTCTGGTCGCTTCTGCGCGAGCACGGCGACCGAGCGCAAGAACAGTCCAGGGTTTTTCATCGCGTCGAACCTCGCCGCAAAGACGACAACGGGTGCGTCGGCGGGCACATCAAGCTTCAGGCGTGTGATCGCCTTCTCGTTCTGTGAGCCGGGGCGAAAGCGCTCGGTGTCGATGCCGTTGCCGATGACGAATCGCGCCGTGCCCGGTGCAAGGTACGGCTCGTAGGCATCGCTCGTCGACTGCGCGCACGATAGCGCTGCCGAGAGCAGACCGCTCGACGACGCCGCACTGAGCCACGACAGCGCCGGCCCGGAGTGCGCCGGGTCGGATCGGTGCAGGCACGCGGCGACCGGAATGTCGGGCATCAGCCCGCGCTCCTGCAGGGCGAGCAACAGCCCGAGCGGTTGCTCCTTGAGCGACAGGATCACGTCAGCGCGCCTGATCACACTCGCCGCAAGGTGCAGCTCGCGGTCGGTGAAAGTCATCGGATCCAGCGCATCGGTGCCCGCGGTTCGGCCGAGGGTCGCGACATCCAAACCGGCCTCTCGAAGGCGCAGGTAACGCGGGTCACGATGCAGATACTGAACGGAGGAATCGCGGCGGGCAGCCGATGCGATCGACAGAACACTGTGCTGCTGACCCTCAGCGTGCAGGCCGGCGACGACATCGGTGTGCAGAATGCGGGCGCCTCCCGCGAAAAATCCCTCGTACAGCGACAGCACTCGAATTGCACGATTCATCGCGACGCCTTTCAGCAGGTGAGCAGGACCGGCGACGCTGCCGTTCGGACAATGCTGGATGCTGCGCGATGCGAAGTCGATTAACCCGCGATGTGCATTGGGTGAACGGCAGGGCTCATCGTCGGCCCGCGATCTCCCCGGTGCGCTCTTCCCTAAGTGCTCGAAGATGCACACCGGCCCAGGCGCGATAGGGCTTCCACTCATCGGTGATCTCGTCGACCGGCCGGACAGAGCCGTACTGCTGTGCGATCTCGGAGTCGAGCCGCTTCTCCTTGCGCGGCAGCACGTCGGCGAAGTTCGCGCCACGAATCACTACGAGCTCTGCCGCGAACGGACCGAGTCCTGTGATCTGCTGCACCTGCCGCATCGCTTCGTCTGCGCTCAGGCCCCGCAGCCGCGCGCCAGAAAGCACCCCGTCGAGGGCCGCCTCGGCCACCGCGTGCAGGTACTCATTCTTGCGCCCCGGAAGTTCGAGCTCGAGGTCGAGCAAAACCGCGGGTGCCGGAAATGCACCGGCGTCGCCGTGCTCGTCAGTGATGCGCTTCTTGATGCCCGCCGCTTGCCGCATCTGAATGCGCTGCGAGAGCACCGACCAGACGGCCGCCTCGTAGGGCGAATAGAAGCCACACGGGCGAAACCCGGGCAGTCTGCGCTGCGCGTCGGCGATTACGGCGTCGCGGTCGCCCACCGCCGGCCAGCCGCGACCGTCGATGTCGATCGACACAAACCGGCGCACCTGCGCAGTCGCCGCGGTGAGGTCGCCCGCACCGGTCACAGTGATGCGCGCGCTCTCGCCCTCTTGCGTAATGACCGCGTCGACCCGGCTCCAGTCTGTGTCGCTGAGGAACACCGCGTGCAAGCCGTCGCTCGGTTGATCCGCCAACGCCGAGGGAGCGAACCCTTCCCAGAATCGACGACTCGTCGCGAGCGACCACGGCCCATCGACGTGGTGCACGCTTTCGAGAGTGGATGTCGCGCCCACCGCGCCGGCGTCGCTCATGCCTTGTCGTGCAGGGTGATCTGGTAGCCGTCGGGGTCGGCGAAGGTGAAGGTACGACCGAAGGGACCGTCGATGGGTGCCGAGGTGATCGTGACGCCGTCGGCGACGAGTTCGTCGTGCACCTTCTGCGCTTCTGGGGCGTGCAGCCAGATGCCGACTCCGAGGCCGAGCTGGGAGACCGAGTCAAGGTCGACTCCGGGGGCAGCGTCGCGAACCGCGAAGGCCGCGGGCTTTGTGTCGTAGACGACAGCGTGCGGCGGGCCGGGCTGGCGAGTGAGGCCGAGGTACTTTTCGTAGAAGGCGGCCGATGCCGCCATGTCGCGCACCTGAAGTGAGATGAATCCGGGGCCGTTTACTGCGGTCATTGTGTGCTCCTGCGGTTGGTGTGTATGTCAACTTGCTGACATCCAATAGTGTATGTCAGACTACTGACATGAGTCAACCGTCGCGGCAGATCGATCTGGACACCTCCCTGGGCTACCTACTCAAGCAAGCCTCCAGCGCGCTGCACTCGTCGATGGAGGAGGTGCTGCGCCCCCTCGGCATGAACATCACCCACTACTCCTGCCTCGAGCTGCTCGCGCAGCGCCCCGGACTCTCGAACTCAGAACTCGCCCGCGGCGCCTTCGTCACGCGGCAGTCGATGAACGTGCTGCTGCACTCGCTTGAGCGAGACGGCATTGTCACGCGGCCCTCGCGCGCGACGTCGGGACGTGCGCTGCCGACCGAACTCACCGCAAAGGGGCGCGAACAACTGACCGCGGCGAGCACCGCGGTGCGACGAGTCGAAGACCGCATGAAGGCCAACCTCAGCAATGACGAGCGCCTGCTCTTCGGCAGTATGCTCGCGAATTGCGTCTCATCCCTGCAGGTCGCTGACGCGTCAATCGAATAAATCGTCACCCACGCTAGGGCGAGATAGCCGAGCATTGCTAGGGTGTCGCCATGGCATGGGGAAAATCTGAAGAAGAGAAGGCTGCCGAGCTGGCCGCCGAGGTCGCCCGGCTAGACGTCAAGCGACAGGAAGCCGAAGCAGCAGTCTTTGCCGCGAGCCCCGTCGGGCGCGCGATTGCAGCCTTCGACGCGGGCGCCCGGTTCTTTCAAATCGAACTGACCGTAAGTCAGCTCGATGGTGAACCCTCATTCTTCGGCTCGTCAGCCAGCTCAGTCACCCACGTCGGGCAAGCGTCCGACGCACTCGGTCAGATCGAGCAGGCCGGCTGGCACCTCGAGCACGCCGGATGGACCTTCATCGAGACTGGTGCAACATCGAGCAACTCAATGTTCGGCACCGGTCAGGGCACGGTGACGCAGGGCGAGGTCACCGGCATCTACCTCTTCCGCCGCGTGCTCAACGACGAAGTGGCTCTCTAGCAACGCAATAATTAGAGCGTGGAGCCTTGGGAGATGCGCGAGTGGTTCGCCGACTATCTCGAGGCCTGCAACCGGCACGACCTCGACGCCGTGCGCGAGCTCATTGATCCCTCGGTGCGGCGAGCGCACCTTCCCGGTGGAGTCGATGCCTGGATTTCAGACCTCGCCGACCTCTTCCAGGGCTTTGCGGATTGGCAGTGGCGTCGCATCCAAATAATTGTCGAAGAGGATCGCCTCGCCGTGCACCTGCGCGCGAGCGGCACCCACACGGGAGTCTTTCTCGGAGCCACCCCGACGCGACAGCACGTGAACATCGCCGAGTTCGGGTTCTTTCGCCTGGCCAAGGGGCGCGTCGTTGAATACTCGGGCACTGCGGGCAACGGGCAGCTCCTCTCGCAGCTCGGCTGAGAGCCGGCACCGGAATACTGCTCGCGAGAGCCTGTTGCACTTGGGGATGACTTTCACCACCCAGACTTCTTCACCTTCCCGCGACGACAGCAAGCGATCCGCACTGGTGGTCGGCGCCTCCGGCATCACCGGCTCGGCGATCGTCGACCAGCTGGCCGAGGCTGGCTGGGATGTCGTGGCACTCGCCCGCAGCGCTGGGCGAAACATTGCCGGTGTGCGCTGGATCACCGCAGACCTGCGCTCAGCCGCCGACCTGAACCGTGTACTAGCAACGGAAGCCCCCGACCGGGTCTTCTTCACCGCGTGGTCGCGCCAGGAGACCGAAGAACTCAACATCGAGGTCAACGCCGGGATGGTGCGCGACCTGCTCTCCGCGCTCGATCACGCGCCCGTGCAGCACGTCGCGCTGGTCACCGGGCTCAAGCACTACCTCGGGCCATTTGAGTCGTACGGCAAGGGTGCGATGCCCGACACCCCGTTCCGCGAAGAGGCTCCCCGCCTCGACGTGCCCAATTTTTACTACGCGCAAGAAGACGAGCTGTTCGCCGCAGCCACGCGCAACGGCTTCACCTGGTCGGTGCACCGCTCGCACACGGTGATCGGCCACGCGGTCGGCAACCTCATGAACATGGGGCTCACCCTCGCCGCGCAGGCGAGCATCTGCAAGCACCTCGGCATTCCCTTCGTCTTCCCAGGAAGCGAGACCCAGTGGAACGGCCTCACCGACATGACCGACGCCACGATTCTCGCCGAACAAATGATCTGGGCCGCAAGCTCCCCCGCGGGAGCCGACCAAGCATTCAACATCGTCAACGGCGACGTCTTCCGCTGGCGCACAATGTGGCCGATCATCGCTGCTTACTTCGGCGTCGAGCCAGAGGGTTTCGACGGTGCGCCGCGACCGCTCGAGACACAGATGGCTGGAATGGAGAATATCTGGGCCGAGATCGCGGCGACGCACGACCTTGCCGAACCCGACCTGTCGCGCATTGCATCGTGGTGGCACACCGACGCCGACCTCGGCCGCGACCTCGAAGTACTGACCGACATCAGCAAGAGCCGCCTCGCCGGATTCGGTGCACATCACCGCACCGCAGATTCGTTTGCGGCACTATTCGATCGGTACCGCGCTGAGCGACTGATCCCCGGCATCGATAGCCTGCAACTTTAGGATTGCACTTCGGCGCACTACGTGCAACTCTAGAGTTGCAGTACGAACCGAGAGGAACAAAGCATGTCTGAGACAACCAACGCTTCCGCCGTCGCTGACGAAGGCACATTCACCGTACGACGCACGATTCAGATCAACGCCACCCCGGAGAAGGTCTGGGCGGCAATCACCGAGCCGGCTCTCATCTCGCAGTGGTTCGGCCGCGCCGAGTTTGCCGGATCCGGCCCGGGTGCCGTCGGCACTCTGACCTGGGACGACCACGGATCCTTCCCCGTGCGCATCGAAGCCGTCGACGCACCGCGCTCGATCACCTACCGGTGGAGCAACGACGACGCACTCGGCACGCCGCCAGAAACTCTTGACGAGGCAACGTCAACCGTCTTCACCTTCAGCCTCGAGGCGATGGATGTCGGCACTCAACTCACGGTGGTCGAGACTGGGTTCGAGAACACGTCTGCCCCGATCGCCAACCTCGACGATCACCGCGACGGCTGGAACTCCGAGCTCGACGAGCTTGTCGCCCTGCTCGAGGGCAGCGCGTGACATCCACGCTCGTTCCTGTGTTCGCCGCACTCGGCGACGCGAGCAGGTGGGGCATCCTCGAAGCGCTTGGCGACGGGGATGCCTCGGCCTCTGCCCTCGCCGCTCGCCTGCCCATCACCCGGCAGGCAATCGCCAAGCACCTCGCTGTGCTGCAGGAGGTCGGACTCGTCGAGCCGGTTCAGGTCGGCCGAGAGATTCGATACCGCGTGGTTGGCGCCGAACTCGCGGCCACCGCACGCCGACTGGATGCCATCGGAAACGAGTGGGATGCCCGCCTGGCCGCGATCAAGCGAATCGCGGAGGGGCTGTAGCGCGATGTGGCTTAGCGGACGCTCGCTCAACTGACAGACTGCTCGACATGAGGTCGGTGAATTCGGCGCGTGCTGCGGGCACCAAGCTTGGAAGACTCCACCCAGATATTTGGGCGTCCGACGAGACGCTCAAGCGAGCGATAGATGCGGCGATACTTCCGCAAATCCAGCTATTCAAGAGCAAAAAACAACGCCGCGCTGACGAACTCAAAGGCGCGCTCAGCTCCCTCGTTGTGGTCCTGGTCATGGGGTTAGCCGCGATCGCCTTGACTACGCTGCCGAATGCGGTTTTAACTCTGCCATCCGACCTACGAGCCCTTCCATTGAGCATTGGGTTCGCAGTTGCAATCATTGCGATCATCATCGCGCTTCTCGCAAACGCATACAGGAATGCCAGTCACGCGGCGAAGAAGGAACACGCAGAATCAGTCCAAGCGCTGCTCCAGGCGGCGCTCGACGGTGGACGTGAAGCGGTTTACAAGCGACGCCTTCGAGAAGGGATGCCACTCGTAAGTGCCAATCCTCGGGATACAAAAAGACCAGATCGACTTCCGACAGGCGTAACCCCGCGCGGAGCCGAGCATTTAGTGGCGCAGTGGATGAGGCATCTTGGGGAGCTCCGCGCAGAAGTAACTCAGTTCCAAAGTGACGGAGGAATCGACGTTGCCGGAGACCGATATATCGCCCAGGTGAAGCATTTCAGCGGTCGCGTCGGGGTATCTCCAGTTCGAGAACTCGCCGGAGTCTCGGTCACAGACAGCCTCCGTCGAGGCGCGCTGTTCTTCACGAGCATTGGCTACTCGACCGGCGCAGTTGAGTACGCAGACAAAGCGAAGGTCGCTCTCTTCGTATATAGCGCCGAGCGCGCGGAGCTTTTTGCGGTGAACAATCGCGCCCGGGCTTTGATGGCGCAGGGCCTAGGAGTCGCCCTGCGGTGAGCGTCCGAGGTTCGACGGCTATCGTGAAGACATGGTGCACATCGCTGACGACGAAGACCCGTATGGCCTCCCCGGCTTTCCGGGCGAAGACACCCTCGTCGGCTGGGTCGACCACTCCGAGATCCAGCTGCGCAACATTCGCGTGTTCACGCGAGGCCAGCTCACCGTCACTCTTATTCAGCACCCCGGGCTATGGGACCTCATCTTCAGCGATGGCGCCGGCACGGTGACGTTCGACATTCCGCAGACTGAGCAGATCGCCGCAGCAATGCACGAAATCGCGGCGCGCGCGGACTCATCAGCGCAGCCCCGCCACACGCTCCCGTAGGCTCGGCGAGTGCCCGCACCGGGGCACAACATCGACGACGAAAGCTTCGTGATGACCGAGAATTCTGCAGCACGCACGCGCTCCCAGCGACTCGATGCCCTGCCCTGGACGCGCAAGCACTCGCGCATCCTCGGCGGTAGCGGAGTCGGCTGGGCGCTCGACGCCATGGACGTCGGGCTCATCTCCTTTGTCATCGCACAGCTCGCCGTGGTCTGGCCCGAGGACTCCGACCAACTGGGCTTCGTCGCATCCGCGGGTTTTCTCGGCATGGCGATCGGTGCAAGCGTCGGTGGGCTTCTCGCTGACAAACTCGGACGCCGACAGGTCTTCGCACTCACCCTGCTGATCTACGGAATCTTCACCGGACTCTCGGCATTCTCCCTCTCGGTTGGCGCGCTCATCGCTCTGCGCTTCCTGGTCGGCCTCGGCCTCGGTGCCGAGCTGCCGGTCGCGTCGACACTCGTAAGCGAGTTCGCTCCTGCGCGCATCCGCGGACGCGTCATTGTCATTCTCGAATCGTTCTGGGCGGTGGGCTGGACCGCTGCAGCCCTCATCGGCTACTTCGTCATCCCGACGAGCGACGACGGATGGCGCTGGGCGCTCGCGCTCGGCGCAGTTCCCGCAGTGTGGGCAATTTTTGTGCGCCTGCGCCTGCCGGAGTCGGTGCGGTTTCTCGAGGGCAAGGGCCGGCACGCCGAGGCAGAGACGATCGTCGCCGAGCTTGAGAGCGCCGCGAAGGTGGCAACTCCACAACGCGCAACCGAGGCGTTGGATGTCGCACCCTCGAGCTCGATCGCCACACTGTTCGGCGCGCAGCTGCGTCGCCGCTCCATCTCGCTGTGGCTTGTCTGGTTCTGCGTGAACTTCGCCTACTACGGTGCGTTCATCTGGCTACCGACGTTGCTCGTTGCCCAAGGCTTCTCGCTCGTGCGGTCGTTCGAGTACACGCTCATCATCACCCTTGCCCAGTTGCCGGGGTACGCGGCATCCGCCTGGCTCGTTGAAAAATGGGGACGCCGCGTCACGCTCGCCGTCTTCCTGGCTGGCTCAGCGATCTCGGCCGGCTTCTTCGGAACGGCCGGTGACGTGCCGACGATTCTCGCGTTCGGTGCCCTGATGTCGTTCTTCAACCTCGGTGCATGGGGAGCACTGTACGCCGTGACTCCCGAGCTCTACCCGACGCGCGTGCGCGGCACCGGCGCGGGCTGGGCGGCCGGCTTCGGTCGGCTCGCCTCGATCATCGCGCCGCTGTGCGTGCCGGCGCTGCTCGCCGCGGGCGGAGTCGCGCTGCCGTTCGGGGTCTTCGCCGGAGTATTTGCTATCGCGGCGATCGCGGCGCTGACCTTGCCCGACCTGCGGGGCAGGGCGCTCGAAGACTAGGCGCGGTCGAGCGCCATGAGACCGGCGGAAACGGAAAAGCCCCGCAATCCTAGGGATTGCGGGGCTTCATTCCGCGGAACCGGTGGGATTTGAACCCACGGTGGACTTTCACCCACACAACTTTTCGAGAGTTGCACCTTCGGCCGCTCGGACACGGTTCCGGGAACGAGTGTAATACAAATTCGCCCACAGGCTTTTCACAGGTCTGCCATAAGGCGCGCATAAGGCTCAACTGCACGATGTGGCCATGAAGATTTCCAAACCCGTGCTCATTAACTCTGCGCTGGGAGTGGTCATTGTGGGTGCCATTGTTGGCGGCCTTGTGATCCTCCTGCCCGCCCAGGCCTCGACGACGGATGACGCGACTCAGCTCACCACAACCGTGCAGCAGGGCGCCGTCACGAGTTCCATCACCGCAAGCGGCCAGATTGCCGCGGCGAGTGAGGTAACCGCGACGTTCAAGACGACGGGCACTATCGCGAGCGTGCGGGTCGAGCTCGGTGACACGGTCAAAAAGGGTCAGGTCATTGGCACCCTAGAGAAAGACGATCTCAATGAGGCCGTCTCCGATGCATCCGGCGATTACAGCGATGCCGTGACGGCGCGCACCGAAGCCAATGCCGACATCGCGAGCGCCAAGAAGCACGCGAAGTCGAGCGACCCGAGCGTGAGCGGCAATGCCGCCCAGGAGCTCAGCAGCGCCGAGTCGCAACTGAGCAATGCCGAAGACCAGATCGAGCAGGCGAGTGACACGCTCGCCGACGCGAAAGAGGCTCTGGCCGGCGCGACCCTCAAGGCGCCGATCTCGGGCCTCGTGATTGCGGTGACGGGAACGGTCGGCGGCGAAAGCGGCAGCACCGGAGCCGAGACCACGGGCTTCGCGACCATCGCCGACGTGACATCCATGAGCATGACGGCGAGCATCGCCGAGGCCGACATCGCCCAGGTCGAGACCGGACAGGCTGCGAGCGTTACCTTCCCTGCGCTCGACGACGTCACGGCAACGGCAACAGTCACGGCAGTCGCACCGACCGCGACCGCGAGCAACTCGGTTGTCACCTACGCGACGACTATCACGCTCGACGAGATTCCCGACGGGCTGCGCCTCGGCCAGACCGCCGAGGTCAGCATCACGACCGTGACGAGCGCAGACGACGCACTCTACGTACCGACAGCCGCCATCACAACGGCGACCGACGGCACAAGCACGGTGGATGTCGTCGGTGACGACGGCGAGACAACCTCGGTCACAGTGACGCTCGGCGTTGTGGGCGATCAGGGCACCGAGATTCTCACCGGACTCGAGCTCGACCAGACCGTCGTTCTCGGCACTGTCACACCGAGCACCACGGAAGAGACGACGACCGACGAGCAACAGCAGGGCGGCTTCGGCGGCACGGGCGGAGGCGGCGGGTTCACGGGCGGCGGCGGAACTCCCCCGACCGGCGGCTTCCCGGGCGGCAACTGATGAGCCGCGTTCTCGAGCTCGAGCGAATCGAGCAGATCTACGGCACCGGCGACGCGGCGGTTCACGCGCTGCGTGGCATCGACCTCGCCGTCGAACAGGGCGACTATGTCGCGATCATGGGGCCAAGCGGTTCGGGCAAATCAACCCTGATGAATTTGCTTGGATGCCTGGATGTCGCGTCTCACGGACGCTACCTGCTCGCGGGGCACGACGTCGCCACCCTCACCGAAAACGAGCTCGCCCGCGTGCGCAACAAGGAGATCGGCTTCATCTTTCAGTCGTTCAACCTCGTGCCACGCATGACGGCGCTCGCGAACGTCGAGCTCCCGCTCGTCTACGGCGGCATCAAACGCGCTGAGCGCCGGGCGCGAGCGCTCGAAGCGCTCGACCGGGTCGGTCTGAGCGCGCGCGCCGACCACGAACCGCAGGAGCTCAGCGGTGGCCAGCAGCAGCGCGTCGCAATCGCCCGCGCCCTCGTGACCAACCCGACACTCGTACTCGCCGACGAACCCACCGGAAACCTCGACTCGACGAGCACAGAAGAGATCCTGTCGATCTTCGACGAACTCGCCGCAAGCGGTCGCACGATCGTGATCATCACCCACGAAGACGAGGTCGCCGAGCGCGCTCACCGTGTGCTCTCGATTCGCGACGGCCTCGTCGCCTCTGACAGATTGACGAGTGCACACGCATGAGCATTCTCGAAATGCTGTGGTCTGCCCTGCGCGGAATCACCTCGAACAAACTCCGGTCGATCCTCACCCTGCTCGGGGTCATGATCGGCGTCGCGTCGGTCATCCTGTTGCTCGCCGTGGGCAACGGCTCGTCGCAAGAGGTGCGCGACGCCATCTCGAGCCTCGGCACCAACACCCTGACCGTTCGGGCGTCGACCGGGGGCGGTGGCGGCGGGCAGGAGGCCGCGACATCCACCTCTGAAAAATCGATAACCGTGGATGTCGCAACGCAACTCGACGCGGCTGCCCTCGGTCACGTGGCGGCGGTTGTTCCGCAGGTGACGACGAGCCTGACTGTGGCGACGACCGATGCCTCCGAAGACTCGGTGAGCATCATAGGAACCACCGAGGGCTACTTCGATGTCGGCACCTCGAGTGTCGCGAGTGGCGAGGCATTCACCTCGGCCGACGTGACGACGGCGGCAAAGGTCGTTGTCATCGGGCAGACGCTTGCGACGACGCTCTTTCCGCAGTCGAGCGCCCTGGGCGAGTCGATAAACGTCGACGGTTCGCCGTACACGGTCGTCGGAATCCTCGCGACACAGAGCAGCACCGGCGTGAGCGACACCAACTCGGTCGTCATCGCGCCGATCAGTCGAGTGCAGCGCTCCTTCACGGGTTTCGGTGCCGTCTCGACCCTGACGGTCGAGGCAATCGACTCCGATTCGGTTGACGCCGCGTCGGCCGAGATCGAGATCATGCTTAATCAGCTTCTCGGGCAGACCGAAGACGACGAGTCGTACACGATCACCAACCAGAGTTCGCTGCTCGAGACTCAGCAGGCCTCGGCCGACAGCTTCACCGTGCTTCTCGGAGCCGTGGCGGCGATCAGCCTTCTCGTTGGTGGCATCGGTGTGACGAACGTCATGCTCGTGACCGTCACGGAGCGTACGCGCGAGATCGGTATCCGTAAGGCGCTCGGTGCGACGCGCGGAGCTATTCTCGGGCAGTTTCTCGCCGAGGCCGCGACGCTCACTCTGCTCGGCGGACTGCTGGGGGTGGTCGCCGCGCTCATCGGATCGAACTTCGAGATCAACGGCACGCAGCCCGTTGTTCTCGACTACTCCATTCCCCTCGCCCTCGGGGTGTCGGTCGCGATCGGCGTGTTCTTCGGGGTCTACCCCGCGGGCCGCGCGGCTGCGATGCGACCCATTCAGGCACTTCGCGCCATCTAGTTAGGAAAGAAAATGTCAGACACAGAACAGCCCAAAAAGAAGATCACCCGCTTCATCACACCCGTGCTCGCACTCGTCGCTGTGCTCGCTGTCGGCCTCATCAGCGGTGTACTCATCGGTCAGAACACCTCGACAGGTGCGGCCTCTGCCCAGGGTGACCGCGGCTCGTTCGCCGGTGGCGAGGCCCCGACCGGCGCGCAGATGGGCGGCTTTACGAGCGGATCCGTTGTGTCGGTCGACGGCGACGTTGTCACCCTCGAGCTCGAAGACGGTTCGACCGTCACTGTCACAACCGCCGACGACACAACCGTCACCTCGACAGTTGACAGCTCAGTCGCTGAGCTCGCGGCCGGTGACGAGATCACGGTCGTGGGCGAGGCCGATGACGACGGCAACGTCTCCGCGACATCCATCTCGTCTGGATCCACCGGATTCGGCGGCTTCGGCGGCGGCGCAACTCCGCCCACCGGAACCGAAGACTAAGCCGTCGCGGCCCCGTGCTTTTTCGAAGGCCGGGGCCGCCGCACTGCCGCGGCGATCGCGATCGACGACACGAACAACACAAGCCCGAAGATCACTACCCAGTTCGCGAGCGGCGGCACGTACCAGGGATAGCCCTCGTAGTAGTCGACCCCCTCCGCTCGACGAAAGTCGATATCCAAAGCAACGAGACCCTCAAACCCGCTCAGCCCGAAGCGTGCTCCGACGAAATTGCCCATGTCCCACAGCGAGACCGCGAGGCCGCCAGCCATCAGCGCGAGGCTCGCAAGGAAAAGGGAAAATACCGGACGGATCACGGCTGGCGCTCTCGCCAGTCCAGCGCGTGGATGAGCACCGCGGCGATAACCGCCGCAAGCCCGACTCCCACGAACCACGGCGCGAAGGTCTGAACGACCGACATCAGAGCCCAGTACGCCTCGCCATCGGCGAAGGGATCGCTGTTGACCGACTGACTGTAGATCAGCCAGTTGATAAACGAACCCGAGGCGATCAGCAGAAGACCGAGCACCCAGAGCACCGCGAGCCACGGGTTGAAGCGGTGCGGCAGCGGCTCTTCGTCTGGCTCGTCTTCAACGACCGGATGGTCAACGGGTGCAGCCACAACGATCGGTTGCGCTGCGGGCGACACAACCTCCGGCTGCGGTTCCGGTTCGAACAACGTTCGCCGTGCGCTCTCTGCCTGCTCCATCGCCCGCTCCCTCGTTGCGTCGATTCTAGGGCGCACTCCGGCCCGAGTTGCGGAGTCCCGCGGCGAGTGCGATCGACACAATAACGATCGCGAGCCCGGCGATAGCGACGATCGGCTCGATGCCAAAAGAGAACGGCAGATACTGCGCAATGGCATCGGTGTCGGGCGCCGAGAAGAGGCTCTCTGTGTAGAACGCCATCACACCCGACGTGCTGTCGAGGGCAAAAGGAGTCGCGAGGTACTCCTCGATTCGAGCGATGGATGCCGCAACTCCTCCCACGGCGAGCGCAATGCCCACGGCGAAGAGGCCCCGAAGTGGCGGGATCACAACGACTCCCTCCGCATCCACGTGAGTGCGTGTACGAGCGTCGCAGCCACGGCCGCCCCAAGACCGATGCCAACCAGCCAGGGCGCGAAGCTCGCGAGCACAACGGGCAAAACATAGAAGTCGATGACGCTTGGCGCCGAGTATGTTGTTCCCTCGCCCGCACCGATGACGTAGCCGAGGTGCATGCCTCTTTCCATCTCGATCCCGTAGAGCTGAGACAGAAACCCGCCGCACGTGAGCATGACGGCGAAGACCCACAGCACAACGAGCCACGGGTTGCGCCGCGGGCGTTCGGGTCGCGGGGCCGGTTGCTGTTCCTGTTCGACGAGCGCGGGCTCCGGGGCGGGGGCTGCGACATCCATGAGCGATTCTTCGGCGATCACCACGGGCGGCGGCACTTCGGCGAGAAACAGCGAGGGCCGCGGGGGCGCGTCATCGGGAAGCGTCATGATGCGTTGCGCCCTCTCGGCGCCGAGGGCATCCAGGTAGTCGCGGCAAGAGCGAACGCCGCAACAATGAGCGCGATGCCGCACAATACGACCATCGGCTCCACGCCGAGGTCGAACGGCATGGACTGCACCATTGTGGGCGACTTGCCCTCCACAGAGACGTACCCGTTGCGAAATACCACAAGCCCCGCCGTGCTCTCGTAGAGCCGGGCCCTCTCGACGTATGCTCCGATTGTCGCGGCCATAATAAGAGCGCCAGCGAGCGCTACAGCAATGCCCGATCGCAACAGGGCGCGCACCGGCCGCATCATGATGAGTGGGTTCCGTACCAGCGAAGCGAGTGGATGGCTGTCGCGCCAACCGCGGCGGCGAGACCGATTCCGACGAGCCACGGTGCGAGCGAGCCCACAACCGCGGGGAGAACCGCGAGTCCTTCGGCATTCAGCGCCTCGACATAGCCCGCGCCCATCGTTCGGTAGGTGTTCGTCTCGAGGTAGATCTGGCCCCACACGCCCGAGACCATAAGCACGAGGGCCGACACCCAGAGGGCGATGAGCCACGGGTTGAGCGGAGTGCGCGGCTCGGGCTCATCGGGCTCTTCGGGCGTCGGTTGCTCGACGGCATCCGTCTCGGGGTCGGCTTCGCTGCGCACACCGGACGACGCGCCGAGCGTCTCATCATCGAGAAAGAGCGTGAGGCGGGCAATCGCCGCATCGCCCTCGGGTTGCATCATTGCGAACCTCCTTCACCATTCAGTGTACGGCGACCCATTGGTGCGGTGAAGGGTGCGGCCGCGCCTATGCTGTGAGCATGTTTCGACTAACGGGATGGGCATGATGGCCAAGCGCGCGCAGCGGATCCTTGCCGTGATCATCGCGGCGATCGTCGTCGTTCCGTCCATGTTCTTCGGCGGCTGGACGTTACTCGCGGCCAGCGCGCGGGCAGCCGTCTCGGTCGAGATCGGCGAGCAGCCGTACTCCTGTTCCGACAGCGCTCAGTCGACACACACCGACGAAGACGGCACCGTCATTCCAATCATCGCCGTCAACGACGACCTCGATTGCACACTCGTTTTCACAGTGCTCAACAAGAGCGTCACCGCGATCTCCTTGCAGTCGGCCAACTTTGAGGGTTTCGCCGGATCCGCGTGGGGCGTCACGGCGGAGTCGATGGCCGGAGTGCAGACCACATCGGTCGACGGTGATGCGCAAGCTCGGTTCGGCGATCCGATTGTCATTGCGGGTGGCGACTCATACGAGTTCGAGGTTGCCCTCGGCGAGTGGGTTCCGAGCTGCCCTTCCGGGGAAGGCTGGGGCGCCACCTACTCGGCTCCGGCCATCACCGCATCAGCATTTGCAATCGCGGGCGTGCTCGAAACCGACACCGCACCTTTCGGTTTCGAGTCGGGCAGCTGCAGCCGGTATTAGGCGGTACGAACGTGACGGAACTCGGTGAAGTACGAACCGAACGTCAGGTTGGCTCGGCTCTTCGACCCCTGCCCGCGCGTGCCATGCACGACCTCGGGCTTGTACGCGCGCTTGTCGTAGAACTTGCGCGTCTTCTTGTGGCCTTCCCAGACCCAGGTGTAGTCAGCGTTAGCGACCTCGAGCAGCTGCGAGCCGATGCCCGTCTTGCGCGCTACGGGCGCGACATAGAGAAAGTACAACTCGGTCTGATGGCGGCTGTCGTCTTCCCGACCCGGGCCGATTCCGGCGAACCCCATAACGACGCCGTCGACCTCCGCAACCCACTGCTTGTAGGCGTCGCCGCGAGTAAGAAACTTCTCCCACAGGCTCGTCATGGCTTCGATGGTGAGCTGCGCGAGAACCGGCTTCGGGAGAGTTCCCGTGTACAGGTCTTGCCAGCAGTAAGCGTGCAGCTTGCCGAGATCAGCCGCATCCGAAAGTTCCGCGAGTCGTATCGTTGCTTCCATTTCGTCATGGTATTGAACCAATGTTTCAGGCACGATTCAGGGACACCTGTCGGTTACCCCCAGTTTGCGGGAGTCCACCGCACCGTCGGTAGCCTCGCTTAAGCTGTCGACATGGCCCGCTCTACTCTGACCTTTCGATGCAGCGAGTGCGGGTGGTCGAACGCAAAATGGGTCGGCCAATGTGGTGAGTGTCAGCAGTGGAACACGATGGTGGATGTCACGGCTGGCGCCACGGCTCGCACCGTCGCCCCCGCACGCATCGGTGCCGGCCGCGCGGCCCGACCCATCACCGAGATCGGTGCAGAGTCCGTCGCGCACTGGCCCAGCGGGATCAGCGAGTTCGACCGCGTGCTCGGTGGCGGCATTGTGCCCGGAGCGGCGATTCTGCTCAGCGGTGAGCCGGGTGTCGGCAAGTCGACGCTCTTGCTCGAAGTAGCGTCGCGAGCCGCGGCAACCGGCCAGCGCGTGCTCTACGTGTCAGCAGAAGAATCCGTGAGCCAGGTGCGCCTCCGCGCCCAGCGCACAAACGCCCTACAGCCCACCCTCTACCTCGCGGCCGAGACAGACCTCGCCACGATCCTCGGGCAAATCGACCAGGTCGACCCACAGCTCGTCATCGTCGACTCTGTGCAGACCGTCGCTTCGTCACTGTCAGAGGGTCTGGCCGGCGGTCCGTCGCAGGTGCGGGAGGTCGCATCCACCCTCATTCGTGTGTCGAAAGACCGCAACCTGCCCGTGCTGCTCGTTGGCCACGTCACCAAAGACGGAACCATCGCCGGCCCGCGCCTTCTCGAGCACCTCGTCGACGTTGTGCTGCACTTCGAGGGCGACCGCCAGACAAGCCTGCGGTTTGTGCGCGCCCAGAAGAACCGCTTCGGCGCAACCGACGAGGTCGGCTGTTTCGAAATGACGGGCGACGGCATCGCGGAGATCGCCGACCCCTCCGGCCTCTTTCTCTCGCGAGCGCGCCAGCCCACCAGCGGCACGTGCGTGACGGTCACCGTCGAGGGGCGCCGTGCGCTTCCGGTCGAGGTGCAGGCGCTCATCGTCAAGTCACAAGCGCCGCAGCCGCGCCGCGTCGTCAACGGTGTCGACGGCTCGCGTGTAGCAATGGTGCTTGCCGTGCTCGAGCGCCGCGCCGGCATCCCGCTCTCGGGTTTCGACGTGTACGTCTCGACGGTCGGGGGCATTCGCGTCGTCGAACCCGGGGCCGACCTTGCGATCGCACTCGCCATTGCGAGCGCCTACAAAGACAAGGCTTTTCCGGTGACCCAGGTGGCGATCGGCGAGATCAGCCTCGCCGGGGAGATCAGGCCCGCGCCATCCAACAAACAACGCATTTCAGAGGCCCGCCGACTCGGCTTCACAACAATCATCGATGGGGATGCCGCACACCTGCGTGAGGCGATGCGTCTCGCGTTCGCGGGGTCAACCGTTGAGCGCGTCGACATCCCCGACTTCTAGCCTCCCGCCACGCAAAAGACCGCTTTTCGGACGAATGAGCGCACAAGTTTCGCGTCATTCGTCCGAAAAGCGGTCATCGGCGAAGCTGCCTAGGTGAGAACCGGAAAGTCGCCCTCTTCAAGTGGGTCGGGGTCGTCGGCGGTCTCGGTTGACCTGGACGACTCGATCGACTCGGCGGTCTCGACGTCTGCGGCGGTCTCTGTGTCTGCAGCGGTCTCGGTGTCTGCAGCGGTCTCGGTGTCTGCAGCGGTTTCGCCGCTCTCATCGGCTTCGGTGCCCTTTTGCGGCTGCGCGTAGTCGGGGAGCTCGGGGTTAATGGCGGTGTCACTCATGAGGGTCGGCTCGATTCGTCTTGTTTGTGATCTGCGGGGGTGGTGGATTCCATATCGCGCGCGGTTGTCACGCGCTGGCCCTCGACGAGTGCGTCGGGGTTGGGCACTTGCACGTCGCTCACGGCAGGGGTGCCTCGCCAGCGGGAGCGATCTCTTCGCGCGACTCCTCTGAGCCGTCGCCGCTCGGAGCGGATCCTCCCGGAAGCACCTCCGCGACGTCGGGGCCGAGATCGGCATCGGCGGGAACCGAGCCATCCTGGAAGGGGTTCTGTTGGGTGTTGGGGTCGCTCATCGTGCTCCGTTCGGTTGCAGGACGACCTTGATGCAGCCGTCCTCCTTCTTTTGAAAGGTCTCGTAAAGTTCGGGCGCGCGCTCGAGGGGAACGTGGTGCGTCGCGAGGTCGCCCACGCCAAGCGGGTCTGCCGAGTCGGTGACGAGCGGAAGCAGGTCGTCGACCCAGTTGCGCACATTGCACTGCCCCATGCGCAGCGAGATCTGCTTGTCGAACATCGTCTTCATCGGCATAACGTCGGCCTCGCCGCCGTACACGCCGCTGAGCGAGACGGTTCCGCCGCGACGCACGAGGTCGATCGCCGAGTGGATGGCTGCGAGTCGGTCGATGCCCGCGACATCCATCGCCTTGGCGGCGATCGCGTCGGGCAGCAGGCCGACCGCGGATTGGGCGAACTGCGCGACCGGATTACCGTGGGCCTCCATGCCGACGGCGTCGATGACGGAGTCGGGGCCGCGCCCGAGAGTACGCTCGCGCAGCTCGGCTGTTGTGGTGTCGGTGAGATCCCATGTCGCGATTCCGTAGCGCTCGGCCGCGGCACGACGCTCGGGCACCGGATCGACCGCGAGCACCTCGTAGCCGAGATGCACGCCAATGCGGCTGGCGAGCTGGCCGACCGGGCCGAGGCCGAGCACAACGAGGGTTCCACCGTCGGGAACCGCCGCGTACTGCACGCCCTGCCACGCTGTCGGCAGAATGTCGCTCAGAAAAAGAAAACGGTCGTCGGGCAGGTCGCTCTCGACGACGACGACGTTGTAGTCGGCGCGGTGAACGCGGAGGTACTCGGCCTGGCCGCCGGGGATCTGCCCGTAGAGCTTTGTGTACCCGTAGAGCGTCGCGCCGGATCCCTGCTCGCGAACCTGCGTCGTCTCGCACTGGCTCTGCAGCCCGCGAAGACACATAAAGCACTCGCCGCACGCGATGACAAAGGGCACAACTACCCTGTCGCCGACCTTCACCTTTGTGACGGCGGATCCGACTTCTTCGACGATGCCCATCGCTTCGTGGCCGAGGATGTCGCCGGTGTCGAGAAATGGACCGAAGAGTTCGTAGAGGTGAAGGTCGGAGCCACAGATGGCCGTCGACGTCACACGGATTATCGCGTCGGTGGGCTCAACGATCGTTGGGTCGGCAACCTCGTCGACCCGCACGTCACGCTTGCCGTGATAGGCGAGCGCCTTCATGCGCTGGCCCGCTGAGCGCACACGATGCACTGGGATGCGTACGGACGGGCACCCAGCCGCGCGTAGCTGATGGCCTGGCCGCATCCATCGCAGATACCGTAAGTGCCCGCGCCGATACGAGAGAGTGCGTGATCGATTTCATCGAGTCTGGATGTCGCTTGCCGCAACAACGAGGCGGCCTGCGACTGCTCGTACGCGAGCGTTGCCCCCTCGGGGTCGTGCTCGTCGTCGGTCGGCGAATCGTGGCGTGACTTCTGCACGGTCGATACGTCGCCCGACAGCTGCGCCATCGCGTATTCGGTGTCGCGGCGCTCGGTCTCGAGCCTGCGCTCGAGTAGTTCTTTCTGCCTCTTGGACAGCACGGCAGGCGCCGAGATAAGGGTGGTCATGGGGTTATTCAATACCCCTCATCCGGGGGTGGCTAGCCCTTGACCTCTCAGGCTGAGCGTTTGCTGACGGTGTGAGGCGTTCGCTGCCCGGGCACCGCACCGTGGCCCGGGTTGCAACCCCTGCCACGGGTCCGTGCCCGGGCACGGAGCGAAGGGATCAGTCGCGCAGAGACAGCAAGTACGCGTTGATCTCGGCCGTGAGCTGCCCTTCTACCGGGAACGCGGCACCGTCGAGCTCGCGCACCGGGGCTGCGAGTCGAACGCTCGAGACGAGCCAGGCCGCATCGGCCTGCGCCAGCTGCTCCGGAGTGATGAGCTCGAAACCCGTCGTCATGCCGAGGCTCTCCGCAAAGCGGAACACGTTGGCCTGCGTTGTTCCGTCGAGAATGCCGAGACCGGTGCCGGGGGTGAGAAGCGCGTTGCCGCGCTTGAAGACAACCGTCGAGGTTGGCCCCTCAAGCACGTACCCGTTGCTGCTCACAAAGATCACGTCGTCGGCGTTGCGGCGGGCGGCCTCACGAGCGACCGCACGGTTGACCGCGTAGCTGAGCGTCTTCGCTCCGGCGAGCAACCACGGCGAGGTCTGCTCAACATCGTGCCGGTAACCACGATCGAGGGTTACCACCCGCACACCCTCAACGCGCACGCGGGCGAAGTCGGGCGCGTGCGCCGCGTAGACCCAGCCCGTCGGGCGTCCGTCGCCTTCTACGCCGCGCGTGTAGACGGTTTTGACCCACGCCTCTGCACCGGGTTCGAGCTCGTCGATGGCCGCGAGAATAGCCGCGCGCCAGGCATCAACATCGGGAACCGGCAGCTCGAGCTTCTCAGCGCTCGAGACAAAGCGGCGCAGGTGATGCTCGAGCGCCTGCGGCTTTCCGTTGCCAACGCTGATCGACTCGAAGATGCCGTCGCCGCGCGTCGCTCCGAGGTCGAGCGCGCTCACGTGCGGCAGCGCGGGATCAACGAAGGTGAAAGACGCGCCACCCTCGACGTGAGCGGGTGCGGAAGCGGAGGGCTGGTTCAGAAGCGCAAGTACGTGGTGTGGCATCCGCCTATTCTGCCTAACGAACCACCGGGATGCTTGAAGTGTCGTTGTACGACGAGCGCCGCGGGATAAAGAAGGCAATGATCACGCCCGCGAGCGAGACACCCGCGCCGATGGCGAAGCACAACTGATAGGCGGTGTGCGTCGGGATGGCGATGCCGTCGGCCACGGTGATCTGCGTCGACATGATCACGCCGACGATCGTCGCCGCGATCGTTGAACCGAGGGTGCGCATAACCGAGTTGAGCCCGTTGGCGGCAGCGGTCTCCGACGGCGGAACCGCATTCATGATGAGCGTCGGCATCGCCGCATAGGCGTATCCGACGCCGAAGCCGACGAGGGTCGAAATCAGAATCACGTGCCACACCTCGGTGTTGAGCACGATGCCGAGGCCGAACGTGACAGCGATAATCGACGCGCCGAGAATGAGGCTCACCCGCGGACCGCGCGCGTTCGACAGCCGCGCCGCGAGCGGCGACGTAAAGAACATCACCAGACCGAGCGGCATCAGGCAGAGGCTCGCGATGAGCAGCGGCAACCCAAACGCGACGCCCGTCACGGGAGACCCCTGCAGCAGGATCGGCATCGACCCCGAGACAACGAAGAACGCAAAGCCCACCGAGATGGATGCGAGATTCGTCAGTAGCACCGGGCGTCGGGCCGCGACGCGCAGGTCGATGAGCGCGTGCGATGAGCGCAGCTCGTAGAAGCCCCACGCCACAAGAACCAGCACACCGCCGATGAGCAGGCCGAGCGTGAGCGGGCTGCCCCAGCCCCATGTGTTGCCCTTCGAGACAGCGAGAAGAATTCCGATGAGGCCAACCGCGAGCCCGGCCGCGCCGACGAAATCGAATCGACCGCCGGCGCGCAGCGTGCTCACGGGCACGATGCGCAAAACCAGGATGAACGCGAGGATGCTGAGCGCCGTGGCAAGCCAGAACAGGTAGTGCCACGAGAGGTACTGGGCGATGACGGCGGCGACCGGAAGGCCGATCGCGCCGCCGATTCCGAGGGTCGCGCTCACGAGCGCCACGGCCGCGCCAAGATTCTTCGGGTGAATGACATCGCGAAGCACGCTGATGCCGAGCGAGATCACGCCGAGGCCGATGCCTTCGAGCGAGCGACCGACAATCATCGGGATCACAGAGTTCGACAGCGCCGCGATGATCGAGCCCGCGGTCATGATGAGAAGCAGGATCGAGAGGATGCGGCGCTTGCCGTACATGTCGCCGAGGCGGCCCGAGATCGGTGTCGAGATGGCAGCGGCGAGAAGCGTCGAGGTGAGCACCCACGAGGTGTCGGCCGGGTTGCTGTCGAGCAATTGCGGTAGCTCGGGGATGATCGGCGTCACGAGCGTCTGCATAAACGCGGCGATGAGACCGGTGCCCGCGAGGGTTGCGACTATCGCGCGATCGCTGGGTGTGCGGGAGAGGCGTCGGCGCTCTCGAGGTGTGAGAGAGCCGTCGTCATTCATTCACCCCAGACTACGCCCGAGGTCAGACCTTCACAGACGCGGGCTGTACAGACGCGGGTTTCAAAGACGCAGGTTTCAAAGACGCAGTGCAGCGAGGATGTCGCCGGGCGCTGCCTGCATCGGGTGCGGGCCCGCGACATCAAACCAGACCGCTTCGAGCACACCGATGTTTGTCTCGAGAAACTCGGTGAGTTCGGCCGAGGCGTAGGGAAGCACGCGGTGGCCCTTCTCGTTCGGCAGCATCGCGACGTAGTTTGCCGCAGAGGAGAAAAGCAGAAGCATGTAGCTGTCGGAGTCATCGCGCTTGAACACGCGAACCTGAGCCGGACCCTCGACGTCAAGCAACGGCACGATGACCTTGTCGTTGCGAAGCGCAAAGGCAACTGCCGCGACATCCTGCGCCTCTAATGCGCTTGCAAGCTGCTCAGAACGGAAGGCCGGGTTGTCGAGTTTTGTGTACTTCTTCTTCGCCATGGTTCGATCAGTTAAGCAGAAACTGCTTGGTCTTTGCCGACTCGACGCCGTCAACGACCGCTGTCAGGTGGTAGCTCGCGCCGCCCGCTGTCACCGACGGACGTTCGCCGTCGCAGGTGTCTTTCGCGGACTTGGTGCGGTCCCACTCGATGGGGGTCGTTGTGAGCGGCTCGCCGGGCTCGAGCGAGATCTCGACGGGTTCTGACTCTGCGGCGCAATCCGCTGACTTCCACACGGTCTCGTCACCGGTGGTTATGACGTACTGCTGCACGTCGGGGCCAACCGGAAAAGTGCACGCCGTGTCGCTCGTGTTTTCGATGGAGAGCGAGATCATCGGAGCAATGCCCGCGTCGTACGCACCCTTGTCGGTGATGGCCGTCACTTCGACGTCATCCTTGGAGCACGCGCCTGCTTCGCCGGCGGGCGTCTCGGCGACGGGGGTCTTCGAACTGCCCGTCACGGGCGCCTCCGGCTGAGAGCCCGGCTTCACGATGATCAGAACGATGATTGCCACGACCGCGACGAGCCCCAGAAGCAGCAGGAGCCTGCGGCGCCAGTAGACGCTGTTCGGCTGCGGCCCGACAGGTGTCCGGAAGGTCGACATGTGTTCAGGGTAAGCGCGCGCCGCGACAAAGCCCGGACGCTCCTCGGCGTGTACCTAGGAAATTACCTTGAGCATTCGCGTGTTTCCGAGCGTGTTCTGCTTCACACGCGACAGATCGAGAAACTCTGCGACACCCTCGTCGGGCGAGAGCGAGAGCTGGGCGAAGACATCGGGCTGCACAATCTCGTCGCTGATCGCGGCAAAACCATTGCGGCTGAAGAATTCGACCTCGAAAGTGAGGCAAAAGAGGCGGCTGAGTCCGAGGCCCAGCGCGTCAGTCTCGATGCGTTCGAGAAGCGCGCGGCCCACGCCGTGTCCGAGCCACTCGGTCGCGACCGCGAGCGTGCGCACCTCGGCGAGATCGTGCCACATCACGTGAAGTGCGCCGCATCCAATCGGTGTTCCGCTTTCGTCGACCGCGATGCGAAACTCCTGCACCGCTTCGTACAGCACCACGAGATCTTTGCCGAGAAGGATGCGCTTGTTCACAAGCGGTTCGACGAGCGACTGGATGTATGGGATGTCTGACGTGCGCGCGGGGCGTATCGAGAAGGCGGTGGATGTCACCTGCTCAACCCTACTCAGTTGGCGAGTTTCACAAGGAAGATGAAAATACCGCCAACTATTCGGCCAACTCCGAAAAGCAGACCGGCGAGGTCGCTCAGCGCTGCGAGGCCCGCCCACACGTCGGGGTCGAGGGCGAAGACGAGAACGTCGCCCAGCAGCTCGAGGCTCTCGAGATCTCCCGCCGAGAGCGACTCGTAGTTCGCGCCGAGCTCTCGCACCCATTCCTTCTCGAGCCCGAAGAGCACTGCGTACGGAAGCAGCTTCTCGTTGAGCACGAGCACCTGCGCGTCAATGCTGACGTCGTGGCGCAACTGCGCACCGCTCGGCGACTGCAGAAAGGTAAGCCGGTCTTTCTCGGCCAAGGAGATGTAGTCGCGCAAACCCCAGAGGTGGTCAACAGTCTTGTCGGATGCCGGAAGGGGAAACACCGGCTGGGCGCTGCCTCGCGAGAAAGTTCGCTCGAAGAACCTGCGAGGGCGCACAAGACCCGCCTCAACCATGCGGGCGACGGCGAGGCCGTGAGCGTACTTGAGCTTGTAGTTGAGCTCAGCGTTTTTGCCCGGCTTGAGGGTGATGGTCTCTCCGACGACACCGCGAGGAAAGAGCGCCTGCATGGTGTCGAGCTCATCGGCAGAGAGACCGTTGAAGTTCGCGAGGGTAAGTACGAAACCCTTCTTCTTGCCCTTTCCCGCGACCGGGCTCAGCGTGAGCGCTTTCTTCACTGCGAGCCCGACGATCTGGGCGGCGACCGCGCGCTTGCCTTCGCCCAGCAGTTCGGCGGCAGCGAGAAGGCTCAGGTTCTTCGGTGCCGCGTACTCCGGGATGATGAGGCGATTGGGGCGCGGGAACATTGCTCAAATCTAGCGGTCTGCCGGTGGTTGAGTAGCGCGAGCGCGCAGCGGTCGCGAGCAAGGCTGACCTCGGGTTCGACCAATACCAGCGCCGTATCGAAACCTGACGTGGGTTTCGATACACGCGCTAAGCGCGTACTCAACCAGCGAGAGCGAGTCTCACTCGGTCGTGTGGATGCGCCGCGCATAACTTGCCGACTCATCGACGAACCTGGCCAGCAGCGCACTCAGCTGTGCCACATCTTCCTCTGGCCAGTCGGTGAAGATGTCGGCGACCATTGCGTCACCGACGTCGTAGAGCGACTGGGCTGCTTCTCGCCCCTCGGCCGTGAGATGCAGAGCGTGCGAACGCTGGTCGTCGGAGTCGGGCTCGCGGGTGACGAGGCCCGCGACATCCAACTTTGAAATGGCTTTGCTCACGCTTGGTGCGCCCGTGCCGAGCGCCGTGACCAGCTCGCGGGCACGGGTCGAGCCGAGTGAGCCGAGCGTCCACAGGATGCGCACCTCGAGCGTGCTCAGGTCGCGATGGCGTTCGGCGACAATGTCGTGCTGAAACTTGGGCGACCACCAGATATTCAGCAGCGCCGTGACGTTCTCGACGACGGCAGAGCGGTAGTGGATGCGCGGTTCTGTGCTCATGGTGTTCGAGAGTACTCGCCCGGTATAGTTTCCATCGGAAACTAATTCCACTCGAACAAGGGAGTTCACATGGGTAGAACATTCGTAGTCACCGGCGCAGCGTCGGGCATCGGCAAGACGACCGCCGAGCTGCTGCAGAGCCGGGGCGAAACCGTGATCGGCGTCGACCTTCGCGGAACCGACATCAACGTCGACCTCACAACGGCCGAGGGGCGCACAGCGCTCGTTGAGCAGGTGCGCGAGAAGTCGGGCGGAACGATCGACGGCATTCTCGCGATCGCCGGCCTCGCGCACCCGATCCCGGCCACCGTGGGCGTCAACTTCTTCGGCATGGTGGCAACGCTCGAGGGGCTGCGGCCGCTACTGAGCGGTTCGGATGCTCCCCGAGCCGCGGGTGTCGCATCGATGGCGAGTCTGAACCCCGTCGACGACGAGCTCGTCGCGGCCATGACGGCTGGCGACGAAGCTGCCGCGCTCGCTCGCGCCGAGATTCTCGCGGGCGACGAGTCGACCGGTTACCTGATCTACGGGTCGACGAAGAAAGCCTTCGCACAGTGGATTCGCCGCACCGCGCCGACCGACGACTGGGCCGCGGCGGGAATCCCGCTCAACGCGATCGCCCCCGGCGTCATCGTCACACCGATGACCGCACCGCTGCTCGATACCGAAGAGGGTCGCGAGCAGATTCGCGCGGGCGTTCCGATGCCGCTCAACGGATTCGCCGAGTCAATCGTGCCGGCGCGGCTGCTTGCCTGGCTCGTGAGCGAAGAGAACTCTCATCTGTGTGGTCAGGTCGTGTTCGTCGACGGCGGTAGCGACGTGGTGATTCGCGGCGACTCGACTTGGTAGCCAACCTTGCTGGTTGAGTAGGCCGTTCACGGCCGTATCGAAACCTGGTGTCTGGTTTCGATACGGCGCTGGCGCGCCTACTCAACCACCGACAACGCAAAAGCGGCGACAGGATTTCTCCTGTCGCCGCTTCTTTGGTTTCGATACGAGGGGTTAGACCTCGGCCGTGATTGCCTCAGGCTCTGGCAGCCCGATCTGGCGAGTCGTCACGAAGGTGAACTCGTTGTCGACGTAGTCCACGTGAACGTGGTCGCCGGCGTTGAGCTCCCCGTGAAGGATCTTCTCGCTGAGCTTGTCTTCGACCTCGTGCTGAACTGCGCGGCGCAGAGGGCGCGCACCGAGCGACGGGTCGAAGCCAACCTTGATGAGCTGCTCCTTGGCCGCAACAGTGAGCTCGATCGTGAGATCGCGGTCCATGAGGCGGTCGCGCAGGCGCTTGAGGAACAGGTCCACAATCTGGAGAAGCTCTTCGGGGCTCAGCTGCGGGAAGACGATTGTCTCGTCAACACGGTTGAGGAACTCGGGCTTGAAGTGCTTCTTGAGCTCTTCAACGACCTTGCCGCGCATGCGGTCGTAGCCGGTCGCGGTGTCCGTAGCGGAGGTGAATCCGATCGGGGTTCCCGTGATGTCCTTTGTTCCAAGGTTGGTCGTCATGATGATGACCGTGTTCTTGAAGTCGACGACGCGACCCTGGCCATCCGTCAGGCGTCCCTCTTCCAGAATCTGGAGGAGCGAGTTGAAGATGTCGGGGTGAGCCTTCTCGATCTCGTCGAAGAGAACAACGGAGAACGGCTTGCGGCGCACCTTCTCGGTGAGCTGTCCGCCTTCTTCGAAGCCGACGAATCCGGGAGGAGCACCGAAGAGTCGTGAGACCGTGTGCTTCTCGCCGTACTCCGACATGTCGAGCGAGATGAGCGCGCCTTCGTCGTCGAACAGGAACTCGGCGAGCGCCTTGGCAAGCTCGGTCTTTCCGACACCCGTGGGGCCGGCGAAGATGAACGAGCCCGAGGGACGCTTCGGGTCCTTGAGTCCGGCGCGCGTGCGGCGGATCGTCTTGGCGAGAACCGAGATTGCCTCTTCCTGGCCGACGACGCGCATGTGCAGCGCCTTCTCCATAAAGATGAGTCGGCTGGACTCTTCCTCGGTCAGCTTGAAGACCGGGATGCCGGTCGCCTGTGCGAGAACTTCGGCGATGAGTCCTTCATCGACGGTTCCCGAGGCTCCAACGTCGCCCGACTTCCACTGCTTCTCGAGACGAAGACGCTCGCCGAGCAGCTTCTTCTCTTCGTCACGAAGCGAAGCTGCCTTCTCGAAGTCCTGGTCTTCAATGGCGCCTTCCTTCTGTCCACGAACGACGGCGATCTTCTCGTCGAATTCGCGAAGCTCGGGCGGAGCCGAAAGAACGGAGAGACGCAGGCGTGCGCCGGCCTCATCCAGAAGGTCGATCGCCTTGTCGGGAAGGAAGCGGTCGGCTACGTAGCGGTCTGCGAGGTTCGCAGCCGCGACGATCGCGCCGTCCGTGATCGACACCTTGTGGAACGCCTCGTACTTGTCGCGAAGTCCCTTGAGGATGTTGATCGTGTGAGGAATTGTGGGCTCGTGTACCTGCACGGGCTGGAAGCGACGCTCGAGCGCTGCATCCTTCTCGAAGTGCTTGCGGTACTCGTCGAGGGTCGTTGCACCAATCGTCTGCAGCTCTCCACGTGCGAGAAGCGGCTTAAGAATGGATGCCGCGTCAATTGCTCCCTCTGCAGCACCCGCGCCCACCAGCGTGTGAATCTCGTCGATGAAGACGATGATGTCGCCGCGAGTGCGGATCTCCTTTGTGACCTTCTTGAGGCGCTCTTCGAAGTCACCGCGGTAGCGGCTTCCGGCGATGAGCGAGCCGAGGTCGAGCGAGTAGAGCTGCTTGTCTTTCAGGGTCTCGGGAACATCGCCCTTGACGATGGCCTGCGCGAGTCCTTCGACGACGGCTGTCTTGCCGACGCCGGGCTCACCGATGAGAACCGGGTTGTTCTTCGAACGGCGCGAGAGGATCTGCATGACCCGCTCTGCCTCTTTCTCGCGGCCGATGACGGGGTCGAGCTTTCCGTCGCGGGCAGCCTGCGTGAGGTTGCGTCCGAACTGGTCGAGTACCTGCGAACCCTTGTCGGGTGTCGCGTCGTTGCCGCCCACAGCGACAGCCTCCTTGCCCTGGTAGCCAGAGAGAAGCTGGATCACCTGCTGGCGAACGCGGTTGAGGTCGGCACCCAGCTTGACGAGCACCTGGGCTGCAACGCCTTCACCCTCGCGGATGAGGCCGAGCAGGATGTGCTCCGTGCCGATGTAGTTGTGGCCGAGCTGCAGCGCTTCGCGCAGTGACAGCTCGAGTACCTTCTTCGCGCGGGGCGTGAAGGGGATGTGGCCGGTCGGCTGCTGCTGACCCTGGCCGATGATGTCTTGAACCTGCTCGCGTACAGCGTCGAGCGAAATGTTCAGCGACTCAAGAGCCTTCGCGGCTACACCCTCACCCTCGTGGATGAGACCAAGCAGAATGTGCTCGGTTCCGATGTAGTTGTGGTTGAGCATCTTGGCCTCTTCCTGGGCCAAAACAACGACGCGTCGTGCGCGGTCGGTAAATCTCTCAAACATGTTCACTCCTTGGGCACCGGGCAGGGATCGGTGCCGATGTATTAGAGACTAACCAGCGCGGCCCCCGATCCGTGCCCGTGTTCGCCCTAGGCGTGACCGGGGTTGTGCATTCACTGCAAGCGGCGTACCTTATCGATAATCGTTGTTATCGATAATCGATTGGATGTCGCGCTTATGTCAGACACGCAAACCCCCGCCGTGGCCCCCTGGGGCAAGTGGGACAGGATCTCGCTGAAGATCATCCTCGTCGGCGGAATCGTCTACGCCACTGTGCTTCTCGCCGTCGGCACAATCGGCACGATTACCGACCTCGTTACCGGCCAGCGGCTTCTGTCGCTCACCGTCAACGAGAAGCTCCCCGCTGCTGCCGACACCGGCACGGCGACTCTCGTCGATGGACGCTACGACTCTGCCCGTGTCTTCGTCGCCGACCTCACCCCGGCGACAAGCGGTCTTCTCACCGCGGGAAGCATCATCGCGATCGTGACCCAGCTCGCCGTCGCTGCGGTCTTCATCTACCTGACCTGGCGACTGCTGCACCGCGAGCCGTTCCTGCGCTCGCTCACCTGGTCGTTCGTCGCGGCGGGTGCCGTTCTACTGCTCGGCTCCATCATCGGCCAGACGCTCTCGGGCATCGGTAGCTGGCTGACGGCAGCCGAGCTTGGAGCGACCACCGACTCCGACAGCTTCTGGCCCACAGTTTTCACCTTCGACGCCACTCCGCTCGGGCTCGCCTTTGTGCTGATGCTCGTCGGAAGCGCCTTCGAATACGCGCAAAAACTCACCGTCGAGACGCGCGGGCTCGTCTGATGACCGAAGAAGAACCCACGGGCATCCACTGCAGGCTCGACGAGTTGCTCGAGAAGCGCGGCATCACGCTCACGCGGCTCTCAGAACTGGTCGGGGTCAGCATCGTGAACCTCTCGGTGCTCAAAAATGATCGGGCACGCGCCATCCGATTCTCGACGCTTCTTGCCATCTGCGAGGCGCTGGATTGCGAAGTCGGCGACCTGCTCGTGCGCGACCCCTCGGTGGTTGAGCGCCGGATTGAGTAGGCGTTCACGCCGTATCGAAACCAAGCCGCCTCGACTAGCAGTACCCCGGTTCGACGATCACGCCCTCCGCCTCAAGAACCCGCTCCAGCTCGAGGTCGTTCTCCGTGGGCGTCGATGAGACCCCGCAATCGTTGACGTTCACCGTGGCGCCATACTGATTCGCCGTCACCCCGAACAGGCTGAAGCCGTCGCTGCCACTGCTCGCGTTCTTGAGCAGTGCGACGACGTCCGGCCACACAATGAGCTCGGTGTAGTTGCCGGCGAAGTCCGGGTCGATCGGCGTGAGAGTTAGATCGTAGATGCCGTGATCGGCACTCCACGACAGCCCGACCCCTTCGATGGCAGCGGCTTCGGTTGCGACATCCTCGATCTCGTTTGGGATGATTCCGCCGCCCATGGTGATGCCCGCGAAGTCGAAGCTCACGAGACCTGCACCGGTGTCGGCAACGCGACGCATCGCCGCCCAGTCAATCGATTGAGGCAGAACCGACGAGCCAATGAACCGCTGGTAGTTCACGTCGAGATCACCGGGAGCGTCGAGGCTCATGGAGAGCGGTGCGCCGACCGCCTCTTGCACGTCGTAGAGGTACGCGATCTCGTCGGGAATCATCTCGGTCGGAAACTCGAGCCAGCTCGAAACGGCGATCGCCGTCGACCTGCCATCGCCGCCCGGCCCGATGCCGAACGCGAGCGACCTTTGTTCAGGAAAGCGCCCGCTGGCATACGTCGACGTCACGAGGGCAAAGGCATCTGAGGCGCTGCGCTCGGTCAGATCAGTGGCGTATGCCGAGACAGATACCGTGTACGACATATCGGGCTGAATCAACAGGTCGTAGTCAACGGCATCCACCCCCGGGATGCTCGCGAGGTCGTCGACAAGTGCATCGAGATCGCTTGAGAGCAGGGCCTCGTCGCCCGCCGAGATAAAGGTGTTGAAGACGGTGCAACCACTCAGCGACAGGGCGACGATCGCGGCGAGCGCGAGGGCTGTGATGCTCTTCATAGGCTCAGGCTACTGGCGAGCTTCACTCGACAAACCAGCCCAGCGGATGATCTCGCTACGCTGACGGTATGACGGCCTTCGTGCGAATCAGCGAGGTGGATGCCGCGTCCGCTGCCCGGGCAGCGTTCGACATTGACGTGCTCTCGGCACACCGTCTCGACACCGAACGTGACGACAGCTTCCACCTCGTGACCTCCACCGGCGAGTTTGGGCTCAAGGTCGCGCACCCAGAAGACAGCGCTGCACTCATCGATCTGCAGAGCTCGGCCCTCGCCCACGCTGCCGCGTCGCGGCTGAGCCTGCAGCGGGTCGTCGCAACGGGCGTGATCAACAACCGCGTCGCGCGCCTGCTGACCTGGTTGCCCGGCACCCCGCTCTTCGAGACACAGATCGACGAGGCGCAGCTCGAGAAGCTCGGCCGCACCCTCGGCACCCTCTCGGCCTCGCTCGCCGATTTCGACCACCCGCTCGCGCGCCGGCCCTTCGTCTGGGATGCCCTGCAACTCCCCTCCGTGGCAGCCCTCGCGCACCTCGTGCCCGACCCGGCGATCGACGAGGCGCTGGCGCTGTTTGAGCGTCGCGTTGCGCCGGTTCTCGCAGAGCTGCCGATGCAGGTCATTCACGGCGATTTCCACCCAGGCAACATCCTCATTACTGGTGAGATGGTGAGCGTCATCGACTTCGGCGACGTCGTCTACAGCGCCCGCGTTGCCGACCTTGCGATCGCGGTGAGCTACGTCATTACGCCACTCGGCAATGACCCCGCGCGGTTCACACGGGGTTTCGAAGAAGTCGTCGCCCTCGAGCCGATCGAGCGCGAGGTGCTGCCTCTTCTGGTGATCGCCCGCCTCGTGCAGCGCATTCTCATCAACGCCGACCTCGCGCGCGGCAACCCCGACAACCGCAGCGTTCTGGCGACCGACGCGAACCTCGCGGCCCTGCGCGCCCTGCTTTCGAAGGAGAACTAATGGCCGGCCCAACCAGCTACTTCGACCCCACCCGATCAAGCGAATTGGATGTCGCGACTCGCGCCCTCGTCGACCGTCGCGAGCGCGCGCTCGGCACGGCCTACCGGCTCTTCTATCGCGAGCCGATCCAGTTTGTGCGCGGCAACGGCACCCGCCTCTGGGATGCCGACGGACGCGAATACCTCGACGCCTACAACAACGTGCCCTCGGTCGGACATGCGCACCCGCGCGTCGTTGCCGCAATCGCCGAGCAGGCCGCGACGCTCAACACGCACACGCGCTACCTGTCAGCCGGGCTCATCGACTACGCGGAAGACCTGCTCGGCGCGCTGCCGGCCGAGATCGCCAATGTGATGTTCACGTGCACCGGTTCGGAGGCCAACGACCTCGCGCTGCGCATCGCAAAGAACGCGACCGGCGGAACGGGGGTCATCGTCACCGCCAACGCGTATCACGGCGTGACGACCGAGGTCGCGGCAATCTCCCCTAGCCTCGGCGGCCTCGAGTCGCTCGCCGACTGGGTCAGAGTTGTTGATCCGCTCAACCTCGCGGCCTCAACGCGGGAGGCCCTCGCCGAATTCGCCGAGGCGGGCATCACCCCCGCCGCGTTTGTGATCGACACCGTTCTCGCGAGCGACGGGGTGTTCGCCGAGGTCGAGCTGGGCGAGGCAGTCGCGGCCGTACGCGACACGGGCGGCCTGTTCATCGCCGACGAAGTGCAACCCGGGTTCGGGCGCCTCGGCACGGGAATGTGGGGCTTCGACCGGTACGGGCTTGTCCCCGACCTGGTCACTGTGGGTAAGCCGATGGCCAACGGCCACCCCGTCGCGGCTGTACTCGCCCGCCCCGAACTCATTGAAGAGTTCGGCAAGCGCGTGCGCTACTTCAACACGTTTGGCGGCAACACCGTCTCGATCGCCGCGGCGCAGGCGACTCTCGACGTGTTGCGCGAGGAGCGGCTCATCGAGAACGCGCGCGACATCGGCGCCTACCTCAAGACTGAGCTCGCACGCTTTGGCACCGTTCGCGGCGAGGGGCTCTTCATCGGCGTCGAGCTCGAGAACGAAGAGCGTGCCCTCAGCGTCGTCAACGATCTACGCAATCGCGGCGTGCTGCTCGCGGCATCCGGCCCGCTTAATAATGTTCTGAAGGTGCGGCCGCCGCTTCCCTTCAGTAGAGAAGATGCGGACCTACTGCTGACCGAACTGGATGCGGTCGTCTAGTCGACGGAGTCGGCAGGCTTCGCGAGCTTCGCGCGTTCTTCGGCCTCAATCTTTGCGTAGGCGCCGCGTTCGTTGCGGTCGGAGTGCAGAATCGCGCGAATGACGAACCAGAAGATGAGCCCAACGAGCACGGTCGGCGCAAGGGAATACAGCGCGTTTGCCCAGTAGTTCTCGATCATGGTTCCAGCCTAAAGGTTCGTAAATGTGATGATCGCGATGACGACGATGATGCCCACGAGGCCGATCGTCATGATGAGACGCGAGGTCGAGCGAGTCACCAGCCGTAGACTCCGCCAAGGCCGCTGAGCACCATGTAGAGTCCGACGGCGCCGACGACGATCCAGACGGCCATGCGTGAGAACGAGACGTCGAACTTCTTCTTCTCGCCGGGCAGCTTCAGGTCATCCATGCCTGCAAGTGTACGCGTGACTCTCTGAGAGAATTCAGGCATGAGCAACCTCGAGAAGCACCCCGCGGAGGTCGTCGAAGCTTCGGCCTCAACGGGACCGATGATTCTCACGCCGCGCGACGTACCGCTCGGCGGCCCGCGCGCCATGAACGTGCGCCGCACTCTGCCCCAGCGATCGCGCTCCCTCATTGGAGCCTGGTGCTTCGTTGACCACTACGGCCCCGACCTCGTCGCAGAAAAGGGCGGCATGGTTGTACCGCCGCACCCGCACACCGGGCTGCAGACAGTGAGCTGGCTCTTCGCCGGCGAGGTCGAGCACCGCGACAGCGTGGGAAGTCACGCGATGGTGCGCCCCAGCGAGCTCAACCTCATGACCGCCGGGCGTGGAATCGCTCACTCCGAGGTCTCGACACCGTCGACGACGGTGCTGCATGGCGCCCAGCTCTGGCTCGCCCTGCCCGACGCGTCGCGGCATCACGAGCCATTCTTCGAGCACTACGTTCCGGCGCCGGTCAACTTCGAGGGTGCGACGGTGCACGTCTTCATCGGATCCCTCCTCGGCTCCGTCTCGACAGCGACCACCTTCAGCCCGCTCGTTGGGGCGCAGCTCGACATCCCGGCAGGAGCTTCTCTTACCTTGCCGGTCGACTCGACCTTCGAGCACGGACTGCTGCTCGACTCCGGGCTCGTCTCAATCAACGGCATGGATGTCGCGCCCGATGAGCTCGCGTTCATCCCCGCGGGTTCCGCTGAACTCACGCTGGTTGCGGGAGCTTCCCCCGTACGCGCCATCCTCATCGGCGGCGCACCCTTCGGCGAGAGCATTGTTATGTGGTGGAACTTCATCGGCCGCAGCCACGACGAGATCGTCGAGTACCGATCGGACTGGGAGTCGGGCGCGGCTCGCTTCGCCGAGGTAACCGGCTATGACGGTTCGGCGCTGCCGGCGCCCGCGCTGCCGGGCATCAGGCTCAAGCCCCGCGCTTAGCCCAGCACCGCTGGTCGAGCGTGTCGAGACCAGATCGAGCGAAGCCGAGATCTCACTCAGCAGACCTCGACTTCGCTCGGCCTAATCTCGACTTCGCTCGATCGGCGAGACCTGACTACTTCACGAGCGGAAAGAGAATCGTTTCGCGAATGCCGAGACCGGTGATCGCCATCAGCAGGCGGTCGATGCCCATACCCATGCCACCCGTGGGCGGCATCGCGTACTCGAGTGCGCGCAAGAACTCTTCATCGAGACGCATCGCCTCGACGTCGCCCTTTGTGGCGAGCTTCGCCTGCTCGACAAAACGCTCGCGCTGAATGACGGGGTCGACAAGCTCGGAGTAGCCAGTCGCGAGTTCGAAACCGCGGATGTAGAGATCCCACTTTTCAACGACGCCCGGGATCGAACGGTGATCGCGCACCAACGGCGACGTGTCGACCGGGAAGTCCATAACGAAGGTCGGGCGGATCAGGTCGCCCTTGACGTAGTGCTCCCAGAGCTCTTCGACGAGCTTTCCGTGGGTCGGCAAGTGCACCTCAACACCGGCAGCTGCGGCGTGTACGAGTAGCTCGCTCGCCGGAGTTTGCGGCGTGACATCCAAGCCCGCTGCTGCGTTGAGCGACTCGTACATCGAGATGCGGTCCCATTCGCCGCCGAGGTCGTACTCGGTGCCGTCGGCCCAGGTCACTGTCGTCGAGCCGGAGACAGCGATTGCCGCCTTCTGCACGAGCTCCTGAGTGAGGTCGGCCATCTGGTTGTAGTCGCCGTATGCCTCGTAGGCCTCGAGCATCGCGAACTCGGGCGAGTGCGTCGAGTCGGCTCCCTCGTTACGAAAGTTGCGGTTGATCTCGAAGACACGGTCGATTCCGCCGACGACCGCACGCTTGAGGTACAGCTCGGGCGCGATGCGCAGAAAGAGTTCGGTGTCGAAAGCGTTGGAGTGGGTCGCGAACGGGCGAGCGGACGCCCCGCCGTGCATCACCTGCAGCATCGGGGTCTCGACCTCGAGGTACTCGTGGTCGGTGAAGGTCGCGCGCAGGCTCGCGTTGACCGCAGCCCGGGCACGCACCGTTACGCGTGCCTGCTCGCGCACGATCAGGTCGAGGTAGCGGCTGCGCACACGCGCCTCGTCGCTGAGCTCGGAGTGCAGGTTCGGCAGGGGAAGAATTGCCTTCGCGGCGATCTTCCACTCCTTGACGAGGATGCTGAGCTCGCCGCGGCGGCTCGAAATGACCTCGCCCGACACGAACACGTGGTCGCCGAGGTCAACGAGGGCCTTCCAGTCGTCGAGGCTGTCTTGCCCGACTTCGGCGAGAGACACCATCACCTGAAGACGCTGGCCATCACCGGCCTGGAGTGCCGCGAAGCAGAGCTTTCCGCCAATACGAGAGTGGATGACGCGTCCCGCGAGCCCGACAACAACACCGGTTGCGGTGTCGGTCTCGAGCTCGGCGTACTCGCTGCGCACGGCAGCGATGGTGGTGGTTACCGGCACGCCGACCGGGTACGCCTCAACCCCGGAGCTGATGAGCCGCTCGCGCTTCGCCAGTCGCACAGCCTTCTGTTCGCTGATCTCTTCTGCGCTCAGTTCAACTGGCTGGTCCTGCTCGGTCATGGCTGTACTCCCGCTGGTATTGACGTTCCATGGTAGCTGGCGAGCGTGGCGCGGGTTTGCGCCGCGACATCCATCCCGCTTCGTCGAAAACTGCGCCAAAAGTCTTCCGTTGCAGCAGTTTTCGACGAAACCGCAGGCGACCCCCGCGCGAAATTGTCGAAAAGTGCTGCAACCGGGCGGGTTTGGAGCAGTTTTCGACGGTTGGGCGCTCGGGCCTAGCCGCCGAGGTGAATGCGATCGTTGTCGATGAGACGCGTCTCGCCGACGGTCGCGGCGATGAGCACGTCGGCCGGTCCGCGGTAGTCGTCGTCGACGGGCAGGAAGGTCGCGGGGTTCACAACGGCGAAGTAGTCGAGCGTGACCTGCGGTTCACCCATCAGCACCGACTGCGCGGCGGCGATCACAGAGTCGATGCCACGATCTGCAGACGACTCGGCAGCCTCGAGCGCCTGCGACAGAACGCGCGCGGCACGGCGCTGCTTGTCATCGAGAAAACGATTGCGGCTCGAGCGGGCGAGTCCGTCGTCTTCGCGAACAGTGTCGACGGTCACAACGCGAATGGGCAGGTTGAGGTCGGCGACCATGCGCTTGACGAGGTAGACCTGCTGGGCGTCTTTCTGGCCGAAGAGCACAAAGGTCGGGCTGACGATGTTGAGAAGCTTCGCAACGACGGTGAGCACGCCGTCGAAGTGACCGGGGCGCGAGCGACCTTCGAAGAGCGTCGCAACCTTGCCGGGGCGCACGATCGTCGCGATGGGCCACTCGGGGTAGAGCTCTTCGACGGTCGGGGCGAAAACGTAGGCGACACCGTCGAGCAGTTCGAGGTCGGCCTCGAGAGTGCGGGGGTACTTTGCGAGGTCTTCGTTGGGACCAAACTGCAGCGGGTTGACGAAGATCGAGACGACAACTGTCGCAGCGAGAGAGCGCGCTTCGGCGACGAGCGCGAGGTGCCCGTCGTGCAGCGCACCCATCGTCGGAACGAGGGCGACATCGCCCGCATCGGTGAGCGCTTCGCGCAGGGCGGCGATCGTGGTGATCACAACGGGGGAGGTCACGGGCATTTCCTTACAACGTGCGAATGGTTCACAGCGCCAGATCGATAGTAGTGCTGCCGTCGCTCGCGCCAGCGGCGCCGAGCGCGTTCTCGACCGACGAGCGCACGAGCGGCGCAAGCACCGTGCCGGGCGCCTCGACGCCGAGACCGGCGAGGATGCCGACCGCTTGTGACACGATCGCTGCCGAAAAACTCGTTGCGGTTGCGATGGCTTCCGCATAGGCGGGTCGGTCGGCCTCGTCGATGATGACCGGCTCTGCACCCATCTCGACTACGAGCGCCTGACCGATCGGTTGCACCGGACCGGGAGCCGTCACGGCACACCAGCTGTCACGCAGTCGCGACAGGTCGATGCTCGTGCCGGTGAAGGCCATCGCGGGGTGAATCGCGAGCGGAATGGCCCCGGCCGCCATCGCAGGCGCCAAAACCGCGGTGCCAAAACCGGCCGCGGTGTGCATCACAAGCTGTCCGGGCTGCCAGACGCCCGCTGCCGCGAGACCGGCGACGAGCTGTTCGAGCTCACTCTCGGGTACCGCAAGAATTACGAGCTCGCTGCGCTCGATGACGTCGGGAATCTCGAGGATCGGCACGTTGGGCAGAATCGCCTCGGCGCGGTCGTGGCTCGCCTGCGAGACGGCGGAGATGCCGACGATTGCGTGACCAGCGCCCGCGAGCGCGGCGCCGAGGATGGGGCCGACGCGACCGGCGCCGATGATTCCGACGCCGAGGCGCCCCGAACGTTCAACACTCACGCGAGAGCCTCTCCACTGCGCCACCGGTGACTCGTGTCTGACGATGACGAGACAATTGCGGCATCCGCCGTCTTGATAAAGAACTCGGTGGCTATCGACGCGTCAACTGCCCCGATCGAAGGCGTGATCGGGCCAGCGACCGTGTGGAAGCGCAAACCCGCGAGACGCAACCGACGCAGCAGCGGACCCTGGTCGAGCGCGACGCTCTGCATACGCGCTTGCGGCACAACGACGAGTTCGCGCCAGATCTGCCCCTTGCGCAGCAGCACCGCAGAGTCGGTGAGCGCGAATCCGTTGCGACGCCACGAGAACCAGCGCAGCACGCGGGCGCGCTTCGGCGAGTTGATAAAGCCGTCGTCGCCACCCTTCGACACGAGCGCCGTCGCGAGAAGGTCGGGGTCGACACCGGGCAGCACAAGGGCGAGCACGTTGCGCACGTCGGTGATGTTGCCGACCGGAAGGATCGTCGTGTTGGCCTGCCCCGCCGCTCCGGAGGCCGACGAGGTCGACGCGCGGTTGACCTTGATTTCCCACCAGCCCGGAATGCGCCACATGATCGGCTGGCTCACTTGCACAGAGTGGATGCGACCGGGCGGCAGTGTTTCGTTGCTCGTCGAGAGCAGGCCGAAGCCGACGCGAACACCGTCGGGCGTGCCCGCGATGCTGTAGCGCAGCGACTTGGTGAACCTTGTGACGTAGTAGCGGAACGTGCCGATGATGCCGAAGATCACCGGGATCAGAAAGCCGAGCGAACCCGTGAGCGAGACGCCGACAGCCACGCCGGCCACGAGCGCGATGAGAAAGATCGTGAAGCCGCTGAGCAGCAGCGAGCCGAGAAGACGGCCGGTGTGCAACTTGACGACCGATTGCGGCTCAGTGACGAGAGTCGGGTCGAGCTCGGGGCCAATGAACTCCGCGACCCGCTGCTCGATGACGGTGCCCGACGGGTCGACAACCTCTGACGCCGCAGCCTGGGTGCCCGAGGCCAGCCGAAGAATCTCGCGTCGCAACTCGTCGGCTGCGGTCGAGCCGAGGTACTCGAGCTGCACGTTGGCGTCTTGCCCCGCAACGTTGACCTCGAGCTTTGCCGCGCCGAACAGTCTGGGCAAAAACGGCCGCGCGATGTTGATGCCCTGAATGCGATCGAGTCGCCCCCTGCGGTGCGTGCGAAACAGAATGCCGCTGCGCACCTCGACGACTTCATCGGTGATGCGGAACGTGTGCATACGCCACGAGATGTAAAACCCGACAACGAACAGCACAAGAAAGAGGAGCACAGCGAGCACGGCAAGGCCGACAAACCCGTTCTCGGCGAGCCAGAGCAGCGGTTCACCCTCACTACCACCGCGGCCATCGCCGAGAAACGATTCGATCAGGATGTCGCGCAGATTGACGAGGATAAAGGCGATGATCGCGATGAAGGCGATTCCACCCTTGAGCAGCGGCGTGAGCGGGTGAAGCCTGTGCCACTCGCCGTCGGTGAACCTGGTCACAGCCCGGCCCTGCGGCTTTCGGCGAGCGAAACGAGCGTGTCTCTCAACTCCTCGGCGGCCTGCTCTGGCAAACCGGGAATCGTGACTCCCGACGCGGCCGCCGCCGTCACGAACTTGAGTTCACTCAGGCCGAGGGCACGTGCGAGCGGGCCGCGATTGATGTCAACGAGCTGCATGCGCCCGTAGGGAATCGCGACGAAGCGCTGAAAGAGAATGCCGCGGCGAAACAACAGGTCGTCATCACGCAGCGCGTAGCCGATCGACCGCACGCGTCGGGGTGTGAAGACGATTGTGATGAGAAAGATCACGCCGAGCGCCGCGGTGATCGCCCACATCCACCAGAAGCCGATCCAGAACGACGCGAGCGAGGCCGGCACAAGAATCATCGCCGCAAAGATGATGTACCCGACGACGTCGACAACGACGTACTTCGGCGAAACGCGGTGCCACTCGGCGACGGGCAGCTCGAGGCGTTCGGTCACTGGAGTTCCTCACTCAGTTGTGTCGTTCGTGTGCCGTCATCGCGTGGGGGCAGCGTGCACATCTTCTCCGCGACGAGCCCCGCTGCGAGCAACAGCACGGCGCAAACAAGCGCCGCGACTGTCAGTGCGATCGAGCCTACAGCGGGCAAAACCGAGCGGGTGAGAACAAAAACCGTAACGGCAGCCATGCCGCCGGTGAGCAGTGCTCCGGCGAGACTCGAGGCCTTCGCGAGCACAACGACCCGCGTCGCGTAGAAGGGGTCGATGCGCTTTGTTGCCGTTCCGCGCACAACCCGCCAGACCGGAAGCGCCATAAGAACAACGACAGTGCCGATGCCCACGAGCGCGACCGAGAGTGTTGCGGGCGGCACGGCGATCGGGCGCCCCATCGCGACGAGAGCGAATTCGAGCAGCCAGCCGAGCGCGCCCCCGATGATGGCGAGGAGAACGACTGTGGATGCACCGGTGCGGCTCACAGCAGCGCCTCCGCCGGGTAGCGGGCCGGCTGTTCGCCAAGCAGCGAAGCGATCGGCCCCTCGGGGAGAGTCGCGCCAGGGTCAACCTCGAGCCAGGGAGCGAGAACGAAGTCGCGGCTCGCGGCTCGCGGGTGCGGAATCGTCAGCGTCTCGGAGTGCACGGCGCGTGAGCCCCACGCGACGATGTCGATGTCGAGGGTGCGATCGCCCCAGCGTTCGTCACGTTCGCGACCCAGCGAGCGCTCGATCTCGTTGAGACTGACGAGCAATTCTTCTGGCTCGGCGTCAGAGGTGATGAGCAGCACCGCGTTGAGATACGCGGGTGCGTCGAGGTCAATGCCGTGCGGCTTGAGCGCGGGGGTCTCGACGATTGCCGACGCCGCGACGGGCGAGACGCCGTCGAGGGCGACGATCGCTGCGACACCCGCGCGCAGGGTCGCCTCGCGGTCGCCGAGGTTGCTGCCGAGCGAGAGCACAACCCGCTCGCCACTCACGCGCGCCATCGTTCGATCGTGACAGCCACATCGTCAAACGGCACGGTGATCGGAGCGCTCGGCTTGTGCACGGTGACGCGCGTGCCTTCGGCCGCCTCGTGCGCGAGAACCACGTCGGCGATGCGCTGCGCGACAGTCTCGATGAGGTCGACGGGGTCACTCTCGACCGCTTCAACAATTTCGAGCGCGAGCTCGCCGTAGTGGATGGTCTTTGCGAGTTCGTCACCAGAGGCCGCGGCCGCGAGATCGAGCCACACCGTGACATCCACTATAAAAATCTGGCCGTCGCGACGCTCATGGTCGAAGACGCCGTGAAAGGCGTTGGCGCGAAGGCCGGTGAGGGTTATCGAATCTTTCACGAGCGAGACCCCTTCTCCCACGCGCTCCACACGTCGAGCGCGGCCTTTGTCGCCTCGACGTTGTGCACGCGCACCGCCCAGGCACCAGCCTGCGCCGAGAGAGCGCTGATGATTGCCGTCGCCGGGTCGCGATCGGTATCTGCTTCAAAGTAGAGGTCGCCGATGAACCGCTTGCGCGATGCACCGACAAGCACGGGGTAGCCGAGCGTGACAAGTTCGTCGAGGTGCCCGAGCACCGCCCAGTTCTGTTCGCTCGTCTTCGAGAAGCCGATGCCCGGATCGATGATGATCTTGCCCGGCTCGATTCCCCAGACGAGCATCTCGGCGATGCGCGACTTGAGGGCCGAGCGCACGTCGGCAACAACATCGTCGTAGTCGGTGAGCTGCTGCATCGTGTCGCTGGGCCCGCGCCAGTGCATGGCGATATAGCTCACGCCCGTCGCGGCAACCGTGCGGTACATCTCGGAGTCGGCGAGACCACCAGAGACATCGTTGATGAACTCGGCTCCGGCCTCTGCGCTTTCGAGGGCGATCTCGGCGCGGGTTGTGTCGACACTCACGCGCACCCCGCGACCCACAAGCTCTTCGACGACGGGAAGCACCCGCTTGCGCTCTGTCTCGACGCCGACGCGATCGGCTCCGGGGCGGGTCGATTCGCCACCGACATCCACAATTTCTGCTCCCGCTTCGACGAGCGCAAGTCCGTGTTCGATCGCCGCATCGGTCGAATCGAACTGGCCGCCATCGCTGAACGAGTCGGGGGTCACGTTGACGATCCCCATGATTACAGGCCGGGGGTGGATGGCGCGGCCGACGCGCACGAGGTCGTTAGTCACGCGTTCCGCCCCCAATCAGGGCCATGATCTCCGCCCTTTCGACGGGGTCGCTCAGGGTTCCCCGCGACGCCATCGTCACGGTCGAGCTCTTCGCCTGTCGCACACCGCGCGCAGAAACGCAGCCGTGCACTGCATCGATGACAACGAGAACCCCGCGCGGCTCGAGGCCCTGCTGTAGCGCGTCGGCGATCTCTTCGGTCAGGCGCTCCTGAAGCTGCGGGCGTGAGGCGAGAGTGTCGACAACACGGGGCAGACGACCGAGCCCGACAACGCGCTTGCCCGGAACGTACGCGACGTGCGCGCGCCCGACGAACGGCAGAAGATGATGCTCGCAGATCGAGCGAAACTCGATGTCGCGAAGAAGAACGAGCTCGCTGAGCTCGTCGTCGCCTAGCTCGACGGTCTCGGCAAGGTGGTCGAGCGGGTCGACGGCGAGCCCCGCGAAAAACTCGCGGTACGCATCGGCTACGCGCTGGGGCGTCGACTCAAGGCCGGCACGCGCCGGATCCTCCCCGATAGCGGAGAGGATCTCGGCAACGGCCGCCTCGATGCGTCCAGTGTCGATAGCCATGGCGTTCTTAGGCTGTCGCGATGCCGGGTGTCTTGCGCGGGCGCGTAGCGCGCTTCGGCTTGGCCGGCGGCTCTGAGTCGACCCCGCCGTCAACGGCCTCAGGGTCGATCGGTGCCTTACTCGGAACCTTGACCGGCGGGCGGTCACTCAGCGTACGCGTCTGGCTCGAGAGCCACTGCGGGCGCTCTGGCAGCTTCTCGATATCGGTGAAGATCTCGGCGAGCTGGTTGTGGTCGAGCGTCTCTTTCTCGAGAAGCTCTGTCGCGAGCTGGTCGAGAATGTCGCGGTTCGTGTTGAGCACCTGCCAGGCCTCGTCGTGCGCCTGGTCGATGAGCGCGCGCACCTCGGCGTCGACGGTCTTTGCAACGTCGTCGGAGTAGTCGCGGCTCGCACCCATGTCGCGGCCCATAAACGGCTCGCCCTGCGCCTGACCGAGCTTCACGGATCCGACGAGAGCGCTCATGCCGTACTCCGTGACCATACGACGGGCGATGGATGTCGCCTTCTCGATGTCGTTGGAGGCACCTGTCGTCGGGTCGTGGAAAACGATCTCCTCGGCGACACGGCCGCCCATCGCGTAGGTGAGCTGGTCGAGGAGTTCGTTGCGCGTGACCGAGTACTTGTCTTCGAGCGGAAGCACCATCGTGTATCCGAGTGCGCGACCGCGCGGCAGGATCGTGACCTTCGTCACGGGGTCGGTGTTGCGCATGCTCGCTGCAGCGAGAGCGTGACCGCCCTCGTGATACGCGGTGATGAGCTTCTCTTTGTCGTTCATCAGACGCGTGCGGCGCTGCGGCCCGGCCATAACGCGGTCGACGGCCTCATCCAGTGCGCGGTTGTCGATGAGCTGCGCATTGCTGCGCGCGGTGAGAAGTGCTGCCTCATTGAGAACGTTCGCGAGGTCTGCACCGGTGAAGCCGGGAGTCTTGCGCGCGAGCACCTCGAGGTCGACGCCCTTCGCGAGCGGCTTGCCCTTGCCGTGCACCTCGAGAATCTTCTTGCGGCCCTGCAGATCGGGCGAGTCAACGCCGATCTGGCGGTCGAAGCGACCGGGGCGCAGAAGTGCTGGGTCGAGAACATCGGGACGGTTCGTCGCCGCGATCAGAATGACGTTTGCGTTGGCGTCGAAGCCGTCCATCTCGACCAGCAGCTGGTTGAGGGTCTGCTCGCGCTCGTCGTTGCCGCCACCAATACCGGCACCGCGGTGACGACCGACGGCATCGATCTCATCGATGAAGATGATGGCCGGGGCGTTCTCCTTGGCCTGCTGGAACAGGTCTCGAACGCGGCTCGCACCAACACCGACGAACATCTCGACGAAGTCAGAACCCGAGATTGTGTAGAAGGGCACACCGGCCTCGCCGGCAACAGCCTTGGCGAGCAGGGTCTTACCGGTTCCGGGAGGGCCGTACAGCAGCACACCCTTCGGGATGCGCGCACCGACGGCCAGGAACTTCGCCGGCTCTTTCAAAAAGTCTTTGATCTCTTCGAGTTCTTCGATCGCCTCGTCGGCGCCCGCGACATCCTCGAATGTGACTGTTGGGCTTTCTTTGCCCACAAGCTTCGCCTTCGACTTACCGAACTGCATAACGCGGTTGCCGCCGCCCTGCATACGCCCGATCAGGAAGTAGAAAAGCACACCGATGATGAGGAAGGGCAGGAGGATTCCGAGGAATGATGTGAAGAAGTTCGACTGCGGAACCTCGTCGCGGAATTCCTTGATTTTCGTGTTCGCATTGACGGCGTCGATGACCTCGGGGCCACGCGGCGTTACGTAGTAGAAGCGCACGTTTGTGCCGCTCTGCTTGTAGGCCTTCGTCAGCTCGAGGTCGACCCGCTGCTCGCCATCGACGATCTTGACTGACGAGACCGTCGACCCCTTGATGAGGGCGAGGCCGTCTTTCGTCGAGATCTCCTTGAAGCCGCCGGCGGAGAAGAGGCTTGTGCCAATCACCACGAGGACGACAGCAACCACGACGTAGAGAATCGGGCTGCGAATGATGCGCTTGAAATCCATGGCTTTCCGTGACCCGCGGGCCCGGCACCTTCCTGCTCAGAAAACGTCTTGCAAGGCTACCGGTACCGCGCTGGATGTACGCCTGATGTTCGCCCGAGGCGCACTGCGACTCCGGTGGAGCATTCGCGCGAAGTCGAGACCTCGAGTCCCGGTGGTCGAGCGAAGTCGAGACCAGATCGAGCGAAGTCGAGATTTGTCCCCTCCCCAACACGGCCCCCTCCGCGACATCCATCACCAACCAAGAATGGATGTCGCACCCGAGCCGGCGACGGCACCTAGCGTGACCGTATGCCACACATGTACATCCTGCTTTGCGGTGACAACAGCTACTATGTCGGCAGCACCTGGAACCTCGAGCTACGCCTCGCCCAGCACAACGCAGGCGAGGGGTCGGAGTACACAAAACGCCGGCGCCCCGTGAAGCTCGCCTACGCCGAAGAGTTCGATCGTGTCGAGGATGCGTTTCGGCGGGAGAAGCAGGTTCAGGGCTGGAGTCGTGTGAAGCGGCGAGCGCTCATCGACGGAACGGTTGGGCAGAAGCGCGGCTGATCTCGGCTTCGCTCGATCTGATTTCGACTTCGCTCAATCACCGGCGGTCGAGCGAAGTCGAGACCTCGGGTCTCGGCGGTCGAGCGCAGTCGAGACCAAGCCGAGCTTGTCGAGGCGCGCCGCTCCCTTAGGCGTAGACGTGCGGCGCCAGCACCGCGATGCCGCGCAGGTTGCGGTACTTCTCGGCGAAGTCGAGCCCGTAGCCGACGACAAAGGCATTCGGAATCTCGAAGCCCGCGTATTTGACGTCGACCTCGACCTTGGCGGCATCGGGCTTGCGCAGCAGAGCGCAGATCTCGACGGATGCCGCGCCACGGCTTTCGAGGTTGGCGCGCAGCCACGAGAGGGTGAGACCGGAGTCGATGATGTCTTCGACGATGAGCACCTTGCGACCCTGAAGGTCGGAGTCGAGGTCTTTCAGAATGCGAACGACGCCCGACGACTGTGTGCCAGCGCCGTACGACGAGACGGCCATCCAGTCCATCTCGAGCGGAAGCTTGAGTTCGCGCGCGAGGTCGGCCATGACCATAACGGCACCACGCAGAACTCCGACGAGCAGAAGCTTCTCGCCCGCGTAGTCCGCCTCGATCTTGCGAGCGAGCTCTGCGATCTTGGCGTGAATCTCATCCTGCGTGAACAGGATCTCGGTGAGGTCTGCCTCGACGTCGCTGAATTCCATGGGGGTTCCTGTTCAGTGTTCGACTACTGGATCCTGGCCGGTGAGTTCGCCGACCGTTGTCGCGGCGAACACGATGAGCCCGCTGCGTCGTTCAACCCTAACGCCCGGCAGGTCGAGCGGTTTCTGGCCGTGCCAGTCGGTGACGAGCCGCGCGACCTCGAGCGTCTGCGTGCGGCTGAGCGACAGGTGGAACTCGCTCGCGACAACCAGCCTGATGAGCCGCTGCCTGAGCGCGGCGGGTTGAGCGGCGAGCGCCGAAACCGGTAGCGCGATTCCGGCTTCGACGATCTGCGCGAAGTCTTCGGCCATCTCCTCGGCAAAGTGATCGAGAGCGTCGGAGTCTTCGCGCAACTGGTCGGCCGTGCGCGACAGGGCGTCGGCGATACCGGGGCCGAGCTCGGCCTCGAGCATCGGCAGGATCGACGTTCGCACGCGCACGCGGGTAAAACTCTGGTCGAGATTGTGCGGGTCGTGCCAGGGCTCGAGCCCGGAGTCCACGCAAAACTGCTCTGTCGTCGCACGCCGGATACCCAGCAGCGGCCGACGGTAGATGCCCGACGCGGCGTCCATCCCCTGCAGGCTGACCGCGCCACTTCCCCGCGCGAGTCCGAGCAACACGGTCTCGGCCTGGTCATCGAGCGTGTGCCCGAGCAGCACGGCGGTCGCACCCATCTCTGCGGCGACGGCGGCGAGCGCCGCATAGCGGGCATCACGGGCGGCAGCCTCTGGCCCGCCCGGACCGTCGACGGTCACCCGCCGAACAACAACAGGATCAAGCCCGATGGATGTCGCGGCCTCCGCGGCCCGAGCCGCGACATCCGCCGACCCCTCTTGCAAACCGTGGTCGACGATCACCGCGCCCGCGCGAAGGCCAGCGCGCTGAGCTTCGAAAGCGGTGGCTGCCGCGAGGGCGAGCGAATCGGGGCCGCCGGAGAGGGCGACGAGGATGAGGGGGGCGGTTTCGGCGTGATCTCGGCTTCGCTCGATCTGGTCTCGGCTGCGCTCGACCACCGAAGCGGGCTCGACCAACGAAGCGCGCACGGCGCGACGAACGTCGGCGATTGCTGGCGAAAGTCGGGGGCGACGCGCGGAGTCCATCCAGTAACGTTATTGCAGCAATCCCACAACCCAAGGAGCACAACAACTATGGCCGCCTACGACGCCGTCATCGAGATCCCCAAGGGGAGCCGAAACAAGTACGAGGTCGACCACGAAACCGGTCGCGTTTACCTCGACCGCGTTCTCTTCACGACTTTTGTTTACCCCACCGACTACGGCTACTTCGAGAACACCCTCGGCCTCGACGGTGACCCCGTCGACGTGCTCGTGCTTCTCGACTACCCGCTGTTTCCCGGAGTTGGCGTCTCGGTTCGCCCCGTCGCCGTCTTCAACATGACAGACGACGGCGGTTCAGACGCCAAGGTCATCGCGGTTCCCGCGAAAGACCCGCGCTGGTCGCACATCCAGGACATCAACGACATCCCCGAGTTCACTCGCAAGGAGATCGAGCACTTCTTCGAGCACTACAAAGACCTCGAGCCCGGCAAGTGGGTGCGCACCGAAGGATGGGGCGACGCCGCTGAAGCCGAGCAGATCATCATCGATGGCATCGAGAAGCTCAAGGTCGAAGGCCACTAGGTCTTACGGAGTTTCCACAAATCGACCTTCGCCCTCGGGCGGGGGTCGATTTTTGGTTTGCCAGCTTCTGCCTTTTTGGAGCGAAACGTTCCAACGGTCGCAAACTGTCGCTAAACGGGTCACGAAGAGCATTTTGTGACGTTTGGAACGTCTCACACGCTCACGGGTGGATGTCGCGGCCGACGTCAGGGCGGCCCGGCGTGCGCGGGGCTGCCGTACGCGGGGCTGCCGCGTGGGCAAGCCAGCCGAGCGGGCCGTGCGCGGGGCTGCCGCGCGGGCGGGCTAGCCCAGGCGGATGCCCTGGCCGCGCATAAACGGCACCGGGTCGGTCACAACACCGTTGATACGCACGCCGAAGTGCAAGTGGCAGCCGGTCGCGCCGCCGGTAGCTCCAGCGAGCGCGATGAGCTGGCCAACACCAACGGTCTGGCCGTTGCGCACCTTGATGCCGCCGTTCTGGATATGGCCGTACTCGGTCTGAATGCCGTTGCCGTGGTCGATGCGGATGAAGTTGCCGTACACACCGTTCCAGCCCGCGTAGCTTACGGTTCCTGCGTGGGCCGCGTACTCGCCGCCGCCACAGCCGGTGCCGATGTCCGTGCCGAGGTGGTAGCCGGCGGGGTAGGCGCGGTAGCCGAAGCTGCTCGTGATGCGGCCGTTGCCGGGGCGAGCCCATCCTGAGGCGCTGATCTGTCCGGCGCCGAGCCCTGCACCCGAGCCAGCCGAGGCCTTGACGCCCTTGAGGTAGTCCTTCTCGGTGACCTTGCGTCGTTCGACGAGCACGGCGAGCTGCGCGTTGAGCAGGGTCTCGCGCTCTTCCTGCTCTGCAAGCGCATCTGCGGCCTTGTCGGCGGCTGCCTGAGCAACGGCCATGGCCTTCTCGGCCTCGATCTTCAGCTCTTCGAGAAGAGTCTTGGCGATGTCCGCCTGGTCGGTTAGCGCCTGGGCCGAGTTCTGGTCTTGGATCGCCTTGTCGTAGATTCCGCTCGTCTGCTCGGTGAACTTGTCGGCCATGCCGTAGCTGTAGAGCAGGTCGTCGGCCTGTGAGGCGTTGACGAAAAGATTTGTGGTGATGTCGCCGTTGCCCGAGCGATACTGCTGCGCGATCATCTCGCCGGCACGCTGCTTGGACTCAGCGGCAAGCTCCTCGGCCTCGGTCGCCTGCGACTGCAGCTCTTTGGTCTTGAGCGCCTGCTCTTGAAACTTCTGGTCGGCGATCTGGTAGAGCTCGCCCTTTTCCTGCGCTTCAGCCTGCGTCTCTTTGACCTCGGTACGCAGCGTGGAGAGCAGTGCGCGAATGCGCTTGACCTCCGCCTTTGTGCGGGCCTCGCTGCTGCGCGCCTTCTGCACGTCGCTCCACGAGGGGTATTCCTTGGCGTACGCGGTCTCGGGTGTGGTCGCGACAACGGCGACCGTGATGAACAGAGCAAGCGAAGAAACAAGAGCGATCGCTCGGATGGCGCGCTTGAGATGTGGCGCGCTGGCCGAAGTGTGGCGCTTGACCCGTGAACTCATGGCTTGAAAAACTTCCCAACGCGCTAGAAACGCTCGCAACTTTGACCACGATAACAACAGGTTTGAGTGAATCGCTGGCGAGAATCCGCGGTCAAACTCTCGACAACTACTTGAACGTACCCGCAGTTAAGCCTCACGCGTGGTTCATTGTCGGAGCGTGTTGAATCGCTCGGTTTGGCATTTCGTGAAGAGCGCCCTATGCTTGTCCCTCGGTAGCTATGAAGCGAAGTTCGTCATGGCCCCATCGTTTAGTGGCCTAGGACGGCGCCCTTTCACGGCGTTAACACGGGTTCGAATCCCGTTGGGGTCACAAACAATAGAACTAAATAGCATGGCCCTGTAGCGCAGTTGGTTAGCGCGCCGCCCTGTCACGGCGGAGGTCGCCGGTTCAAGTCCGGTCAGGGTCGCAAGTTGAAGAACCCATCCGAAAGGGTGGGTTTTTTCTCCTAGAGGGGTTCGCCCCTCGATGGCCCTGTAGCTCAGTTGGTAGAGCGCACGACTGAAAATCGTGAGGTCACCGGATCGACGCCGGTCGGGGCCACTGGCCATCTGCGGGCTTCTACCGCGGGTGGCCTTCTTTTGTTTAACCCCGACCGCATGCGCCGGTTAGGCGCGGCCGACCATCAGGCGCCACTTGTTCGGCACACCGTTGACACTCGACGTGACAGTGCAGCCCTGGATGATGTCGTACCGCTGCGCGTACTGGTCGGTGGCCTGCGAGCAGGTCGAGGCAGACGAGTAGTAGTAGACAAAGAGCACTTCGTAGGCCGATGCTGGCGCGGCAGTTGCGACTGTTCCTCCAACGGCAAGCGCGACGGCGACTGATGCTGCTGCGAGCGACTTCTTCAGTTTCATGCTGATCTCCAATGGGAAGTTGAGCGAAACGCATTTCAACCCTTGCACGGATGCGCGGCGCGAAACCGGGTTCGCCGCAGACACGGAGCTTCGCGTTCAATCCCTCGCCATGCGCGAGCGCCGCGCGTACCGTTGACGTGACGCAAAGGAGCATCACATGACCGACGCCCCCGAGGGCTTCACCCTCGTACGCAATCTCGACGCGACACCGGAGCAGATCTGGAACGCGTGGACCAGTGCCGACGAGGCCGCCGAGTGGTGGCATCCACACGGGGCAATCACCCCGCGCGAGACCGTCGACATCGACGCGAGAGTTGGCGGCCGTTACCGGTACACGATGGTCGACCAGGTTTCGGGCAGCGAATACGAGACCGGTGGCGAGTACACGATCGTCGAGCCGCACTCGAAGCTCGCGTTCTCGTGGGGCTACATCGACGCGGCCGTCGCCGACTCCCCCTTGGTGACGCTCACGATCGACGACCTCGGAGGGCTCACTCGCCTGACCTTCGATATTCGCGGAGTCGAGGGCATGAAGGGCGACGACTCGTTCTACGACGGCTGGGAGAGCGCGCTCGACTCCCTCGTCGCCTACCTCGGGCAGTCAGCGGTGCACGGCTAACTAGTCCGTCGCGCGCGGGGTCGGCTCGCGACATCCACCCCTCGTCTGGCTACTTGAGGTAGTAGTAGGTGCTGCCCTCGAAGTCGCGGTTGAGCGTCTCTTTGCTGTCGAGAGTGAACGTGAAGGCCTCCGGCAGAACAACACCGAACTCGTCGTCACGCGCGAAATAGTCGAAAACTATTTTGTGCCACGCCTTCGAACGTTCGAGGTGCGACACCTTCTGGGCGTCGGTGTGCACAAAGAAGATGATCCACTGCCCGAAGACAACAACTTCGGCGAGCGCGGGGTCGTCGATGAGACGCTCGATCTCGCGGTGGCCCTCGAAGCCGATCAGAGCGGTCTTGTCGTTGAGAACGCTCGCCTCGAATGCGGAGACGATGATGAACGGTTTCTGCGGCCTGGCGAAGATTCTCCGGCGCTCGTGGGCAAGGATGAAGTCGGCCACCTCGTCTTGAACGTGCTGCTGCATCAGCCCGCGTTCGCGAAACCGTGTCGCCTCGGCGGCGGTGCGAACCCAGACCGCAAGGCGTCGCAGGTCGCGCGTGGGTGCGTCGAGAATGGTGATGACGGCAACTCCGTACTTCTCCTCGATCCAGGCGGCGGTCTTCGCGTAGCGCCTATTCGGCCGCTCGGTGCCCCGAACAATGGCGGTCACGGTCCGCAGGGCCAGGTCATCGTGCATGGCGCGAGACTAGCAGCGCGGCCAGACTTGGGTCATGACGCGCAACTGGACTCCCCTCGCCTTTGTCTATCTCGGCCTCGCGATCGCCGGGCTCATTGGCACCTGGATGTTCAACGCCCTCGCCATTGTGCAGATGCGCGACTTCATCGGCGACTGGGTGGGCAGTGGCCCGGTAGTCTCGTCACTCACCGTCGATCTACTCGTTGTCGCCGTCGCCGGGTGCATGCTGATCATCGTCGAGTCGCGCCGGCTCGGCATCAAGCGCGCCTGGCTCTACGTTGCGCTCTCTGGTCTGACGGCGTTCGCCTTCACGTTTCCGTTGTTTCTCGCGATGCGGCAGCGTCGACTGACCGAGCTTGCGGCGTACTAGGTTCGCGGCCGCCACTCGGCTTCGTTGCCACCGCCCGCGCGACGGCAACGAGACGCAACGGCGGCCGCGAGCGTAGCGTCGGTGGCACGCGGCACACTAGATGCATGTGCGGACGCTTTGCGGTTGACTCCCAAATCAACGAGCTCATCGAAGAATTCGTCGCGGATGGCGGCAGTGTTCACGACTGGGCGCCCAACTTCAACATCGCCCCGACCGACCCGGTACCGGTCGTGCTCGAGCGCGCGAAAGACGGCACCCTAGAGCGCCGCATCGAAATGGGTCGCTGGTCGATCGTTCCGTCATGGTCGAAAGAGCTCAAGACGAAGTTTCCGACCTTCAACGCGCGCAGCGAGACGGTTGCCGAGAAAGCCAGCTTCAAGGCGAGCGTTGTCAGCAAGCGGGCGCTCATCCCAGCGCGTGGCTATTACGAGTGGCACACCGAGGGCAAGGTCAAGACCCCGCACTTCATCGGCCCCGCAGAGGGTCACGTCGCTTTCGCGGGGCTCTACTCGTGGTGGAGGGCCAACCCAGAATCAGAGTGGATGCTGACCGCGACCATCCTGACGATGCCAACGGTGCCAGAACTTGCGGCGATCCACGACCGCAACCCGGTGATGTTGCCGCGCGACTGGTGGGACGACTGGCTCAACCCCGCCCTCACTGGCGACCAGAGCTTCGTGGATGCCGCGGTTGCCGCGGCAGTGCCGGTTGCGGCAGGGCTCGACTTTTATGAGGTCGGGCCGGTGCGGGATAACTCGCCGGGGTTGATTGAGCGGCTGAAGTAGGGGTTTCGATACGGCCGCGGGCAATCCTCAGTCGCAGGCTCCTTCGGCGCTGGGGTCGCACAATCGCTGGCGCGATTGCCTCAGCTCCACCGCGCTACTCAACCAACGACAAAGGCGGGGGTTTCGATACGGCCGCAGGCGGCCTACTCAACCAACTACAGGTTGTTCGCCGACGCGGCGAACGTGTCGCAGGCCGACGGGCCCGACGCGCGGCCCGTGTTGAACCACTCCTGGCGCTGCTCGCTGGCTCCGTGCGTCCAGGTCTCGGGGTTGACCTGACCCTGCGTCGACTCCTGGATGCGGTCGTCACCGACGGCAGCCGCGGCGCTGAGGGCGTCGGCGATGTCCTGGTCGGAGACCGGCTCGAGGTACGGAACGCCGTTCTCGTCATCAGACTGCGTGGCCGACCCTACCCACGCCCCGGCGTAACAGTCGGCCTGCAGTTCGAGGCGCACACCGTCTGAACTCGGGCCGGTGGTCTGGAAGTCGAGGCCGTCCATCGTGCCCGAGATGTTCTGAATGTGGTGGCCCCACTCGTGCGCGAGAACGTACATCTCGGCGAGCGGACCGCCGTTGGCGCCGAAGCGGCTTGTGAGCTCTTCGTAGAAGTCGGTGTCGACGTAGATCGTCTGGTCGGCGGGGCAGTAGAACGGGCCGGATGCGCTCGTCGCGTTTCCGCAGCCGGTCGTCGTCGAACCCGTGAAGAGGATGAACTCGGGGCTCACATAGCCATTGACCTCGCTGGCCCAGTATTCGTCGATGGCGAGTGAAGCGCCGGCCATGCGGCACTGAACCGTCTTGTTTGCCTCTTCGCCCGAGATGTTCTCGCACTCGGCAACTGTCTCATCGGGTCCCGCCGCTCCGCCGTCGCCGAGAAACGGCGAGATATCGAAACCGGTGAACTGCGCGATGAGAAACACAGCGAGAATTCCGACGATGCCGCCGCCGGCTGCAACGCCCGTCGTGCGGCCCCGGCGCTTGACCTTGCTCGAGTTGATTCGGGCGTCATCGTTGAAAGTCATTGCATAAAACTACTGTCGAACGCCCCATGCGGAAACACTCAGAGTCAGCCCATAGGCTCATTCCATGGCAACCGTTACACTCACCGAATCCGACTTCGAGACAACAATTCTCGGCTCCGACATTGTGCTCGTCGACTTCTGGGCCGAATGGTGCGGACCCTGCAAGCAGTTCGGCCCCATCTTCGAGTCGGCGAGCGAGAGCTACCCCGACATCACCTTCGGCAAGATCGACACAGAAGACCAGCAGGCTCTCGCGAGCGCTGCGGGCATCACGTCAATCCCGACGCTGATGGCCTTTCGCGAGGGAGTTCTTGTCTTCTCGCAGCCCGGCGCCCTCCCGGCCCCGGCGCTCGAGCAGGTCATCACCGCGGTGCGCGGTCTCGACATGACCGAGGTACACGCAGAGGTCGCGAAGCAGAACGCTTAAGCGTCGCCTCGCGAGAGGCGATACAAAACATGCGGACGTTGTGGATGTCGCGGCTCGATCTTCGGGTGATCAAAATCACTCACGTGCACCATGCCGAGCCGCTCCATCACCGCACGTGACCGCGTGTTGGCGACGGTTGTGAACGAGAGAACCACGTCGAGTTCGAGCACGTCGAACGCGTAGGCGAGCACCGCGCGAGCCGCTTCGGTCGCGTACCCGTGACCCCAGGCATGCTGCGCAAAACGCCAGCCGATCTCGACTCCGGGCAGAAAGTCCGCCTCGAACCCGGGAACCGCGAGGCCCGTGAACCCGAGAAAGACGCCCTCACGCTCGACTGCCCACAACCCCCAGCCGTACTCGGCAATGTGCAGCGAGGCGCGGTCGATGAAGGCGTCGGCCTGCTCCTCGGTGAGCGTCGTCGGAAAGAAACGCATAACCTCGGCGTCGGCACACATCGCGGCGAACGGCGCCCGATCGGCATCCGTCCACTGCCGAAGAACGAGACGATCGGTGCGCAGCATCCACCCACTGTATGCGCGCTTCAGCCCCGCTTCAGGCTGAGGGCGGCACAATTGCAGCATGCGCATACTGGTGGTCGAAGATGAAGTGCGCCTTGCCGAGGGCCTACGCCGCGGACTTGAAGCCGAAGGATTCGCGGTGGATGTCGCGGCCACCGGCACCGACGGACTCTGGATGGCTCGCGAGCAGACGTATTCTGCGATTCTGCTCGACATTATGCTTCCGGGAATCAGTGGCTACCGCATCTGCGAGACCCTGCGCGCTGAGAAGAACTGGACGCCGATTCTGATGCTCACGGCCAAGGACGGCGAGTGGGACCAGGTCGAGGCCCTCGACACGGGCGCCGACGACTACCTCACCAAACCGTTTTCGTTCGCAATTCTTCTCGCCCGGGTTCGTGCGCTGCTGCGTCGTGGCGCTGGCGAACGACCAAGCATTCTCGAGGCCGGCGACGTCACGGTCGACCCCGCGACAAAGAGAGTCGCTCGCGGCGAAACGGTCATCGATCTCACTGCGCGGGAATTCGCCGTGCTCGAGTTTCTGATGCGCCGCAAGGGCGACGTCGTCTCGAAGCGCGAGGTGCTCGACGGGGTCTGGGACTACGACTTCGACGGAGACCCCAACATCGTCGAGGTCTACGTCGGCCACTTGCGCAATAAGATCGACAGGCCGTTCGGACGCAGCGCTATCGAGACGCTCCGCGGCTCCGGTTATCGGATGGCGGCCAACGGTGGCTAGACGATTCTCGATCCGGGCGCGCATCGCATCGCTCACGGCCCTCATCTTCACGGTGATTCTTGTCATCGCCGCTCTGCTCTTCGTCGCCCAGCTGCGCACCTCGCTCTACGGCAATGTCTCTGCGTCTGCAGAGCGCGACGCCGAGGCGATCTCCGATGCCGTGCCGGTCGCCGACGAGTGGGATGACGACGATCGCTTCTTCCAGGTGATCGAGAGTGCCAGCGTCGTCGCGGCGAGCGAGAACGCCGAGAGCGTGTCGATTCCCGCGGGCGATTCCGTGCGACTGCCCGACGAAGATGGCACCTTTCTCGTTGTGCGCGAGAGCGACGACGGGCGCGAGGTCATCGTCGGGCACTCGGTGACCGACGCCGACGAAGCCGTTGACACTGTTGTGCAGCTGCTCTTCTTCACGCTCCCCGTCATCGATCTGATTGTCTACGGGCTGATGTTTCTCGTTGTCGGGCGCGCGCTGCGTCCGGTCGAGAAGATGCGACGCGAAGTCGACGAGGTCACCGGCACCAGCCTCGACCGCCGCATCGCCGACCCCGGAACGAACGACGAGATCGGGCGACTCGCGACAACGATGAACCGCATGCTCGGACGCCTCGACGAGTCGCAAAAGGCGCAGCGTCGGTTCATCTCTGACGCCTCGCACGAGCTGAAGTCACCGCTCGCCTCGCTGCGCCAGTACGCCGAGATCGCCCGCAGCTACCCCGACCGCATGAGCGAGGCCGAGCTTGCAGAGGCCGTGCTCGACGAAGGGGGCAGACTCGAGAGACTCGTGCGCAACCTTCTGCTTCTCGCGCGGGTTGATGAGCAGTCACTCGGGCTCGCGACCGATTCCGTTGACCTCGACGATCTGCTGCTCGCCGAAGGCACGCGGCTTCGCGGCACCACAGAGTTGAGCGTCGACACATCGGCGGTTGCGGCAGTGCGGGTGCCGGGCGACGCCGGGCTTCTCGGCCAGGTCGTGCGCAACCTCGCTGACAATGCCGCGCGGCACGCGACATCCACCGTGCGCCTGTCTGTATCTCAGCGCGCGGGCGCCGTCATCGTCGTCGAGGACGACGGCGAAGGCATCCCCGCCGCCGAACGCGATCGGGTGTTTGAACGCTTTGTGCGGCTCGATGAGGCCCGCGGGCGCGACGCCGGCGGCACCGGCCTCGGACTCGCAATCGTGCGCGAGCTCGTCACTGCCCACGGCGGCACGGTCGCCGTCGACGCAAGCACCCTGGGCGGTGCCTGCTTCACCGTGTCGCTGCCGCTAGCTCAAAGCTGAAGACCTCTTCAGGTCGCTTCAGGTTGGCTTCAGTGCCTTCTCGCGAGACTGGGTTTACACCCCCGATCAAGGAGAAGAACTCATGCAGAAGAAGACAAAGTGGATCATCGGAGCAGCAGCCGGCGCAGCACTCGTACTCGGCGGAACGGGCATCGCCTACGCCGCGACCGATGGGTTCGAGGGTAACGATGACGACATTCGCGCCACCGGCGTGAGCGAAACCTCCGACGATGTAACCCCCGTCGTTGAGTCCGGCTGGCTCGACAAGGCGAGCGAGGCAGCGATCACCGCTGCGGGCGGCGGAACCGTCATCGGCGCCGACGTGAGCGACGACGCCGACCACACCTACAGCGTCGACGTGCGCCGCGAAGACGGCACAGAGGTTGATGTCGACCTCGACTCGGCGTTCGCGGTTGTGCGCATCGACGAAGACACCAACGACTCGTCGACCGACGCCACCGAGCCCCTCGACGCCGAAGACGCACCCATCTCGGCAGCCGACCGCGCGTCAGCCGAAAAGGCCGCACTCGCGGCAACCTCAAAGGGCACGGTCACCGATGTCGAGCGCAGCGACGACCGCGACCACGCTTGGGAGGTCGAAGTGACCTTCGCCAACGGAACTGACGTAGACGTCGAGCTCACCGAGGGCTTCAAGCTCGTGCGCATCGACAAGTAAGCAGCTTCACGTAGTCAGCCGCACAGCAGACTACGAAGCCAGCGCCGCCGCCAACGCGGCGATGTGACGGGAGTCGGTGCCGCAGCATCCGCCAAGAACGGCGAGCTGCGGCATCCTCTCGCGTAAATCTGCAATCTGGTTGGCAAGTTCATCGGGGTCGCCATCGTCAAGGTCGGGTGCTTCATCAAGCTCGGCGTGACTCTTCGACGAAGCGTTGGCGCGATAGCCCCTCACCCGCAGCGTCCACTCGTCGCCGGAATCGAGGTCGGCCGGCAGGTGCGTCGGGTGACTGCAGTTGACCATGTAGTACTCGGGGTAGCCGCTTGTCTCCCCCTCAACCGCGTCGATCGCATCGCGCAGGGTCTCGCCACTCGCGAGGCGTCCGTCGGTCTCGACGGTGAACGAGATAGCGATCGGCATCTCGGCCGCCCGCGCCGCACGCGCGATCCCCACCGCCTCAGAGCTGTAACTCAGCGTGAGAGCCGCGATCATGTCGGCCTCGGAGTCTTCGAAGATCGCCACCTGGCGCGAGTGGTAGTCCATTGCTTCGCGGGCAGAGCGCATATCGCTCGGGTCGTAGCCGTCGCCACGCGGGCCAATCATCGCCGAGATCACCATCGGGCTCGTGAGCGTCTCGTGCCTGCGACGAATCACCTCGGCCAGTTCGACAGCCCGCCGATTGACCTCGTCGAACTCTTCGTCGCTGTAGCCGAGCTTGTCGGTCCAGTCGGGATTCGCTCGCCACGTCACCGTGTCGATCGTGAAGGGCAACTCGGCGTCTACCGCGATCTGCGCGACCTCGTCGTAGTAACCGGTGAGAATGCGGATGCCACGTTCCGTTCGCAGAAGCTCGCAGGCCGCGAAATGCGGAAGGTCGACATCGCGATTGAAAATCAGATCGGTTTCGAGCCCGCCGTCGGCGAGCGCCACCGCTCCCACACCAAGATGCGGGAGCGCGTTGCGGTACTTTGCCACGAGATCCTCCTCCGCTGAACCCCTTTCACGTTAGACCCGTGGCCGGGGCGCGGCAAGAAGGATCAGTCGACCGGAAGCGCGCTCAGCTGCCTGACCCGAACAGTGCGTCGGCTGATGACCGCTGCCGTCGAGAGCGCGAACCCGATGAGGCCCCACAGCACGAGCGACCCAATCGCGGAGCCCACCGAGCCGGAGCCGGTGATGATCGCGCTGACGGCCCTCGACGCCGCATCAAGCGGGAGCAGAGCGGCCAGGTCGGTGAGGATGACCGGCGCGGTCGAAATGAGGCCCGCGGCCAGCACTACGACTGCCATCAACGCGACGAGCAGGCGCCCGCCGTTGCCGAGCACGGCGACGATTCCCTGCACAACGGCGGCGAAGGCGACGCCCGCGAGCACCGAGACGCCGGCGAGAGCGAACCAGTCGCCCACCGACAGCCGCACGGCGACCTGCATGATCGCCGCGAGCGCGAGACCCTGCACAGCGCCGACGACGACACCCGGCACGAGGCTCGCTGCCGCGAGAGCGACAGACGACGAGCGCGAGCTGAGTGCGCGACGGCTAACCGCCTGCAGAACAAAGTAGACCGCGAATGCGCCGATCCAGAGCGCGAGGCTCAGAAGCAGGGGCAGACCGGATCGCTCGACAAGGTTGCCGATCGACGTGCTCTGGGTGCCCACCGGGCTCGTGACCACTCCCGCGAGGTTGTCACGCTCGCTCTTCGTGTAGGTCGGAATCTCTTCGACCGCCTGGCCGAGACCGTCGGCGAGTTCGGTCGTACCGTCGGCGAGCTGCTGGGCTCCCGAGGCTGTCTCGCTGGTTCCGGCTGCGAGCTGGTCGAGGCCGTCGGCGAGTTGTCCTACGCCGTTCGAGAGAGTCGAACCGTTTGATGCGAGCTGGCCAGCGCCAGAGGCCGACGCACTGATGCCGCCCGCGACCTGCTTGAGTCCCTTCGCGAGTGACGACGTGCCGGTGGCGAGTTGGTCTGCGCCGCCGGCGAGCTGCGCGAGCGACGAACCCTGGCTCGCGAGGTAGGCGTCGAGTTCTGCGAGCGTCATGTCGGGCTGCGCCTGTGCGAGCTGCGAGATGCCGCCAACACCATTTGCAATGCCGCGCATGCCGGTCGCGATGCCGGAGACCTGGGCGGGAAGCTGCTTTGTGCCCTTGCGCAACTGCTCGAGGCCGTCAGCGAGCTTCGTGACGCCAGACATGTACGCCGAGACACCGGTCGACAGCTGCTGGCTGCCGTCTGCGCTCGCCTGCGTGCCATCCGCGAGCTGGTCGAGACCATCGGCCAGCTGAGTGGTGCCATCGGCGAGTTCTACGGCACCGTCGGCGGCTGTGCCCAGCTGGTCGTTGAGCGTGTTGAAGCCAACGAGAATGCCATCGACGAAGCTCTCCGACAGGGTCGCTCCGAACACATCGGCGGCGGTGCTCGTTATGTAGTTGCTGATCGCGCCGTCGGCGATGCGTTGCTTGTCAGAGGTCTCGACGTCGACGAGCGCGCGCTCTGCAGTCGCGGCGTCTGAGAACGACGTGGCCTTCGCCGAGAAGTCTTTCGGAATTGTCACGACTGCGGCATAGCGACCCTCCGCGAGCCCCTCGGCCGCGTCAGCCTCGTCGGTGAGCACCCAGTCGTAGTTGCCGATTCCCGCCTCGTTGTCAGAACCTTCGACGAGCCCCGCGCTGAGCTGCCGCCCGAGGGGAACAGTCTGGCCGTCGATCTCTGTACCGTCGTCGTTGTTGACGATCGCTGCGGTCACATCAGAGAGCCGGTCGTTCGCATCATGCACCGCATAGAGCACGATGCTCGCGAGCAGCAGGGGAGCCAGAATGAGCGCGCCGATGCTGTACCAGCGAACACGCTTGGTGCCGCTTGCTGATTCGAGGGTGAGGCGGGGCATCAACGTGTCACTTCCTGAACGTCTGCGGCTACTGCCACAAAACCGATACGGATCGTCTGCACGGGCGCAGACTCTGGGATTGCATCATGCAGCCGCTCGGCGTCTGCGGTGCTGAGCACAAGGGCGAAGGGGCGGCCCGCGCGAGCAGCGGCATCGTAGGCACCGCGCAGGGCGGCGGTCACCGCGTTGCGCTCGCGCGGAACGACGACGGTATCGAGGCCATCAACGACGACAACCTCAACACGACCGGAGACGGCCCGTGTGATTGTGCCCGCAGGGTCGTCGGAGCCGGTGAGCAGCGCGAGCCCGACCTTGCGGCGAACAGCTGCCGCGTGGGTGGGCAGCAAGCGCCCGGTGACCTTGAGATCGCCGCCGCTGGGGTTGAGGCGACCGGCGATCGCGAGAAGGAGACCCGTCGCGCGACGCTGCTCACGCGCCTGAACGGTGAGCACATCACCCGACTGAACAAGAATGTCGACGTCAGCAAAAAGTGCGCCGTGCGCGCCATCCACTCTCAAATGGCGAGCGGCGATCACCGATTCGACCTCCGGCCAGTTCTTCAGCGCGAGTTCGCGCCCGAGCGATTCACCCTCGACGTCGACAACCGGCAGGATGCGGTCGAGCCAGCGAGGCATCCACCACGCCTTGTCGCCGAGAAGCACCATGATCGCCGGAACGAGAGTCATTCGAATGAGGAAGGCGTCAATGAGCACGCCCGCGGCGAGGCCGAGACCGATCGCCTGCACCGCGCCATCGCCTCCCGGAACGAACGCCGCGAAGACGAAGAACATAATCGCCGCCGCCGCCGTGACAACCGGGCCAGACCCGACGAAGCCGTCTTCGACAGCCTTGCGCGCGTTGCCGCCGTTGTGCACGTACTCCTCACGCATGCGGGCGACGAGAAACACCTCGTAGTCCATCGCGAGCCCGAACAGAATGCCCATCAGGAGGATCGGCAGGAAGTTGAGAACCGTGCCGGGCACGGCGTTGATCAGGTCGGCGCCGACGCCGTTCACAAAGACGAGAGTGACAACACCGAACGCCGCGATGACCGAGAGCAGGTAGCCCGCGGCCGCCTTGATCGGCACGGCTATCGAACGGAACACCATCATCAGCAGGATGAGCGAAAGGCCGACAACGAATGAGCCGAACGGCAGCAGGGCGCCGCTGAGCTTCGCCGAGATGTCGACACCAACGGCGGCCTGGCCGGTGACCGAGAGATCGACCCCGTAGGTGTCTTCGAAGTAGTCGTGTTTGTCACGGATTGCCGTGATGAGGTCGGTCGTTGCTGGGTCATCGGGCCCGGTCGTCGGAATCACCTGAATGATGCCGGTGTCGGCCGTTTCGTTCGGGGTCGCGAGCGGCACGCTGGCAACTCCGGGGATCGCCTCGATCTCGGCGCGCAGGTCGTCCATAAGCCCCAGCGGGTCTTCACTCTGCACGATGGTTCCCGTGATGATGAGCGGGCCGTTTGCTCCGGCTCCGAAGCGCTCGCTCACGAGGTCGTAGGCCTGGCGAGCGGGGTTCTCGACCGGCAGCGTTCTGGCATCGGGCAGCGCGAGTCGAAGACCGAGAGCGGGGAGCGCGAGCGCGGCGATAACGACGATGACGCCGATGACCGTGACAACGGGGAAGCGCGTGACGCCACGCACCCAGGCTCGGTAGAAGCCGAGCTTCTCGCGGCGCTTTGTCTTCTTGTTCGCAAGACGGGCGGCGCGCGCTTCGACACGCGCTTTTGCCTTTGCCGACGGAAGAAGTCGAGTACCGAGGAACGACGCGACCGCGGGCGTGAGGCTCACGGCGATGAGCACTGCGAGCAGCACGGAGACAGCTGCGGCTATACCCATCGTTCCGAGGAACGGGATGCCCGAGATCGTGAGTCCGACGAGCGCGATGATGACCGTGATGCCCGCGAAGATGACTGCAGAGCCCGCCGTGGCGTTGGCTCGCGCCGCCGCCTCACGCGGCTCGATGCCCTCGATCAGAAGCTCGCGGTAGCGCGAAATGATAAACAGCGAGTAGTCGATACCCACCGCGAGGCCGAGCATCGCGGCGAGTGCGGGGGTCGTCACCGACACCCCGCCAAGTGCTGTTGCCGCCCAGATGAGGAACATGGTGATTCCGACACCGATGCTCGCCGACATCAGCGGCATAACCGCCGCGAGAAGCGACCTAAAGACGAGAAGCAGAATGAGCATCGCGATGAACACACCGACGATCTCGCCGGGCTTCACCGAGAAGCCCTTCTCTCCCTGCGAGTAGAGCTGGCCACCGACGGCGACCTGGGCATCTGACGGCAGGCTGTCGGCGAGCTCGGCTCCGGCCTCCGAGACGGCCTCGGCGGTCTCTTCGGTCACGTAGTCGGTGGGTTCTTCGAACTGAACGGCGATGATCGCGGCCCCACCGTCGTCGGCGAGGCTCTCTGCGCCGAACTCGCCGAAGGGCGACGTCACACCCTCGACGCCGTCGATGTCTTCGATGTGAGCTATCGCGTCTTCAATCGCCGATCGGTAGGCCGTGTCGGCGACGTCGTCACCGTCGGCGGCCGCAACGACGACCTGGGCACTGGACCCGCTCACCTGCGGAAAGGTGTGGCTCAGGCTGTCGAGGGCTTTCTGCGATTCCGTACCCGGAATCGTGACGCTCGAGTCCATGCCCTGAAAGAGCACAAGCGCGCCAAGGCCGCTCACGGCAAGCACAACGATCCAGATCGCGATCGCGCGCAACCGGAAACGGTACGCCCAGTGACCGATCGAATACAGCAGTGAAGACATGGAGTTCCCTAGAGCACAACAATGGGGGGGGTTTATACAAGAGTGTATAAATACATTGCTGTATAAAACCAATTAACCGGCACACTTCTAGCAATTAGGGTTGGGGCATGACTGAGACATCACTGACGACGCCGTCAGCGAAGCGCGAACGAACACGAGCTCGATTGATGGATGCCGCGCTCGAGGTCTTTGCCGAGAGCGGCTTCGCGGGAGCCAGCCTCGAACTCATTTGCGAGCGCGCGGGCATGACGCGCGGCGCGTTCTATTACAACTTCGCGAGCAAGGAAGAGCTGTTTCTCGCAGTCATCAACCGCGAATTCGAAGACATCATGGCAGTGCTTCCGCCGAGCACCACCGATGCCGGCGACACAACAATCGTCGAGCTTCAGGCCCTCTTCGGCACCCTGTTTTCGACCCGGGTCAACGACTTCATTTCTGCTGCGATGCTCACCGAGGAGTTTCGCCTTCAGGCAATGCGCGACGACGCGACAGCAGAGGCCTACACCCAACAGTTTCTCAAGGTGCATGCCCGGGTCGGTGAGGTGTTTGAGAAGGCGGCGAAGGCCCACGGACTTACTCTTGGCGCGGCCCCAGAAACGGTCGCGGCCATCGTCACGGGTGTATTTGTGCAAGCGGCAAGCGAAGGCGTTCTGTCACGCATGAGCGAGACCGAATTGCAGTCTCACGTTGCGGAGCGGCTCGCGATCATCGTCAAGGCGCTTGTTCCCGGCGTGCTCTAGTCAGGCTGCAGCGACAACCGCAAGCAGCGCCTCGCCGTAGCTGTCGAGCTTCTTCTCACCAACGCCCGTGATTGTGCCGAGCTCTTCGAGTGAGGTCGGCCGTGTGATCGCGATGCCTCGCAGGGTCGTGTCGCCAAACACGATGTATGCAGGAACACCCTGCTCGCGGGCCTCTGCCGAACGCCACTCCCGCAGCTTCTCGAACAGCGGTGCCGCGTCACTCGGCATGTCGGCGGCGACCTTCGACTTCTTGGCAGCCCGGGCGACGCGCTCCGGCTCTTTGCGTAGGCGCACGGCTCGCGAACCGTTGAGCACCGAGGCGCTCGATTCTGTGACCTCGAGCGTGCCGTAACCGTCGCTGCTCACGGCGAGCAGACCCTGCGCGAGCAACTGACGAACGACGCCACGCCACTCCTGTTCGGCGAGGTCTGTGCCGATGCCCCAGGTTGTGAGCTGGTCGTGGCGGTGCTGTGTCGTGCGAGGGGTCGTTTTGCCGAGCAGGATGTCGACGAGATGCCCCGCGCCAAAGCGCTGGTTGCGCTCGCGCTTGAGTCGCACAACTGTCGAAAGAAGCTTCTGCGCGGGGATCGTGCCGTCGACAGCCTCTGGCGGCGTGAGGCAGGTGTCGCAGTTGCCGCACGGGGTCGAGGTCTCGCCGAAATAGGCGAGCAGCTGCATACGACGACACTCGATCGTTTCGCACAGCGCGAGCATCGCGTCGAGGTTGGCCCCGAGGCGGCGACGAAAAGCGTCGTCGCCCTCAGACTGGTCGATCATGCGGCGCTGCTGCACAACGTCTTGCAGGCCGTAGGCGAGCCATGCCGTCGAGGGCAGCCCATCGCGGCCGGCGCGGCCGGTCTCCTGGTAGTAACCCTCGACACTCTTGGGTAGGTCAAGGTGGGCGACGAAGCGCACGTCGGGCTTGTCGATGCCCATACCGAACGCGATGGTGGCGACCATCACAACGCCCTCTTCGCGCAGGAAGCGCGACTGGTTCGCGGCTCGCACGCGCGAGTCGAGACCCGCGTGGTACGGCAGCGCCGTGACGCCGTTGTCGACGAGAAACTGTGCGGTCTTCTCGACGGATGCGCGCGACAGGCAATAGACGATTCCCGCGTCGCCGGGGTGCTCTGTGCGCAGCAACGCGAGCAACTGCTGAAGCGGCTGAACCTTGGGTTCGATGCGGTATTGAATGTTCGGGCGGTCAAAGCTCGAGACGAAGTGCTTCGCGCTGCCGAGGTCGAGCTTCGACGCGATCTCTTTGTGAGTGACCTCTGTCGCCGTTGCGGTGAGCGCGATGCGCGGGATTGTCGGCCAGCGCTCGTGGAGCATCGACAGTTGCAGGTAGTCCGGCCGGAAGTCGTGGCCCCACTGCGATACACAGTGCGCTTCGTCGATCGCGAAGAGCGAGACGGTGCCGCGCTCAAGCAGGTCGGCGGTCGACGACACCCGCAGCCGCTCCGGAGCCAGATACAGCAGGTCGAGCTCGCCATCGAGAAAAGCCTGCTCGACGCGCTGGCGTTCGGCGGCGTCTTGCGTCGAGTTGAGGAAGGCCGCACGAGCACCAACGGCACCGAGGGCGTCGACCTGGTCTTGCATCAGCGCGATGAGCGGGGAGATGACAACGCCGGTTCCCTCGCGAACGAGCGCCGGAATCTGGTAGCAGAGCGACTTTCCGCCACCCGTGGGCATCAGAACAAGAGCGTCGCCGCCGTCGATGACGGTCTGGATGATCTCGGCCTGCTGACCGCGAAAACTGTCGTAGCCGAAGACCTTCTCGAGCGTCTCGATCGCCGTCGAGTGCGGGCCAAGCGCGGCACGCCGCACGGCTGGCGCAACCGCAACGCCGCCCTGTGAAAAGCCAGCGGCACCGCGATCAGCGGGCAGGGGTGCGTCTTCGTAGGGGTCGTAGGGCGGCTCCTCGGAGAGATCCCACGGGATGTCGTCGTAGGGAGTGTCGGGAGCGTTTGTCACCCGGCGAGTTTACCTTTCGCCACTGACGGTGTGCGGGGGTGTGCACATCTCGGTGGTTGAGCGAAGTCGAAACCAGATCGAGCTTGCCGAGATCAACGAACGAGCCTCGGCTTCGCCCGACCTGATCTCGACAAGCTCGATCACCGGCGGTTATTAGAAGCGGAAGTACAGATCCGGCCAGCTCTGCGAGGCACCGAGCGTGTCCGTCGCGGCAAACCGGGACGTCACAACATGGATGCCGCGGCTGAACCTCGGCAGCTCGATCGTTGCTCGACCGTTGTCGCCCTCTTCGAGTTTTGCGGTTGCGATTGCAGTGCCGCCGTCGTAGATCGTGACGGTTCCGACGGGTTCGCTGCCATCGTCTGTGCGCACGGTCACCCGGTACGAGACATCCGATGCTCCGAAGGCGAAGTGGCTCGACAGCAAACCGGTTGTCGTCGTGCCGATCTTCGCAACGGTCTTCGCCGCTGACGTCGCGACGCCCGCAGAGTAGCCTTCGGCCGTCGCGGTGACGGTCACCGTGATGTCGGCTCCCGCGTCTGCGGATACGAGACGGTAGGTCGCTGCCGTTGCGCCATCGATCGGCGCGCCATCGCGGTTCCACTGGTAGGCGAGCGTTGGTGACTCCACGCTCCAGGTGCCGGCGGTCGCGGTGAGCAATCGGCCCACGCGCGCCTGTCCGGTGATCGTCGGCGCCGTGACCGATTCAATGGCTTCTTCTGTCGAAGTCACCTCGAGAGTCACTGTCGCCTCGGTCGGGGTTCCGGGCACCGTGATCGTCAGCACGAGCGGGCCGGCCGGCGCACCTTCCGGAACCGCGAAGGTCACCGTTGCCCGACCAACCTCATCGGTTGTGTCGACGATCGCCGGGTCAATTGCGCCGGTGGCGAGTTCGGTCGATCCAGCAGAAACAACTGCAGTGGCGGCCGTCGGTTCTCCGTTGCTGAAGAGCAGCGATGACAGGTCGAGAGTGACCTCGTCGCCCGCTTCGAGCTCGGCCGGTGCGGTGACCGTGACACCCACGGCCCGCTGGTCGAGCGGCGGGGATGCGACCGGGTTCGCCTCGAAGTAATCGACCATGCTCGCGAGATCGATCTTTCCGCTGTCGGCACGGTTCGCGCCCTCGCCGAGGGTGAAGAAGTTGTCGCCACCGGCGGCGAGGAACGAGTTCGCGGCGACGGTGTAGCTGCCCGAGTCAGTCACGAGTTCGTCGTTGACCCAGAGCGCGGTAATGCGTTCACCCGCTGCAGCGTCAGGGTCATAGGTGTAGCGCACGTTCCCTGAGACGCCGAGCTTGAGGAACGGACGGCTCGAACCCGCGGGCTGCCACTGCTCTTCGAATACCTGAATGAGTTGAGCACCCGTGAGGTCGACGGTCTGCAGCGTGTTGGCGAAGGGCTGCACGGCGGCGGCCTCTGCGTAGGTCACGTTGCCCGCTGGGTCACCCGTGCCGGTCGACGCGTACTTGAGATCGGCGCGAATGCCGCCGGGGTTCATAATCGCGAGGTCGGCGGCGTTGTCTTGCGTTGCCCACAGGTGAACATCGGCGACGAAGTTGCCGACCGTTGACTCACCGCCGCGGTTTTCCGACGGGGTAGCCGTCTGCTTTGCGCGGTTGAAGTCGGCAGTGATGTCGCCCACCTTGACCCCGCCGAGCTCTTTGGCAACCGCAACCGCGTCAGCGACGATCGCCGCGACCTTCGGATCGGGCTCGTAGGCTCCGAAGAGCGGCAGAATCTCCGCCGAGATCTCGAGCAGTTCGCCCGTCTTCGGGTCGACCGAGAGGTTCATGTGGCTGAACTTCTCGCCGTACTGGCCCGACGAGAGCACGGGGCGTGTGTCGTCGGTTCCGGGAATGGCGATCTCATGGTTGTACGCGAGGTGCGTGTGACCAGAGACGATTGCGTCGATGTTGGCGTTGGCTCCCGTGACGATGTTGCCGAACGCCGAGTCGTCGGTTGCACTGGCGATGTCGGTCGTCGCGGCACCCTCGTGAACGAGCAGCACGATCACGTCTGCTTCACCGTTCGACGCATCGCCATCGCTGAGCTGGTCGGCAACGCGATTGACCTCTGGCTCGACCTCGCGCACCTCAAGCGTCTCGATGCCGGCGGGGCTGACGAGGCTCGGAAGCTCTTCGGTCATCGCACCGATGAATCCAACGGTGATGCCGTCGAACTCGATCGTGTCGTACTGCTGGTAGGCCGGCTCACCTGTAGCCCGGTCATAGATGTTGGCCGAGAGGTAGTCCCAGTCAGCGTGAGGAATTATGCGGTTGTCGACATCGTCACGACCCTGGTCGAACTCGTGGTTACCAAACGCACTCGTTTCGAGACCGATCTCGTTGAGGGCGTCGATAGTCGGTTCGTCGTTCTGAATGAACGACGTGAACGTCGACGCACCGATGAGGTCACCGGCTCCGACGAACACGGTGTTGGGGTTCGCCGCCTTGTACGAGTTGACCATTCCGCCGATGACCGCCGCACCCGCTGCCGGTGTTGCAGCCTCGAGGCGGCCATGAAAGTCATTGACAGAGAGAATGTCGATGTCGACGGGCACCGGCTCTGTCGAGATGCCGACGACTATCGGGTCGTGGTCGCTCGACCGGAACGGCGTACCAGCCTCGGTAGCGCCAAACGCGTAGCCTCGGTCGCTCCATTCGGGCGAGTTGATCGTCCACACATCAACACCGGTGATGGATGTCGCGAGCGCCTCGGTGGCGAACGCATGGTCGAGGGAGCCGAGCTCACCGTCGAACGTGTAGGTGTACTCGTCGGTCTTCTCGGGCACGAGGTCAACGAGGCCGGAGTCGGTGAGCAACTGGGCGGGGTCTTCTTCTGCGTACGCGTTGAAGTCGCCGAGAGCTATAACATTTTCACCCTTTGCCGGGTTCGCCTCGATCTCATCGATGAAGTCGGCGAGGCTCTGCGCTTGCTCGACACGCTCCGCGTTGAAGAAGCCCTGCAGGTCGGCGGGCTCGGGAGCGGTATTGCCGCTCGGTGCACTCTTCGACTTGAAGTGGTTGGCGACGACCGTGATGACCTTCTCGTCGTCGACCGTAGAGAACGTCTGCGCGAGGGGCTCTCGGGCGATGTCCCACACCGTTTCGTCTACGTCAGCGAAGCTGTCGCCGACCGGCTTGACAGCCGCCGGCTTGTAGATGATCGCGTTTGTGATGAAGTCGGTCGTTGCCGCATCGAGCAACGCCGCGGGTGTCGCGACGTAGGCCCAGGTACCCGCGCCGTCTTTGTCATTGAGGGCGGCGACGAGATCGGCGAGGGCCTCGTCGGGCTCCTCGCCGAGCTTTACCGAGTTCTCGATCTCCATCAGGGCGACAACATCGGCGTCGAGGGCACTGATCGCCGAGACGATCTTCGAACGCTGAACGGCGAACTCTTCTGCGTTCTCCGCGCCGCGCGCGTCTCCGCCGAAGGTCGTGAAGTAGTTGAAGACGTTGAATGCACCAAATTTCACGTCGCCGCCGACGTCTTCTGGCGCGTCAGTGCGCGGGTTCTTCGACTGCCACGTCGGCTCGAGGGCGGCGTCAGATGCGGGCGATTCGCTGCTGAGCGGACGCTGCGGCTGCAGACGCCAGTCGTCGAAGCCCCAGCCCAGAATGAGCCCGGCCTCGGGAGCCACAAACTTGTCACCGTTGCGCACAACGTCGCCCGTTGTGAAGTAGGGCTGGGTTCCGGGGTGCGCCGCGTTTGTCACCTGAATGCTGTAACCGTCGTCGAGAAGAAGTCGACTCGCACGGTTGGCGACTGCTATCGCGTTCGCCTCGGCACCGGCATCCGTCGTCTCTGTCGCTTTGACAGCGAGTGCGCCGACACCGAGCCAGAGCGAACCGAAGTTGTAGAGCTGGTGGCTCGAGCTGAGAAATGCAGACTCCGGGGTGACGAGCATGCCCTCGTATGCCTCCCGTGCTGCCCCAACGACGCTGTTGGGAAGCACGGTAGACGGAGGAACGCCGACGCCATCGTCGACGAGTTCATAGGCCGCGGCGGTTGTCGCGGTGATCTGGGTCTGCCCCTGGTATTCGCCGGCCGTTCCGGTCACGCGCACGAGGTCGCCAATGGCTACCGCCGGGTCGGCGTTGTTCGCGTAGACGAAGATTCCGTCGGAGCGACCGTCGGGCTCACCCGATGCGGCGGCCTGCAGGTAGAAACCCTTGTAGCCACTTCCGGTTGCGGCACGGTAGTCACCAGTGACGACGCCCTCGACAGTGACGACGGAACCGGCGAGCGGGGTGCTCGCCCCGTCGCCCTGAACATCGGCGATTTCGTGGGTGATCTCTGCGGCATTCGCGGGGGTAACCACGAGGAGCGAGAGAGCAAGAGTTGCGGCGGACAGGACAGCGATAGCGGGCGTGCGGCGTTGCATGACTCGATGGTCTCCTTGGTGGGCAGATCACAGCGTCGGGTATACCCCCTCTTTGGGGGACGGGATTTACCCTAGGTGGCTCGGCCGACATTGTCGAGCCGGGGGTATGAATTTCGGGTTAACGCGGCAACCCCTCGCTCCCGATAGAGTTAGGGCACCCTAAGTAAACGCGAGGATCCCGTGAGCCAGTCGAAGCCCAACCCGCCCAAGAACGCCACGATGATTCACGCCGACGTTGTGCGCGTGAGCAACGTGACACCCAACATGATTCGCGTCACTCTCGGCGGCGACGACCTCGCGCGGTTCGAGCCAATGGGCTTCGACCAGTGGTTTCGACTCTTTCTGCCGCTCGCCGGTGAAACCAACTTCGCCCTGCCCAAGAAGATCGACCTGCTCGGTTACGTTCAGTACCTCGCGATGCCCAAGGCGACCCGGCCGCCGATGCGCAATTACACGGTGCGAGCGTTTCGCGCGGCAGAGCGCGAGCTCGACATCGACTTCGTTGCCCACGGCGACGCCGGAGTCGCCTCCGGCTGGGCTGCGCGCACCCAGCCAGGCGATCGCGTCGCCCTGCTCGACCAGGGCACGATGCATAACCCCGTCGCTGGTGTCGACTGGCAACTCTTCGTCACCGAAGAGAGCGGCCTTCCCGCGGTCGCGGGCATCCTGCGCGACCTCCCGCGCGACACTCGCGGTCACGCATTTATTGAAATCGAGGCGATGGATGACGCGCAGGAGACGGGCACGCCGGCCGGCGTCGAGGTGCACTGGGTGACCCGGCCCGCGGGCGAGAAGCCAGGGGTCGCGGCCCTCGCCGCGGTGCAGGCGTTCGAACTGCCAAGCGGAAGCTTCCACACTTTTGTCGTTGGCGAGCAGTCGCTCGCGACATCCACTCGCCGTTGGCTTGTTAATGAAAAGGGCGTGCCGAAGTCGCACGTCACGTTCTGCGGGTTCTGGCGCCACGGGGCGGCTGCACACTAGTTCGCCCAGTTCTCACGTCGAGTTCACCGCGATTTCGCTTTGCGGCGCTTGGGTGGTCGCGTCCCTCAAACGGGGGACGCCCTACTAAGGAGACTGAACCTGTGAGCGAAACCACCCCCTCGCGCAGCCGCTTCCTGCTGCCCGCGGCGATCATCGCGGCGGCTGCCATCCTGCTGCCGAGCGCGGCCATCGCGGCCATCGACGACAACCGCGGCGCGACACGCAACAGCGGCGACAACACGTCGACAATCAAGGCCCAGATCAAGCCGTCGAAGGCGAAGAACGTCATTCTGCTCATCGGTGACGGAATGGGTGACTCTGAGATCACCATCGCCCGCAACTACGCCTACGGTGCAGCCGGACGCCTTCCCGGCATCGACGCGCTTCCGCTGACCGGCCAGTACACGACCTACTCGCTCTACAAAGACGGCGACAACAAGGGCAAGCCCGACTACGTTCCCGACTCTGCTGCAACCGGAACGGCGTGGGCCACAGGAACCAAGACCTACGACAACGCCGTATCCGTCGACATCGACGGGGTGGCACAAGACACGATTCTCGAGATCGCCAAGGCGAACGGCTACAAGACGGGCAACGTCTCAACGGCCGAGATTCAGGATGCGACGCCCGCCGTTCAGGTAGCGCACGTTGATGCGCGCAGCTGCTACGGCCCCGACAGCCCGAACTGCCTCGACGATGCACTCGAAAACGGCGGCCTCGGCTCGATCAGCGAGCAGCTGCTCAACACGCGCGCCGACGTCACACTCGGCGGCGGCTCGGCGAGCTTCACGCAGACGGCGAAGGCCGGCACGTGGGAGGGCAAGACTCTCTTCGAGCAGGCAGACGAACGCGGCTACCAGGTCGTCGACAACGCGACCGAGCTCTCGGCTGTCACCACCGCCAGCCAGACGCAGCCCGTGCTCGGGCTGTTCACGGCGGGCAACTTTCCGACACGATTCGCCAAGACCACGGCGACAGTCGGCGGCGCCAACACCCCCGTCGCATGCGAGGCCAACCCGGCCCGCCTCGAGACCGGACTCTCGCTCTCGTCGCTCACAACGAAGGCCATCAGCCTGCTGAAGACCCCGAAGTCGAGCAAGAAGGGCTTCTTCCTGCAGGTCGAGGGCGCGAGCATCGACAAGCAGGATCACGCCGCTGACGCGTGTGGCCAGATCGGCGAAACGATCGACCTCGATGAGGCTGTAAAGGTCGCACTCGACTTCGCAAAGAAGGATGGCAACACGCTCGTCATCGTCACGGCAGACCACGCACACTCGAGCCAGATCGTTGACTCGACGCCGCCGACCTCACTCAGCACCGCGGTCACGACCGCCGACGGCACCGTTATGAAGATCTCGTACGGAACGGCCGGCGCGGGCGGATCGCAGCAGCACACGGGATCGCAGCTGCGCGTCGCCGGCTACGGACCGGGGGCCGCGAACATCGTTGGCCTCACCGACCAGACCGACACGTTCTTCACGATGTCTCGCTCGCTCAAGCTCAACCGCAACCTCGACGCGCTGAGCGCCAAGGCGACGATTGCCGCGAGCCGCACGACCGTCGCACCCGGCGGCAGTGTCACTGTGACCGTCAAGAAGTTCGCCGGCGACCGCCAACTCGCCGCAAGCCAGGGAGACGAACCGGTCGGTGTGGCCGACGCGATCTCGGGCACCGCGAAGTTCACGATCAGCGCACCCGACGTACCGGGCACCTACACGGTGACGGTAACGGGCGCACAGAGCGGCAAGACGCTCAAGGTCAAGTACCGCGTGAAGTAACTGTTCGCTGAGGCGCCCACCCTCGTCGGGGTGGGCGCCTTTCGCGTTCCCGCCCCACGGTCTATTCGCCGGGGGTCATGTACCACTCGGTGAACTCACGCGCGCGGCCGTCGTCGGCCAGCCGCACCACCCAGAGGTTGTAGTACAGCGGGCGATCGACGGCGCGGTAGTCAGTGACCCCCTGCACGAAAACGAGGTCTCCGTCGGCGCCCAGCACGGTGCTCTCGAAAGTCCAGTCACCTATCTCGTCGCGGTTGTCGATCCACCCCGCGACGATCTCGTCGATGCCGCGCTCGGGTGCGTCGTCGTAGGGTTTCGACCAGTACGTCGCATCGTCGGTAAACACCGCGCGGATGTCATCGGGCTGGTTTGTCTCCCAGGCTCGGCGGTAGAGCGCGACCCAGGCTTCGGCTGCATTCGTCATGCGTCAGGTGTAGCGCGGGCCTCCGACAGGGTTCTCAGGTTCACGCGCGCCGATCTCGCCAGGCGAATGGATGTCGCGGCCGCCGCCCCGGCTCGATGCCTGCGCTCGAGCGACGGCCCCGAGACGGATCGGCGGCTGCGAGCTATTCCGCGTCGGCGATGAGGCGCTTACCCAGCACAACCGTGCTCTCGACCGCGTAGCCGAGACCCTCGTACATGCCGATCACGGGTGCGTTGTCGGAGCGCACCATCAGCATGATCTTCGGGCAGCCGAGGGCGGTGAGGCGTTGCTCGGCCTCCTGCATCAGGGCGCGAGCGTGACCCCGCCCGCGCTGCTCGCCAGCGACCGCAAGGTAGTACACCCACCCGCGGTGGCCGTCGTAGCCGATCATCGCGGTCGCGATGACGTGAGCCGCGACATCCACCCCGACTAAAAACAGTTCGGGCTGCTCGGTGAGCTTTCGCGCGATGTCTTTCGCTGGATCGTTCCAGGGGCGCACGAGCCCGCACGCGGTCCAGAGGTCGATGACTGCGGCCGTGTCGGGTTCGGCGAAGGCGCGAATGTGCATTGGGTTATTAAACGCGAAAGGCGCCCACCCCGGTGTGGGGGTGGGCGCCTTTGGTTTCGATACGGCCGTGAACGGCCTAGGTTTCGATACGGCGTAAACGCCTACTCAACCCACCGCTCAACCAGCGAGAGGGTTACAGAGCGGCGAGCTCTGCGATCACGGCATCGCCGGGAGCGGCGTTCTCGCTGCGCGCGTCGATGTCGGCGCGGCCGAGGAGCTCGTCCATCTTGCGACGACGGTTCTTTGGAATAAGCGTTACGACGGTGCCCTGCTTGCCAGCGCGGCCCGTGCGGCCCGAGCGGTGCAGGTACGTCTTGTACTCCTCGGGTGCGTCGGCCTGGATAACAAGCGAAATGTCATCAACGTGGATGCCGCGTGCCGCAACGTCGGTGGCAACGAGAACGTTGACGCGACCGCTGGTGAGCAGCTGCAGGTTACGCGTGCGGCGGCTCTGGTTGAGGTCACCGTGCAGGCTCGTCGCGGGAATTCCGGCGTCTTCGAGGTAGTCGCTCATCTCTTCGGCGAACGCACGGGTGCGGGTGAAGACGAGGGTCTTGCCCGAACCTGCAGCGAGCTGCTCGATGATTGCGCGCTTGTCGCGCTGCTCGATGAGCAGAACGCGGTGGTCGATCGTCGACGAGGCCTGGTCTTCACCGGCGACCTCGTGAACGGCAGGCTCAACGAGGAACTGCTTGACGAGGGTTGCAACACCCTTGTCGAGAGTTGCCGAGAAGAGCAGCTTCTGGCCGCCGGGCTTTGTCTCCTTGAGGATGCGCTGAACGGGCTCGAGGAACCCGAGGTCGCACATGTGGTCGGCTTCGTCGAGAACCGTCACGATGACGTTCGAGAGGTCGAGACGACCCTGCTCGATGAGGTCTTCAACGCGACCGGGGGTTGCGATGATGATGTCGACGCCGCGCTGCAGAGCAGCAACCTGGCGGTACTGGGGAACTCCACCGACGATGGTCGTTGTGAAGAGGCCGACGCTGCGTGCGATGGGCTGAACTGTGCGGTCGATCTGCATGGCGAGCTCGCGGGTCGGAGCGAGGATCAGAGCGCGGGGCTTGCGGCCCATCTGGCGATCCTTGCCACCGTTGTTCTCCATCAGGCGCTCGACGAGCGGCGCACCGAAAGCGATGGTCTTGCCAGAGCCGGTCTTGCCGCGGCCGAGCACATCTTTACCGGCGAGAACGTCGGGGATTGTCGCTGCCTGGATGGCGAAGGGAGCCTCAGCACCCATTGTGCCGAGCTGGCGAACGATGTTGGCGCCGAGGCCGAGGTCGCCAAAGGTTACGCCTTCGACATCCTTCGCCGTGATGACTGCTGCCTCGAGACGCTCGAGAACGACGTCTTCCTGCGGGCCGCTGTTCTGGCTGCGGGTGTAGAAGTCGCTCTCGCGGCGGGGAGCTGCGTCGCGGCCTGCGTCGAAGTCACGACGCGGGGGACGCTCGCTGAAGTCGCGACGCGGTGCGCGGTCTTCGTAGGAACGTGCAGGGCGGTCGCTGTTGTAGGCGGGGCGCTCTGTGCGTGCCGGACGGTCGTCAGCACGGTTGTTGTAGGCCGGGCGAGCGGGACGCTCGTTGCGGTCGCTGTTGTACGCGGGACGCTCGGTGCGCGCCGGGCGCTCCTCGTAGGAACGAGCTGCGCGGTCGCTGCGGTCGTTGCTGCGGTCGTTGTTGTAGGCCGGGCGCTCGGTACGTGCGGGACGCTCAGAGTTGCGGTCGTTGTACGACGGGCGAGCCGGGCGGTCGCTGTTGTACGCGGGGCGCGCGGGGCGGTCCGAGTTGTACGAAGGACGTGCGGGGCGCTCGCTGTTGCGGTCGTTGTTGTAGGCAGGGCGATCGGTGCGCGGTGCGCGGTCGTTGCTGCGGTCGTTGTAAGCCGGGCGCGAAGGACGCTCTGTGCGGTCGCCGTAGGTCGGGCGTGCCGGACGGTCGCCGTACGAGGGGCGCTCGTTGCGGTCGCCGTACGCCGGACGTGCCGGACGCTCTGTGCGGTCGCCGTATGCGGGACGCGCGGGGCGGTCACCGTACGAAGGGCGGTCGTTGCTGCGGTTCGGGCGGTCGCCGTAGGCCGGCTTCTCGCGCGGGTTCCAGTCGGGACGGGCGTCGCGCGCGGGGCGTGCGCCACCGGTCGAGCGGTCGCCGGTGCGGGCGTCGCGGTCGTCCTGGTTCCAGCGCTTCTTGGGAGCTGCTGCGTCGCCGTGGAAGCCGCGGTGGCCTTCGCTGCGTGAACCGGGCTTTGAGCCGTTGCGGTCGGACGGCTTGCGGCCGTCGCGGTTTGCGGGAGTGTAGGGAGACATAGTTCTTTCTGGGTTTTGGTTCAGTGCATGGGAGTACAGACGCATGCGCTC
>Ga0247805_1000059_pt1 | contig 98785 bp, 91 predicted proteins | sample UWRJL044104R1_FD_180930 | JGI IMG/M metagenome (GOLD analysis project Ga0247805, IMG submission 180930) | Plant litter microbial communities from Arlington Agricultural Research Station in Wisconsin, United States - UWRJ-L044-104R-1 | ecosystem: Environmental > Terrestrial > Plant litter >...
GATTACTATCCTTTCGGAATGCTGGTGCCAAGACGCAATAGTTCCGACAATTACAGGTATGGGTTCCAGGGGCAGGAGAAGGATGATGAGATAAAGGGTGACAAGGGGAACTCGCTGAATTATACCTTCAGGATGCATGATCCTAGGGCGGGGAGGTTTTTTGCTAGAGATCCGCTAGCTGTACAATTTCCATGGAATTCTCCTTATGCGTTCAGTGAAAACAGAGTTATAGATGGTATTGAATTAGAAGGTTGCGAGGTAAAAATTGGTCCCATTATTCCAGTTTCTACTGCATTAATTAAAAAAACCAAATCTTTCCTAAAATATTTAAATGATGTTGCAGATGGATTCGTTGAAAAAGCAAAGAAAGAAATAAAAGCAACTGTTGAGGGTAGTATATATGTTGCGTCAGGGCAAGCACAGAGAGATGCACAGCCCCTTATTGATGCAGCAAACGATGTTATAGGACAAAATAGTCTATCTACAATTGATCCTGGTACTGGAAATAAAGAATTAAAAAAATTTATCAAAGAGGTTGAGCCAATTTCTAATAATATGACTGTATTAGTAAAAGATGCAGTTGATACAACTAAAAAGGCTTTAAAAGGCGATGGTAAAGCAGGTGGAGCCGTTTTGTTTGAAATTGCTTTAATTTTCATTGATGGAGATGAGGTTAGATTTGCTCCTAAAATTTTGAAAGGAACAAAAGGACTTGCAGAAGCAGAAAATTTTACAGCCATAGGTAGAATGAATGATTTGGAAAAATATGATAAAATGCTTAATGTTGATACATGGAGAAAATCTGGTAGAATACCAGAAGCTGGGGCTCGTCCAGTAACTTGGGCAGAAAACAAACAATGGCTACAAGATAGGATCGATAGGGGAGATACTTTTATATTGTCAACAGATCCTAAAACTTTGCCACCCGTTAGAGGTGGTTACGTTGAAGGTCAGCCAAATGGATATTTTACAGCTAGAGAATTAAAATATTTGGAAGATAATAAAGCCAAAATAATTTATGATTTAAAAAAAACAGAATAAACAACAACTATGACAAAAGGATATCAGATTATAGAAATAGATGATTTAAATGATTTTCCAAATCATCTATTAGTTCCAATATTACTTTGGATTATATCAAATGTTAGTAAGACTAATTTATATACTAGTTTAATTGAGTTAAAAATAATCAAAGTTACTTATCTCGGGAGCTATTATTCTATTGGTGTAAAATATTTAACAGATGAAATAAAAGATTTCGAACCAGTTATTTTAGAAAATTTTGAAAGAATAAAAAACAATTCAATGAATGATTTTTTTAATTTTATTAAACAGCATAGTGATGAAATAGAAGAAATATGCACTCGACTATCAAATGAATAATTGCAACCCGACCACTTGGATTTATTATCACCCTACAGTGCGGAAATTTTTCTGGACCTCATAGAGAATCAAAAAAGCAACAAGTAAGATTGTTGCTTTTTAGTTTTTCATAAAACCGTATTTTAGCAAAAATCTTTTATGAAAAAAACTACTCCTATTATACCACTGTTCAGCCAATTTATAAAAGAAACCGAGACAGGAAAGCGCCTTAAAAAGAACGGCGAAAGAATACAAAAAGCGTCCATACAAAACTATAAATATGTACTCCAAAATCTGATCCAATTTTCAAGCGATACAAAATTTGAACTGCGGATCTGTGATGCCTCAAGATTAGACAAAAGGGAACTGCTTTCTGAAAAAAACTACTGGAAGAAGTTCTATCAGAAGTTTACCGAATATATGTATAAGAAGGGATGCCATGATAACTATGTCGGGGCGAATATAAAAGTCATCCGGGTGTTCTTCAATTACCTCAAAAACGACAAGGATTTTTTTACGGGTGATTTTCAAAGGCTGTTTTATGTGCGGAAGGAGGAAGTGGAAATATTTGTACTCTCTCCCGATCAATTAAAGTTTATGATCCACGATAGAACCTTTGAAGAAAGCCTTATTCCTAGTTTGCAACGCGTGAAGGACATTTTTGTTTTTGGATGTACGACGGGACTAAGGTATTCAGATATCTTCCTGCTGACTAGCAAGAATTTTGAAAAGAATGAAAACGATTGGTACTTGAAGCTTAAATCAAAGAAGACAAAAACCTTCTCATTGATCAAGCTTCCAGCCTATGCAGTTTTGATCTATCAAAAATACCAATGCAAAGATTCCAAGTTATCTCTTTTTGGAAAGATAAGCCTTTTTAATTTCAACAAGAGCCTTAAACAAATTGGTCAACTTGCCGGTTTTACCAATATAGTAGAAGTTTCAAGGGAAAAGCAAGGCAAGACCCACAAGGTTGTAAATAGCAAGAAAAATCCCCAAAACCGTTTTTGCGACAAGATGAGTTCCCATATGATGCGACGTACTGCCATAACAACCCTGCTGATTTTAGGAATGCCTGAACATTTGGTTCGTAAGGTTAGTGGTCATAGCAATGCGAGTAGTTCTTTTAACCGTTATGTGCATTATGCCCAATCCTATATGGACAAGGAGATTGAGAAGGTGCACAGGAAGTTGGAGGTATATTAGATTTATATAGAAAATAAATACGTGTCCATCAAAAAAAACTACTTTTGATTAATCTCTAAATTATACTGTTCTCTTAATAATTTAAAAACTTTAACAGGAATAATTAGTGATGTATTTATACTACCAGTGGCTCTGTTAAATTCTATCAATATTTGTGTGTTTTTACTTTCTAAGCTTTCAATATAAGTAAAATTAATAGTATTTTTTAAAGAATTTAAACTATTCGCTTTCCAAAATTTTGCAAAGCCATCATAATCTTCTTTTAATAGATAATAGCTAACAATTAGTAGATTTACATTTGTTAATTCTTGTGTATCAATATTTTCGCTATTTATTGAATTTTCTAAATAATTCAATACTTCGCCATATTGGTTATTCTTTAATAATAGTATTGCCTTGAAATAATTAGAATTAAAAGTTTTAGGATTTACCATTAAGTTCTTATCCAAGTATAACTCACCCTTTTTAAAATCATTACAGAAAAAAGAAGCTGTATATAGTAATTCTAAAAGTGATTCTTCATATGCAGGATTGCATTCAATGATTTTCTTTGCGTTTGCTAATATCTGTTCAAAAAGTTGGTTTTTATATTCATACTCTAAAATTTTTGAATAACAATCTACATTACATTTATCTAATACAACTATTTTTTTATAATCCTCATAAGCCTTTAAAGGTTTTTTATCCATTTCATATAAGGTAGCCCGAGTCTTTAGGTTTTCTACATTGTAATTTAATTCAACAATTTTGTCCTGGATTTCAAGTGCCGATTGATAATCTTTTTGTAAAAGGAAATACTTTGTCAGATTGTTCATAAGCAGAATATTATTCTTATTGTTCTTCAATCCTTCGAGTGTTAGGGATTTTAGTTCGTCCATTTTATCTAAAGAATGTAGAATTACGGATAAATCAAGAATAGCATCCACATCTTGCGGTGACAGTTTTATTAGTTCTTTATAATAGAAGACAGCTTCGTCATATTGTTTGAAATTATAAAATCGCTGTGCAAGCATCAGAATAATTTCTGGGGATTTATGTTTTTTTATATACTCGATGGATAATTCTGTTGCCTTATCCGTTTCGCCTATACAATCAAGTAGTTGTATGAAAAAAATAAATGTTTCCTCGTCGACTTTTTTCTCTTTGGCTATTATCTTGTTTAGAACGACTATTCCCTCATCACATTGATCGTTTAAATGGAGTATTCTTATCTTTTGCAACAGGTACTTTCTATTCAAAGTGTCTGTTTTTAGAGCAAGATCAATTGAGTTAAGAGCTTCAGGTAACTGTTCTAGTTCAGTATATCTTACTGACTCTTTATAGCTTTTGTCAGGATCTGATTTTATTTGAGCATTTGCATACATTGTGCATAGAAATAAAAATAAAATTCTCATATTATTAACTTTTTATCGCATCTGTAATCAATTTAACAATGGGTGCTATTTTTTTAGATTTATCTTTACTCATACCTTTAACTTTTATATTCAATTGATTTATCAATGGATCCTTTTCAATATCTTGTTTATCTTGTGTTTTTTTATCGCTAGTCCTAAATTTTTCTTCCCGTTCATCATTACTTATTTGAGGCTCTCCGAAATCTATTGTAAGACTTTTCTCTAAAAAAGGCAATTTTACTGCTTTGATATTAAGATCCCCTGATGTGCTTTCAATTACATTTTTAGGAAAAAAAGTTGCAATAGGCATAGCACCGCTGAATGAATCTGCAGGAGCCTTAAGACTTGTTTCTAATTTTTGATTTACTAAACCAAATGACATTTTTTTCTTGAAGAAATTATATCCTACTCCAGCTCCAAAATTGTCTATAATATCATTTTCGGGTTTAGGAGTTAATAAAAGATTGCTACTAGGATTGCTGACCGATAAATTAAAAGGATTTCCAGCAACATTTCCAGTTAAGTTTATTTTATTATTATTAGATGAAATGTTAAAGTTTATTTTGGGAACATATGCTGCATTAATTATCATACTACCATTATTATTGACAAGATTTACTCCAAAGCCATGTTTGTCATTTGTGATTGCCGTATACAGAGTAGCTTTTATTTTTATACTATTGTCCAATTGAAAGTTTATTTTAACTCCATAATCCATTCTATATTTATCAAACTCAAGTCCTTCTAATTCTACTCCATCAATTACCCTATTCTCACTAAATGCATATGTAGAATTATGTGGATATTTACTTGCCAACGGATCCACCGCAAAAAACCTCCCAACCCTGGGGTCATGCATCCTGAAGGTATAGTTCAACGAGTTCCCCTTGTCACCCTTTATCTCATCATCCTTCTCCTGCCCCTGGAACCCATACCTGTAATTGTCGGAACTGTTGCGTCTTGGCACCAGCATTCCGAAAGGATAGTAATCTATCCGCTGCTAAAGCCACTATTTATAAGAACTTTCTCTTCAAACTAAATTGCCAAAATAGCATAATAAGGTATTATTCAGCCTTTTCAAAGATAGGGAAAACGTCAATCCCTTGGGTTTTTATTTGAATAAAATGCAAGCTTATTTGTGTTAATAAATTCATAAATTAAATAATAAATGCTATTTTAGACGCATCAATTTATCCTGAAGATGAAAATTAAAGATACTTTTTATATAGCCCTTGTGATGGTGGCCTTTCTGCTGGTTTCATTTAGTGATCCTGTCCAGAAAAAGAAGATTACCGACATACATTATCGGTATGAATTTTACACTACAAGGAAGACGGTCGAGCCAAAAGAAGGAAGGAGCTATCACTGGTTCAAGGCCGGTGCTATCCATACTTCTGAATACGGTGCTTCCGGCGAACTTCTGCACGAAGGATATGAAAAATTCTATCTCGACAACCAGATTGCCGAAAAAGGCAAGTTTTATTACGGGCAAAAGGAAGGATCCTGGAAGACCTGGCATACCAACGGGACTTTGGATTCCAAGCAGTATTGGCAGGACGGCAGGCGTCATGGGGCATTCTTGAGCTACGACACCAACGGCGCACTGGTAGAGAAGGGAAGCTTCAGGAAAGGGAAGAAGCACGGAAAATGGATCAACTATGTCAAAAAGGACACGGTGGTCTACAAGAACGATCTTGTATTTGTGAAGAAGATCAAGAAGACAAAGGAAGAACGAAAGGCGGCAAGGGAAGAAAAGAAAAAACTGAAAGGGCAGCAGAAGATAGAACAGCAGACAAGGAAAGCTGCGAAGGCTGTCGAGAAGGAAAACAAGAAGAAAGAGAAGGAGCAGCAGGCATTGGAACGAAAGAATAATACTCCGAACGATACAATAAAGCAAGGATTTTTTAAAAGGATGTTCGCCAAAAAAGAAAAACAGCCGAATGGTTAAGGCACACAGTCTTTTGTACGCCGTTTACATCTGTCTGATCGTCTCGATACTTTGCGGGGCATTGCTGTATTTTGCGAGCCTTTTCAACCAGCTGAACCTGTTTTACAATACACGTGAAGATCTTTACATCCAGAACCAATCGGCAGTCAATTATGCCTTGGGAAGTTCTTTGTCGGAATCGGCAACGGCCATGGATGCCACTTCTGGAATCGTATCTTCTTTTGAGAGCAGGCCATACGGATTGCTGGATCTTCTTATTGTGAAGAGTTTTGTAAAAGGCGATACGATAGCGTCGACTCATTTTGTCGGACGCTATGCGAATGGGGATGATTGCATCCATCTGGCTAATTTCAGCAAGGCACTGTCCTTTGGAGGTGTCGTCAGGCTGATCGGAAACAAGAAATTGCCAAGTGAGCGTATCAGGGAGGAGTACCTGAATAATATTGCAGGAAAGCTTACTGCTGTCGGGAGTATCCAATTGTCGGAAATGACCTTGCCTAAAGTCAATCCAAGATTCAATGCATTATTTGAAGGAGTTCCTTCGAAGACAATCAGCCTGAGGGATGTGGAAAGGACAAACGATTCGGTCTATTACAATTCGTTCCTGGACGAGACGATAGCAATAGCATTGGCACAGCAGGTTTTGGACAACGTTGTGATAAAGGGTAATTTCATACTGCATGCAAAAGATTCTATCCGTATAGGAAAAAATGCCGTTTTGGAAGATGTGATAATCAAGGCCCCAAGGATCAGCTTCGAGCAAGGCTTTAAAGGGAATGTACAGGCTTTTTCAACGGAAAGCATCCATCTGGAAAAGGATGTAGAGCTACAGTATCCTTCCGTTTTGTGTGTCTTCAATGCATCGATGGGGAAAAGCCATATCGAAGTGGGAGAAGAGTGCAAGGTCTATGGTGCGATAGTACTGTTTGGAAATGAGGCCAGGAAGATAGAAGACAATGAAATTGTATTGAAGGGAAAGACGCTGCTCGTGGGCGATGTATATTGCTCGGGCAAGTTGATGGTGGGAGGCAAGATCTATGGTTCGGTACATACCAACCGATTTTTCCACAAGACTGATTTTGGAAGCTATGACAATTGCATCATCAATGCAGAGATTGATGTTTCCAAACGGCCTTCCTATTTTGTTTCGATTCCCTTCTTTGAAGATAATAACGCATATTATGGCATACAGAAAAAGGTGCTTTAGGGTTTCCGGGAATTCGATCCTTGAATCGGTGATTGCATTGAGCATCATTTCGGTTTGCTTGTTTATTGCCCTTCTGGTATACGCAAGTGTCTTTTCGCAAAAGACCTCGCCACGGTTTTACAATTCAAGGAACCAGACCGATGAATTGTTTTTCCTCATGCAGGTCCAGGATGATTCCCTTGCTAATGGTGATGATGAGAATATCATTGTGGAAGAAGAATTCTTGAATGCCAATTTGAAAAAGGTTACCGTGAAGCGCAAGGACAGCATCCAGGCGGTTGCAGAAAAAAGTTACTATATCTATACGAATGATTAAGAACAAATCCATACCTGCTTTTTCAATTATGGAAGCCGTTGTCGGAATGGTGGTCATGGCCATCATCATGGGAATCGTTTTCATCATTTTTGCCATCATCTCTGAAAGGATGCTGGATTTCAAGAACCAGAACCAATATGTGGCGGATCTGAACAGGCTGACCTACTCGGTAAACAAGGATATATTCGAGAATGAAAAATTAATTGGACTGGAAGACGGTTTTGTATTTTATGCTTACTCCGGCACTATGACAAGATACAGCAGGCAAGAAGCCTATATTTTAAGAACCAGGGCTGAATTTGTAGATACTTTTAAAATTCCCATCCAGCAATTGAAATTTGATACCCTCACGGGGCGTGATAAAAGGATCGTATTTCAAAGGATGGCAATGGAAATTGATGTAAACAAACAACCTATGCAATTGAAGTTTTTCAAGAAAATACACGCAAATGACCTCATAAAAGCTATAAAAGAATGAGTTTCGATTTAAGTACCTATAAAAAGGAAAAAGCAGCAAGCAGTGATTTCAAGCCCGAATCTCGTTCCCTTGATTTTTCGAAAAAACTCTCTGACAAGAAAAAGGAAATTTTCTATCGGGAACTGGGAATGCTTTTAAAATCGGGGGTTGACTTCAAGAAGGCGCTTGAAATACTGGGCAATCAATCCTCCTCAAAACTCGAGAAGGCCCTGATCCTTGGGATAAAGGAAAAGGTGGTGCACGGAAAAAGCATTTATGAGGCCATGATGACATCGGGTCATTTTTCACCTTATGAGTATTATAGCATCCAGATCGGGGAAGAAACACGGAAACTTGAAGAGGTGCTGGCGGAACTCCAGAAATTTTTCAACAGGAAGATACAGATGCGCAGGCAGATCATCTCCGTGCTCACATATCCTGCCATTGTGATGCTGGTCACCATATCGGTATTGTATTTCATGTTGAACAAGGTAGTGCCTATGTTCAGTTCCGTATTTAAGCAGTTTGGCAGTGAATTGCCAAGGAGCACGCAAATCATATTGAAAATCTCCAATCATTCCGGAACCATTTTCTTGTTACTTTTTCTTGTCGTGGTCGGCCTCGTTTCCTTTCATCATTTGATGAAGCAGAGGGACGATTACAGGAACATGACCTCCAGGATGGTGCTCAAGATCCCCTATTTTGGAAACCTGATACGCAAGATCTACCTGTCACGCTTCTGCCAATCGATGAATTTGCTGATTACTTCCAAGACAACCTTGATCACCTCGCTTTCGCTGACTTCAAAAATGATTGGATTCTATCCCATAGAAAAGTCAATCGAGCAGATCAGGGAGGACATTACCAGGGGTGTTTCCTTAAGCGACAGCTTGAAGAAGCATGCGGTTTATGAAAACAAGATGGTATCGATGGTAGAGGTGGCGGAACAGATCAATGAATTGGATGCCATGTTCGGCAGGCTCACGGAACAATATAACGAAGATGTAAACCATCAGACCAAGATGATCGGGGTGGTATTGGAGCCGATGATCATCATTTTTATTGGTTTGATTGTCGGCGTGATTATGATTTCTATGTATGCGCCAATGTTTGATCTGAGCAAGATCATTAAAAATTAAGAATGCATTAAGTCTAAAAAATTAGGAAATATTTTTTAATGTATTTCCTATAAATTGAAAAAAAAACAGTTAATTAGTGGTTTAAAATGGTATTTATGAAGAAAATGAATATAAGATATTGGAAGCGTTTCAAGAGCCTTGCCGTTAAAGCGTATTCGATGACTGAAATATTGATCGTACTCTGTATTATTGGCATCATCCTGTTGATGGTGTTGCCGAATCAAACGTCTGTAATCAGTCAGGCAAAAGCGATCGAGGCACAGGCCATGTTGAACCAGGTGTATGGTTTGCAGAAAAGCCACTTTTACAGGTTTTCAAAATATTCAGCAAACATAGAAGAACTTGGTTTTGAACAGGAACTGACGGTTGAAGAAGGTGGCCAGGCTGTCTATAAGATTGAAATAATCGAGGCTTCCAATAGTTCTTTCCTGGCAAGGGCAACTTCTGTATCCGATCTGGATGGAGATGGAGCCTTTAATACTTGGGAGATTGACGACAAGAAGATGCTAACCGAAGTAACCAAAGAATAGTGTCTGCAGTGCTCCTCGCAGTATTGACGATATGCTTGCTGCTGCTCTTTTTTCAGGATTTGAAACATAGGGAGATCCATATCCTGTTGCCAGTGGTTGTTTTTCTTATAGCGTTGGGTTTGTTGCAGCTGAAAGGAATCTTGAATTATGTGATACCCCTTTATAATATTGGTTTTTTTATATTCATTTTTAGTATTTTAATCCTGTACATGAGCATCAAGAACAAATCTTTCCTCAATCCGTTTGCCAATTATTTTGGTCTGGGCGATTTGCTTTTCTTTATTGCGATTGCTCCATTTTTCATATTGAACAATTACATTTTCTTTTTTATCCTTTCGATGTTGTTTTCAATTGTATTGCAGCTCGCATTTAAGAAATGGATGAACAATGATACGGTTCCACTTGCCGGATTTTCCGCCCTGCTTTTGATAATGGCAATAGGCAGTGATTTATTATTTGATTTTCAAAAATTTACCCTGATAGTATAAGATGCAAGAAATAGCAGTAGCACAGGACAATCAGCATCTTATCACTAGCGACATGGCCAATCATTACAAGATTTTGCCCAAAAGCCAGGATGATAAGGGAATTGTTTTTTTTATAGATGTATCGCAGGATAAGCAGGATGTAAAGGACGAGTTGGAATTGCTGCTGGGCAGGCAGATTGAATTTGAACCCTTTCCGGCATCGGATATAGAAAAGGCCTTGTCCATATACTACAGGAAGGACAGGGGTGTATCTGCAACAAAATCTTTGAATATAGACAAGACTGATTTTCTAGAGAACCTGTTGTACGAAGCAAGATCATTGAAAAGCAGCGACATTCATTTTGAAATCTATGAGGAAAATGCAAGGATCAGATACAGGATTGACGGGCAGTTGCTTGAACGCTACAAGGTAGAGCGGGAAAATTACCTTGAGCTGATCAACAAGATCAAGATCAAGGCCAAGCTGAATATTACGGAGAAGAGATTGCCCCAGGACGGAAGGATCACGAATGAGTTTTTTGATATAAGGGTTTCCATCCTGCCGACATTATTTGGAGAGAAGATTGTCATGCGTTTGCTGGGGCAGGACGCTTCCAATATAGATCTGACATCCTTGGGCTTTCAGGAAGAGGAACTTCATTATTATCTGGAGGCAGTTAAAAAGCCAAACGGCATCATATTGATAAGCGGTCCCACAGGTTCAGGGAAAACGACTACTTTATATGGTACGCTGAAATTATTGAATGATAGCAAGCGCAATATCGTGACGGTGGAAGATCCGATAGAATATACCTTGAAGGGAATCAACCAGGTGCAATTGAAGGAGGATATCGGACTCACATTTGCATCAGCTCTGAAATCATTCCTTCGGCAGGATCCCGACATTATCATGCTGGGAGAGATAAGGGATCCGGAAACGGCATTGATGGCCATCAGGGCATCCCTGACCGGGCATCTGGTCTTGTCCACCATACATACCAATTCAGCAATTGGAACGATTGCAAGGTTGATCGATATGGGAATTCCTCCCTACCTGATTGCAGAAACGCTTAATCTTTCGGTTGCACAGCGATTGCTTAGGAAGTTGTGTCCTGATTGCAAGACCCAGGTAGCCCTGAATATTGAAGATTTTCCGATACAATTCCAATTTCCTTATGAAATCGATAGCTATTACAAGGCTGTAGGATGCAACAAGTGTTACCATACGGGATATAAGGGCAGGACGGCAATCTATGAAGTCTTGAATATTGATTTCAAGACTGCCGCCGCCATAAAAAGCAATACGATTAATGAAGCTTTTGAAGATGACAAGGATTACAAATCCTTATCCGACAAGGCATTTGATATTCTTGCCAAGGGGGAAACTTCCTTGGAGGAAATATATTCCATTTTAATAAATATATAATGATGTTTAAAAAGATCCTGTTTGCCTTTATAGCCATTTTTTGCCTGAATACTGCATTTGGTCAGGATGCCGCTGAACTTGAAGCAAGATTCGGGGAACTGTCAAAGCAGAAGAAGGGAATAAATGAAGTGATAAAAATCGATGTATCCGGTCTGACGTTGCATGATTTCATTACTTCCATTGCCCAGGAGCACGAGCTGAATGTTAGTGTGGATTCTGATCTGAGCCAACCGGTCATCAATAATTTTTTTGATGTTTCCGTCAAGGATGTGTTTATTTTTCTGGTGCAGAAGTACGATTTGGAAGTGACCTTTATGAGCAATATCATTATTTTCAAGAAAAGGGAAAAGATCACGATAGTCCCGAAGAAGCTTGCAAAGGTCATAGACGTGAGTTATAATGATCAGAATGATTTTCTTTCGGTAAAGCTGGAAAACGACTCCCTGCCGAATGTTGTACAGGCGATCATAGACAAGTCTGGAAAGAATCTGATCCTGTCTCCGGATATAAAGGGACAGCTGGTTTCTGCCTATATCTTGAACAGGCCTTTTGACCAGGTTATCGAGATGATGTCAAAATCAAATAGCCTGATGATGACCAAGGATGAAAATGGATTTTATTTCCTGGAAAGAAATACACAGCCTCAAGTTGCTGCAGTTGATCGCAACCAGCCAAAGGGAAAACAGGGAAGGAGCAATGGCATGTCGGATTCTTTCTTGGTAGAATTGAATGAAACGGGATTCTTGAATGTACGTGCAAATGCAGCTGATGCGGCAGAATTGATTACCGAGGCTGCAGAAAAGCTGCACATCAATTATTTTCTTTACAACAAGCCTGAAAATGAAAAGACAACCTTGTGGGCCAACAACATAACCTTTGACGACCTGCTGATGCACATTTTCAAGGGCAGAAAATATACCTATAAGAAACAGGACAATCTTTACCTGATAGGAGAACAGGTGACTGAAGGGCTTAGGGCTACTGAAATCATACAACTGGAAAACAGGTCGATCGAAGCAGTGTTGGCATCACTTCCGAGGGTGTTTTCTGAAAAATTGGAGATAAAGGAATTCGTGGAACTGAATGGCTTGGTGGTATCTGGTGCAAAAACTATTGTTGACGAGCTCAGGGTATATATCAAGCAGATTGACAAGGTAGTGCCGATGGTCCAGATAGAGGTGATTATCGTGCAGTACAACAAATCCTATGATATACAGACTGGAATAAAGGCAGGAATAGACAAGAGCAACATCAAGCAGACCAGTGGCGTCTTGTTCCCGACAGCAGATGTCAATCTGAATGGATCTTCGGTCAACAGCTTGATCGATGCTTTCAATGGACTTGGTTTTATGAAGCTTGGAAAGGTAACCGAGGCATTCTATCTGAACCTTCAGGCACTTGAGAACAATTCCATCATCAAGATTGAATCGACGCCTAAAATCGCCACGATCAGCGGACACGAGGCAAAACTTGCCATTGGCGAGACAAGTTATTATTTTGAGCAGAACAATCAATTGATCAATAGCGGTATTACAAATAATATCCTCCAATCCGGTACATGGAAATCTACAGATGCCAACCTTAGCGTCTCCATCAGACCCTATGTGTCGACTGATGAAAATGTAACACTGAATATAGTGGTGGAAAAAAGCTCCTTCTTGGCGCGTGCAGGTGCAACTGCTCCTCCCGGGAAAGCCACACAAAAATTTGAATCCCTGGTTCGCGTAAAGAACAACGAGATGGTGCTTTTGGGCGGACTTGATGAATTGCAGAAAGAAGATTCAGGTTCAGGTGTGCCCTTTATTTCAAGAATTCCGGTATTGAAATGGTTTTTCAGCAGCAAGAAGAAAGCGAAAAGTAATTCAAAACTGCACCTGTTCATCAAGCCAAATGTAATCTATTAGAAAATGGATACGATCTTAGATAAAATAATCCGGTTTGACCATTTGAACGTCATTGGGATCTTCCGAAAGGAGGAGGGCGATCTTTATTATTTTCTGAGGACAAGGAAAAAAAAGGACAAGCTTGAAGTGGCTGCCGTTAAAACGTTTGCCACTATTGAAGATGTCAAGAGTGAAGTGGACACCAAGATTCCTCTGATTCTTTTAGTGGATGGCAAGGGGATTCTGAACAAGAAGATAGATGTCAAGAACGAGACGGATTTGAACTGGCTGAAGAATCTTGATTATGCCACGATTCATCATACGGCGTTCGTGAATGATAATTTCCAATTCTTAAGCTTCGGCAGGAAGAATGTAGTAGAGGAAGAAATTGAAAGGTTTCAAGGTCTTGGCTACCAGATTGCAGACTTTTACGTAGGAGGTATTGTAGCTGTGTTGCTAAATGATTCGCTAAAATTAGGGTCGCTGCTTTCAAATGACTCCATCCTCAGGTTTGAAGGTGATGAATTGGAGGATATCACCAGGATAGTAGAAAAGGAAAGCAAGGTGTATGATTTTGGCAATGTGGAGATATCAAATTTTCATTTGCCATTGTATGGTGCGGTCATACATTTCTACTTTCAGCAGAAGTCCATAATAAAGAGTCGTAGTGCAAGAATTGATAAGGAAGAGATCGTTTACAAGAAGGCTTTCAATGTTTTTGGAATTATAATGGTATTAGGTTTTTTTATTGCGCTGCTGGCAAGCTATTTCGGAGTCCAGTATCTTATGGCTGAAAATGCCAAGCTGAATCTTGAAAATGTATATTCCAATCAATCCTACCAATTGATCCAGGAATTGGAAAAGCAGAGGGAAAATAAGCTTAGGATTTTAAAGGAGACGGGTTTTGCCTCCTCTAAATTTATCTCGTTTTATGCGCATCAGATTTCAAAAGATACTCCTCCCGAGATCAGGTTATCAGGTCTTGATGTCTTTCCATTGTTAAAAGAAGTCAAGACTACTGAAAAGGTTGCGTTGACTTCAGGTACCATCCTTCTTAAGGGAGAAACAATGAATGAACTGGCATTCAATTCGTGGCTGGAAACATTGAGGAAGTTGGATTGGATAAGCAATTTTGAAATCCTATCCTTCAAGAAGGACAAGAAGAACAACTCTCAGTTTGAGATTAAAATAGTACTAAAGGATGTTTGAAAAATATTCTTTTAAGATAAAATTTAAAGCCTTGCTGGTTTTATTTGTGATGTTGTCAATTGCAGCATACAGGCGTTCTTTCAGTTCGCTCTTTACGGCCATGAGTGAAAATAGGGTATTGAAGGAGAAGGTCGAGATGATGAACAGGAAGACCCGAAACGTCGATCAATTAAGCAAGGAAATTGCAAACCTTGACCGATTGATTGGGAAAGAGGGAACGGGCAGGGATATGGTCCAACAGAATATTGTTGGATTTATTGCTGAAAGGAATAACAGCATACAGATTAATGATCTCAAGGCGATTCATGAATTCGTTGAGGAGAATTACAAGATCTACACGTATCAGCTGGATCTGGTTGGGAATTACAATCAATTGGCCAGCCTGGCGTATGACTTTGAGAAAAACTTTGAGTATTCAAAGATTGTAAGCATGAAATTCCAAACAGAAAAGAAAAATAACAAACCGGATGTTTTACATTTAAAAATGATATTTCAAAATTATGAAAATACTAAATAGAATACTGCTTTTCGTACTGTCCATGATGCTGTTTTCATGTGAGGATATTCTGGAAGAAGATATTACGGACGACATTGTCCATCTTGTTTCACCTGTAAACCAGCAGGAAATTACCAGCAATGTGGTGAATTTTCAATGGCAGGTCATAAAGGGTGCGGAAGATTACAGGATCCAGATCTTTTCTTCCAATCAGGCAATGGTTTTGGATTCATTGGTAGGAAGCAACACGGCTGTCTTTCCGATGGCTCCGGGTAATTACCAGTGGAGGGTAAGGGGGGAAAACTTTGCCTATACTTCTTCTTATTCTTTTACCTCGACTTTTACGGTTGTTGAAACGGATGATCTGACGAATCAGCAGGTGATACTGTCCAGTCCGAACGTAAATTACTACAATAGTAACTCCATTACCTTTACCTGGCAAGCTATAAATGTGGCTGAAAAATATAATTTTGAACTGGTAAATGTTACAAATGGCCAGACCCTTGTGCATCAGGTACAAGACCTTGTGACCAATACGCTCACATTGACCAATACGATTCTGGTGGATGATGCTGAATACCAGTGGAAAGTCAAGGCTTTAAACAGTCTTCCTTCTTCCACTCCTTTTGCAATCAGGAACTTTTTTATTGACAGGGTAAATCCTAACCAGCCTGTCAATGCTACGCCTACGGCCAACTCAACACAAGTTGCTGGCCAGCCGATTACGTTCACTTGGAGCATGCCAGCCGATAACGGGACCATACAGTCCACTATCTCTTATATCATAGAGTTTTCTAATAACAGCAGTTTTTCTAGCATCATACAGACTTCAAATTCTGCAACGAACTCTTTTCAACAGACATTCCAGGAAGAGGGCGACTACTTTTGGAGAATAAGGGCAAAAGACCAGGCAGGCAATATAAGTGGCTACAGTAATCATTTCAAGTTCACAATTGAATAATGGGCAAAAAGAAGTTAAATATTATTTTGCTTTTATTTGTTGCAGGATTATGGGGAACCGTAGTATACCGCTATGCAAGCCAGTATTTGTATAAGCAAGAGGCTGTTTTTGTTGAAAAGGACAGGGTTTTTTCTCTCAACAAGAACATGCAGAAGAAGGATACTTTTGAAATGGATCCAATCAAGCGGGATCCCTTCTTGAACAAATCGTATGCAACCGATAACAAAAAAACAGTATCTCCTATCCGTATTGCAAAGAAGGTACCCACAAGAGAACCAATTGTAAAAAATACATATTTCCCTACTGTTGAATATTATGGCTACATTAAATCCAATAATGACGGCAAGAAGGAACTTGTCATGATCAAGAATAACGGTGTACTTATGAAATTAAAAATGGGTGAGGAACGGGATGGATTGAAGATCCTTAAAGTGTTCAAAGATTCGGTTCAACTTTCTTATGGCAAGAAAGTGTTTTTTGTCAAGAAAAACTAATGTTTCATTCTATAGCGTCTGGAGTTATAGTGACTTGCCGAGAATCTCTATTTTGTCCAATGGTTATTGGATAGGATTTGGCTGCCAATTCAAAATGCATAAAAAAAGCTCTTATGAATTTCATAAGAGCTTTTTTATATAAAAAGTTTCAAGCCTTAGTGGCTTTTCATTTTCTCAAAAGTGCTTGTCAAAACTTTCTTGATCTTGTCCGAAGCCCCACTGAACGCTTTTTCTATCGTATCGGCATTGTGCGTTACCGCCAAAGGATTGATTCCTGCCAAGCGTACCTCGATCAGGCAACGCTTGTCGTCGATTCCGAATTTGTCCTTGTTCTCATCCCCAAGATGCACTTCAACGCGTGTGATCTTGTCGTCGAAACGGCTTAATGTCTTTTGTAATTCTTCCGAAAAATAAGCCTGTAGTCTTTCGTGGCCTTCAATCGTGCTGTCTGTGTTGAATTGTATTTGCATAATTTTTTAAGTTTTTTTGATTTGTATAAATTTAGAAATAGATTCCCACTTCAAGGCTTCAATTAGTATAAGTTTATGAAAAAGATGAGCCTTTTTAAGAGTACATAATTAAACGCATTCCTAAATGTTTTTGATATATTTGTGTGATGATGTCCTACTCGATTTTACAAGTAGCATAACCCATAAAATATGCGTTCACTTTTCAAGATAATCCTATTGTTTTTTGTACTTAATACTTTTGCGCAAGAAACCATTCCCACAACGGTAAAAGATACGGTCTTCTTTACCAAGATTGATTCGCTTTATCGTGAAGACCAGTTTTATTTCGGCTTGACCTATAACCAATTGATGAATTCTCCGAAGGGATTTTCGCAGGACGGAATTTCTACAGGTATAAATGTTGGTTTTTTGAGGGATATGCCCATCAATAAAAATCGGACGATTGCCATTGCCGTCGGATTGGGATTGTCTTATAATAAATACCATACGGATTTAAAAGTTTCCGAAATTGACGGTGCAAGAAAATACGAAATTGTAGAGGAGGACAGTTTCTCCAGAAACAAGATGGAACAGGTTTTTGTGGATTTGCCAATAGAATTCAGATGGCGGAATTCAACACCTGAAAGTCATAAGTTCTGGCGGGTCTATACAGGTTTTAAAGTCCGCTATCTTGCCTTGAGCAAGACCAAATATGTAGCGTCAGAAGGAACAATAACCATATTCAATAACAAGGACTTCAATAAATTCCAATTCGGGCCTTATATTTCCTTTGGATACAATACTTGGAATTTCCACGCTTATTACGGCTTGAATTCTTTGTATAAATCGGCCACTACAGCCCAAGGTCCAATTGACTTCACGACTTTGAATATCGGATTGATGTTCTATATTTTATAACCAGAAATAGAAAAGTCCGACTTGAGGCAAGGTTCCGATCAAGCTTCCCAAAATCAATTCGGTTGTAGTATGTGCCTTCATCTCCAGTCTGGACGAAGCTACAAAGCCGTTGCATAAAATCAAGGGAACAATCGGAAAAATCAATCGTACTTGGAAATGCAGGCTTATCCCGATTGTAAAAACGGTCAGGGCTGTGATCCCGATCATGTGCAGGCTTGCTTTCTGCTTGAAATAGATCATTACCAAGGCGAGGAACGTACTCATCAAGCTTCCCAGGAAAAAGAAATGCAATTCGACAAAATTCTCCACCGTAATGCTTTTCTTGATCAGGATGTAAAGCAGGATGGCGTGTATCACCAATGGGATAATCCGCTGGTTTCTTTTGGCCAGCATGATCGAATCGACCTTTCCCATTGAAAGCAGCAGGTAATAAAACGTGACGGGAATAAAGATGGTTATGATTACGATTTGTATGATCACCAGATAGATATCTGGGTAAAGAAAGTAATGCTGCCCGAAAAGGAAAAAAATCAAGACCGCATAGACCGATATGAACAACGGATGCAGGATATAGGAAAACAGTGGAAGGATTTTTTTCATTTTTAAGCCAAAAGGAATCAGCCAGGAGCCAATAGTTTACATTTTCTTCCTCATCCTTGCCACGGGAATGTCAAGCTGTTCCCTGTATTTTGCAATCGTTCTTCTCGCAATCGGATAGCCTTTTTCTTTTAAGATGTCAGCCAATTGGTCGTCCGGAAGGGGTTTCTGCTTGTCTTCTTCCTCGATTACATTCTGCAATATCTTCTTGATTTCAAGCGTGGAAACATCTTCGCCCTGGTCGTTTTTCATCGCTTCCGAGAAAAATTCCTTGATCAGTTTTGTACCGTAAGGTGTTTCCACATACTTGCTGTTGGCAACACGCGAAACGGTTGAAATATCCAAACCAACCATATCGGCAATGTCTTTCAGGATCATTGGTTTCAGTTTGGTTTCGTCGCCTTCCAGAAAGAATTCCTGCTGGTAATGCATGATGGCATTCATCGTCACGAAAAGGGTTTCCTGGCGTTGCTTTATCGCATCGATAAACCATTTGGCAGAATCCAATTTCTGCTTGATGAATTGCACGGCATCTTTCTGGGCATTCGATTTGTCGCGGGAATCTTTATAAGTCTGCATCATTTCCTGATAGTCCTTGGAAACGTGCAGGGAAGGAGCGTTTCGTCCGTTCAAGGTTAGTTCCAGTTCGCCATCAACAATCCTGATGGCGAAATCAGGCACTACATTTTCTGTAACCTTGTTGTTTCCTGTAAAAGAACCACCCGGTTTTGGGTTCAGTTTTTCAACCTCGTGGATGGCTTTCTTTAGCTGGTCGTTGGAAACACTGTATTTCTGTAATAATTTATCGTAATGTTTTTTGGTAAAGGCCTCGAACTGATTCTCGATGATGTCGGTAGCCAAAGCCACCGATTCGGTCGGTGTTTTATGTTTCAATTGCAGCAACAGGCATTCTTGGAGATCCCTCGCTCCAACACCGGATGGTTCCAATTCGTGCACGATATGCAGGATCTTCTCCACCGTTTTTTCATCGGTATAAATACCTTGGGTAAACGCCATATCATCCACCATATCGGGAACACTTCTTCGGATGTAGCCCATATCGTCGATGCTTCCGACAAGAAATTCTGCAATTTCCCGTTCTTGATCGTTCAAGATAAAAGTATTCAGTTGATTGATCAGATCCTGATGAAAACTCACTGGAGCCGCCAAAGGAGATTCACGGTCATCGTCATCATCACTGTAGTTGTTTATCTGGGTCTTGTATTCAGGAGTTTCGTCGTTGCTCAGATATTCATCAATGTTGATGTCTTCGGCTTCGATTCTATCTCCTTCAAATTCATCGTAGTCGTCGTATTCTTCACTTTCAAATTCATCCTTCTCGTATTCTTCTTCATTGCCGCCTTCCAAGGCTGGATTCTCGTTCATTTCTTCTTTCAAACGTTGTTCAAAGGCTTGCGTGGGCAATTGGATCAGCTTCATCAGCTGTATTTGCTGTGGAGATAATTTCTGGGATAACTTTAAATTTAAAAACTGCTTCAGCATAAAAGGCTCTAATTTATTTTTTGCCGCGAAGGCACAAAGGCTCTAAGTTTATATTTGGTTGACTTTATTTAACATTCAAATTTAAACAATTTCAAGTAAAAATGGCACACGTTATGATAAACTTGTGCCATTTTTGATAGGTTTTTATAAAGTGATGATTCTTAGAACTCCGCACTTCCAGGAGTCCTAGGAAACGGAATTACGTCCCTAATGTTCGTCATTCCGGTAACAAACAATACCAGTCTCTCAAATCCTAATCCGAAACCTGAGTGAACAGCCGAACCAAATCTTCTCGTATCCAAATACCACCAAAGCTCTTCCTCGTCAATGCCGATCACTTTCATTTTTTCAAGCAAAACGTCCAAACGCTCTTCTCTTTGCGAGCCACCCACGATTTCTCCGATTCCAGGGAAAAGGATGTCCATTGCGCCAACTGTTTTTCCATCTTCGTTCAAACGCATATAAAATGATTTGATGTTGGCTGGATAATCATAAACAATTACAGGCGACTTGAAGTGTTTCTCGACAAGGTAACGCTCGTGTTCACTTTGCAAGTCAGCTCCCCATTCTTCAATGATATAGTTGAATTTTTTATTTTTATTTGGTTTGGAATTCTTCAATATGTCAATTGCTTCCGTGTAAGAAACTCGTTTGAAGTTGTTTTCCAAAACGAAATTCAATTTCTCCAGCAAAGCCATTTCGCTTCTTTCCGCTTGAGGTTTCTGTTTTTCTTCTTCCAACAAACGGCCTTCAAGGAACTTCAAATCATCACCACATTTGTCAACCGTATATTTGATTACGTATTGGATAAAGTCTTCCGCCAAATCCATATTGTCGTGCAAGTCGTTGAAGGCAACTTCCGGCTCGATCATCCAAAACTCAGCCAGGTGGCGCGAAGTATTTGAATTCTCTGCTCTAAAAGTAGGTCCAAATGTATAAATCTGGCCCAAGGCCATTGCGAAAGCTTCTCCTTCCAGTTGTCCAGAAACGGTCAGGTTGGTATGCTTTCCGAAGAAATCCTTTTTGTAATCAATCGCTCCATCTTCCGTCTTCGGCAAATTATCCAAAGGCAACGAAGTCACTTGGAACATTTCTCCAGCACCTTCTGCATCAGCACCAGTAATTACGGGTGTATTGACATATACAAAACCTTTCTCCTGGAAATATTGGTGCACCGCAAACGACAAAACAGAACGCACTCTCATAATCGCTCCAAAGGCATTTGTTCTCACACGCAAGTGGGCATTTTCACGTAAAAATTCCAATGAATGTTTCTTAGGTTGCATCGGAAATTTTTCTGCATCCGAATCACCAAGGATTTCCAATTTCTTGACCTGGATCTCGAATTTTTGCCCGGCACCTTTGCTTTCCACCAATTCTCCAGTTACAGAGACTGCAGCTCCAGTAGTGATTCTTTTCAAAGTTTCTTCCGGCGTATTCTCAAAATCAACAACACACTGTATATTATTAATGGTCGAACCATCGTTCAACGCGATAAATTGATTGTTCCTAAAAGTTCTAACCCAACCTTTTGCATTTACTTCGTGAAGCGTCTGTGTACTGTTTAATAAGTCTTTAACTTTTGTGTGTTTCATCTTTTTAAAATTTTAATCGAATGCAAATATATAGTTTTGATATTATTTTTTAGGAGCTTTTTCCCGCTATCCGTTACAATCTTTTTGTTTTTAAAGAAAAAACAAAAAGGATATCCACTTCTATCGGGGCTAAACCAATAAAATGGCTTGGTGATTTAAGTAATCTTTTTTTAGCCACTGATTACACTGATTTCCACAGATTTTTAGTTTCTCCAAAAAAATCCTTTTAATCCAATTAATCTGTGGCAAGTACAACAATTTCAGTATAAAAAAATCTGTGAATCCGTGGCTACAACTTCTTATTGTCCAAATCATCAATTTCCGCATCAGAATATTCCCTAAGTCGGATATTCGGTTCGGGTAGTTCCTGTGCATTCGCCAAACGCTTGTTCATCGTCAACACCAAAGCTGGCAAAAGCATCAGGTTCGACAGCATTCCGAAACACAAAGTGATGGAAACCAATCCACCAAGTGCAATCGTACCGCCAAAACTCGACAACATGAATACCGAAAACCCAAAGAACAACACGATTGAAGTATAAAACATGCTCAATCCGGCATCGTTGAACGTAGCGTAAACCGATTTCTTGATCTTCCATTTGTTGTTCCTCAATTCCTCACGGTATTGCGACAGGAAGCGAACGGTATCATCAACCGAAAGTCCAAACGCAATTCCAAAGACCAAAATCGTAGAAGGTTTGAGTGGAATATTCAAATAACCCATAATTCCAGCTGTCATAAGCAAAGGCAAGAGATTCGGAATCAAAGCTACCAGGATCATCTTGAACGAGCGGAACATAAATCCGATTAGCAAGGCCGTCAAAAAGAAGGCAAAAACCAACGAAGACAAAAGGTTGTCCAATAAATAATTAGTTCCTCTTTGGAAAACGATTGATTTTCCAGTAACATCCACCTCATAAGAATCCTTTGGAAAAATGTCATCGGCAATTTTTCGAATGGAAGCTTCAATTGCAGGCATATTTTCGCCGTTATCATCTCGCATGAAAGTCGTGATCCGGGCAAATTGACCATCATTGCTCACATAACTTTTCAAGACATTGTCCTTGCTGTCTTTCGCCGTATTTTTTACATAGCTCAAGATAAAGCTCTGTTCCTGGGAAGTAGGCAATTCAAAATATTCCGGATTTCCATTATAGTAAGCTTGTTTGGCATATTTTACCAAATTCACCACCGAGATAGGTTTTGACAAGCCTTCGATTTGTTGGATCTTGTTTTCAAATTCCTCCATCCTTCTCAAGGTTGAAAGTTTCATGACACCTTTCTTTCGTTTGGTGTCAATCACGATTTCCAAAGGCATGATTCCATCAAATTCGTCTTCAAAAAACACAATGTCTTGGAAGAATTCGGTTTTCTTCGGCATGTCTTCGATGATGCTTCCGGTAATTCTCATCTTCAAGATACCAATGATGCTCAGGACAGCAAAAACTGATGCTACCGTGTAAATTTTAACACGATTGGTTTTTATGTTTTTCAAGATCCAATCCATAAAACGTCTCACCGAACCCCTGTCCAAATGTTCCAGATGCCTTTCTACTGGAGCCGGAATGTAACTGTGGAAAATTGGAATCACGAACAGGCACAGGAAAAACAGTGCAAAAATATTGATGGCGGTTACGATTCCAAATTCAATCAATAATTGATTGTTGGATGTCACGAATGTTCCGAAACCGATGGCAGTCGTCACATTTGTAATCAAGGTGGCCATTCCGATCTTGGTTGTCACACGCTGCAAGGCCTTTGCCTTGTTTTTATGCACCTTGTACTCCTGATGGTATTTGTTGGTCAGGAAAATACAATTCGGAATCCCGATTACAATAATCAGCGAAGGAACCAATGATGTCAGGATTGTAATTTCATAATTGAACAATCCCAAGATGCCGAACGACCACATCACGCCGATAATGACTATGATGATCGAAATCAAGGTGGCCCTGAAACTTCTGAAGAAGAAGAAAAACAGGAGGGAAGTTATCAATAAGGAAGCACCGATGAACAAGCCAATTTCACCCTTGATGGTTTCCGTGCTCATCGTTCGGATATATGGCATTCCGGAAATATGCAGGTTGATCTTGTTTTCCTGTTCGAATTTTTCAACCGCCGGGTTCAAGATTTCAAGCACAAAATCTTTTCTTTCAGCCGTATTGACAATGTTTTTATGCAAATAAATGGCACCACGGATGGTTCCTGATTTTTTATTGAACAGCAAGCCTTCGTAAAAAGGCAAATCGTTTCGCAATTCGTTTACTTTATCCGAAAGATAGTGGGCATCTTTTAATTTGGAATTGTCAAGAAAGGATTTTAATTCGAAGGTTTGAAGCGAATCATTTTTCTTCAATTCCTTTAGATTATCAATGCTCAGGACCAAGTCGACCGATTTGTTTTCTTGAAATTGGTGCATCATCTTGCTCCATTGCTCGAAAATTTCCGGAGTAAAAAGTGAATCATTCTTCGAGCCAATGATGATAAGATTTCCTTCCTCGCCAAATTTTTGCAGGAAGGCATTGTATTCGATGCTGGCAATTTCATCATCGGGCAGGAGATTGGCTTCAGTATAGGTGAATTTGATGTTTTTCCATTGGAAGGCCAAGAAAACAGTAATCAACACAACCGAGACAAGGATTGCAACTCTATTGCGAAGAACCAATCGTGCCAAAAGAGCCCAAAACCCCAAACTAAACCACTTAACCATCATCAAAGTTTTACGACTGCAAAGGTAGATAAATCAATGTTTTTTTTGGGTTTTCATTCTACAAAAAATCCCAGATTTGTTATTTTAACACGGGTATTAAATTTTCATTATCCTTTTTTTTCTATTATTAATTTATATATTTGGTTCGCATCTTTGTAGGAAAAGAAAATGAATTCCGAAAGAATACACATATGAAGCAATATAAAAATTCCATATTCTATATTACCACCGTTGCCGTATTTTCAATATTGATTTATTGGATCATTTCCAAGGGGAAATTCCTTGAGGACGGCAGGGAAATAGTTACGGCTACTTCGGCAAATGACCATTGGAAGGAGTTTCTAGATTCGATGATGCACAGCATTAAGGAACCACTCGCAATATTGTTGCTGCAGATCATCTCCATCATCTTGGTGGCCCGTTTCTTCGGATGGATCTTCAGAAAAATCGGCCAGCCGTCTGTAATTGGGGAAATGGTTGCCGGAATTGTGCTCGGTCCTTCTTTGGTTGGACTGTATTTTCCAGAGTTCTTTGACAGCCTGTTTCCAGCAGCTTCCTTGGGAAATTTGAAATTCCTGAGCCAGATCGGACTTATCCTCTTTATGTTTGTCATCGGGATGGAATTGGACTTGAAAGCGTTGCGCAACAAGGCCAATGATGCTGTTGTAATCAGCCACGCCAGTATCATCTTTCCGTTTACATTGGGAATCGGATTGGCCTATTTTATCTACGCACAATTTGCCCCGGACGGTATTGAATTTATGTCGTTTGCCTTGTTCATAGGGATTTCAATGAGTATCACGGCTTTCCCGGTCCTGGCAAGAATCGTCCAGGAGCGTGGCATCCATAAAACAAAATTAGGAACTATAGTCATTACTTGTGCAGCTGCGGATGATATCACGGCCTGGTGCATACTGGCAACCGTGATTGCGATTGTAAAGGCAGGTTCTTTTGTAAGTTCGTTGTATGTGATTGCTCTGGCGATAACGTATGTTTTCCTGATGCTGAAAGTGGTCAGGCCCTTCCTGGAAAGGGTAGGCCAATTGAAAAATTCACGCCAGAGTTTGAGCAAGCCAGTTGTTGCCATTTTCCTCCTTACGCTTATCGTTTCAGCTTATACAACTGAAATAATTGGTATCCATGCGTTATTTGGAGCTTTTATGGCGGGTGCCATTATGCCCGATAATGCAAAATTCAGGGCGATATTTATAGAAAAGGTAGAAGATGTTTCCGTAATAATACTATTGCCGTTGTTTTTTGTCTTTACAGGATTGAGAACACAGATTGGACTGATAAATGATCCTTATTTATGGAAGGTGACAGGCTTGATAATCGCCGTTGCCGTTGTAGGCAAGTTCTTGGGAAGTGCCATTGCAGCCAAATTCGTCGGACAGAATTGGCGCGACAGCTTGACCATTGGAGCCTTGATGAATACAAGAGGATTGATGGAGTTGATCGTATTGAACATCGGATTGGATCTGGGTGTCTTGTCGCCTGAGATATTCACGATGATGGTCATCATGGCCTTGATTACTACTTTTATGACAGGTCCGGCCTTGGATCTGATTAACTTTATATTCAAGACCAAGGACGCCATCATCCCGGAAGAAGTCCAGGTTGTCAATAAATACAAGGTGCTTTTTTCTTTTGGAAATTCAGATAGAGGAAAATCGCTTTTGAGGCTGGCCAACAGTTTTGTAAAGAAAGAAAACACGGAATCCATCGTGACCGCGATGCATCTTACGTCGAGCAACGAACTTCATACCTTTGACTTGGAAGAACAGGAAAAGAAAAGTTTTGCACCAATCCTAACCGAATCTAAAAATCTCGACCAGAACATCGTGACGCTGTTCAAGGCATCAAACGATATCAATACGGATATTGTTGAAATTGCCAACCACGGAGAGTATGACTTGTTGCTGGTTGGTCTTGGCCAATCCATTTTTGAAGGAACATTGTTGGGGAAAGTATTAGGTTTCACCACAAGGATCATCAATCCGGACAGGTTGATTGACAAGTTCATTGGCAAGGAAGGTCTTTTTGAAAATTCTCCTTTTGATGAAAGGACAAGGCAGATCATCGCAAAGAGCAAGATGCCTGTTGGAATCCTGGTGGATAAGGATTTGAATAATCCGGACAAGGTCTTCATGCCGATTTTTAGCAAGGAAGATGCTTTCCTGATCCAGTATGCAGAGAAATTGGTTTACAACAATGATTCGCACATCACGTTCATCGATCCAAATGAAGCTATTGCCGGCAACGATGAAATCAATGAAAAAATCAGTGAAATCGAACAGAACAATCCAAATTCCACGAAGATGGGAGAAAGGATCATCAAGAAGGATTTCCTAAAGCAACAAGATATCATGATCATCAGCCTGGAAAGCTGGAAAAAATTAATCGATACCCAAAGTATCTGGCTGACGAATATTCCGTCGGTTTTGATTATCAAACCATAATTGCTTATATTTGATTGTCATTTTTACACATCTAAAGTTAATAATAAGAGAACCTGTTGAATCCGAAAGATTTGGCAGGTTTCTTTTATTCTGCCAATTGCATTATGAACTGGATTTTATTGATTATCGCGGGATTATTTGAAGTAGGTTTCGCCACTTGTCTGGGAAAGGCCAAGGAAACTTCTGGCACAACTTCAGGTTTGTGGATGGGAGGTTTTTTCGTATGCCTTTCCATAAGCATGTTTCTATTGTACAAGGCAACACAGACCTTGCCCATTGGTACGGCTTATGCCGTTTGGACAGGTGTCGGAGCAGTAGGAACCGTTTTGGTAGGGATTTTTATCTTCAAGGAACCTGCCACTTTCTGGAGGATCTTTTTTATCTCAACCCTGATTGCATCGATCATAGGATTGAAGTTTGTTTCAAGCCACTAAAGGCCCAGATCCAATATGAAATTCAGTTTCACGGAAATATTGTCCTCAAATTGTGGAAGCTGGTTGGGGCCATAGCGATAAAATCCAGACAATCCGAAGCCCTTGAATATCTGATTAAGTTCGATTCCGGATTCAAAATATCCCTCATTCAAGGTTTTGTAAGCAATGCCCAGATGCTGTTCCGGTTTTTCCATATTTCCCCAGGCCGCTCTCGAAACCAAAACTAGGGAAGGTTTTACTTTTCCGAACAATTTGGTGCGCTTGAAGGCGTGCTTCACTTGGAAGAATGCGTATTGGCTCGAGAAAAACTCATTGAAATACATCGTTTCCAAACTGTTTTTTCCGGCTATTGTAATACGTTGAATGAGGTTGTCCTTGGTAAGGCTGTTTGGAGAAGTATTGTACAAGTGTGTCAACGGAACGTCTCCAAAGGCATATCCGAATTCTGTATAGATGGCGGTCTTCTGCCCATTCAGGTATTTCTTTTGGAATTCAGCCCTGATGTCTATTTTTCCAAAATCAAAATCATTTTGTATGACATCTAATGATTTTGTAAACTGGAAGGTAAACTTTGGATAGCGCTTGTCGATTTCAAGTTTCCCGGTTGGTGTTTGCATAAAATCACTGAAAGGATTCCATTGCAACGAAACCATCGCCGTTGTCATGTTATAGGAATTATAAAAACGCCCGTTTGCATTGTAGACATAATCAAATTGCGGCTCGACATAACTTTGTGTGATTTGCCAGATACTTTCCGTTTTCGGGATAATTTTTGTTTCGATATAAGCCCGCCACGTCTTATGGCTGTAGAATGTACTCAAGTTGATTGGTCGGGGGTCGTAAATTTTAAAAATACGCTTGTCAATCGCGAACGAGGTACTTGCAATTTCCCGCACATCTTCCGTATAAGAGCCGCCAATCCAGCTATTGGAGAATTTGCCAATCCTTACAGCCGCTCCAGCACTGTATTTGATCGCCTCATCCTTCAAGCCATACGCACCATATCCGTCAAGGCGGAATTTATCAGAAAATTTTTCATTCGTGATTCCTCCAAGACCCAGCCTGAAGCCTTCATAATTGTTGTATTTGATGAGGTACCGCAAGTCCATATCGAAAAAACCAAAAGGAATATATCCGTTCAGGATCCGTCGGCCGATTCTTAATTTCTTTTCAATTCCCTGTTTGATGACAATGCTGTCCAGTGTGATGTAAGTCTGTTTGGCACGGGAATCGAGGCTGTCTTTTCGGTATCTGTTCCAAAAAAGCTCGTCTTTCTTGATGGCATCGTCTTTGATGTCAATGGCAATTGCAGGTTTTCTGATCTTCAGGGGCACGTTGAATTCAAAATCAAAATGGTTGGATTCCGACATCAGGTAAACAAAATCTGAAGTCACTTTTTCCTTTGACCCCGGTTTTGATTCTTCCAGATCGCCTTCAAATTGAATCTGGCCTCCCAATATTTTTATATTCTCACTGTTGTTTCCTTTGACGATTTTAAAGGTTTTCCCTTTCGGAAACCACAAATCGCTTTCAGGAAGATACTCATAGTCGTGGATTCCGCTTATGTCAATGATGTTTTTGACCCTTACGATAGCCCGTGCCACGGCATTGTTTTTTTGGTCGATGTATAGAACACCGTGCAAGCCATTCTTTTTGGATCTTTTCTTGTTCTTGAAAAAGATCACATACAGGTCACGCCCTTGGATTTTTACGGTATCCAAGATCTTGAACGAATATTGTCTCAAGGCATCACTTGCCAAAGGGCCATCATAACGGTTCTCTAGCAGTTCATATTTTGAATCATAAATCGAAAAAGATTGCAGTTTCAGTCCTATCAATTCATATATGGGCTGCTTAAAACCGGCCATCTTGGTTGCCAGTACATTTTCCTTGAAATTTTTTCCGTCGTATTGGTACTGTGAAATTTTCTCGGTCTGATAGATGTGCTGCTTGGAAATGATCTTCTTGAATTTGAAATCAGTCGAATCCAGTTTTACAAATTTCCGGATGCCTTTGTTGGTCACAAAAATAGAGTCCAATGTCCCGTTGATGGAATCAGGATTGGCAGTGATCACCAATTTGTTATAGGCTTTGAATTGAAAACTGTTTAGCCTTTTCTGTGGATTGTTCTGATTTTTTAAGGCAATCGATTTTTTAATGATGGCAATTGCAGGATTTTCTCCAATTGCAATTTCCTGCAAGCTTTCCGGTTTGGGCGAAAGCAGGACGGTAAAATTTTTCTTTCCTTCGGTCTTGATTTCCTTCTTTTGGTACCCCACATAAGATATTGCAAAAGAAAGGATGGGTTCCTTGCCTTCAATATCAAACTTTCCATCGATATCCGTAATTTCAAAACCACTTTTAGAGGAAATGGAAGCAAACGGAAGCGGTTTGTTCGTTGCCTCATCCCGCACAACGCCAGTCACTTGGAATTGGGCCTGGGCTGCAAACGACAAAAGAAAAAAGAAAAAGAGGATTCGCTTCATAGGGTTATGTACCAAACGAATAAAAAGCCTATTTGTTACACAAGGCAAAAGTAAGTTAGTTGCATAAAAAAATCCACTATTTTAAGTGGATTTTAATATTTTCTACATTGCTTATTTTAAAAGGCAGGCTTTATTCTTTTTTGATTTCCAAAGTTTTGATTGCTCCCGTACTGGCATCCTTCAGGACAACCGTAGCTTCTGACAGTTCCAGATGCATGCCGTTTAGCATCAATTCGCAGAAGGATTTGTTTTCATAATCCATCTCATTGATTTTTAGGACTTCATCACCAGCTTTGATTGTTTCCCGTAATTTTTCATCCCATACAATCCCAACGGTCATTTTATCACCGCTTGGAATGAAACTCAAAGGCCAGCTTTTTTCTGCCAGGTCCAATGATCCTGATGCATCGAAAGGTTCAAGGTAGAATTTTTTATTGATGTAATCTACCGTAACCACTCCGTATTCCAAAAGTTTTGCACCAATCCTCGAGTTGTTATCATAAGTGGTTTCGGCAGTAACGTTTTTCAAGATCGTCTTGCTTATGGATAATTCCGGTAACATGAACCTGTAATTTTCATTTGCCGTTGCATTTCCATGAACGCCAATCGTAAAAGTTCCGGTTGCCTTGGAAATTACATCGAACAGTTCTATTTCCTCGAAGAATTTTTTATAATTATGGATGGAGACGGCATAGAGTTCATCCATTCCGGTATCAAAAAGCAGCTGCTCACGTGCTTTTGCTTTTCCGTTTTTTTGATTGATCCAGATAAAAGGATTGCTTTGGACAGGATCCAGGAACATCTTGGTGGCATATTTGTTTTTTAAATGGAGTAATTTCGGAATGTTTGTTATAATGATGGATTTGGTCCTGGAAGAAAATTGTACGGTTGAATTCCTCAAGATATTACTTCCGATCAGGCCATCAATTCCCAGGCAGTCAAACACGGGATCTGCTGAAATCAATGCAGGGGTATCGTTGAAGTTTATTTCTCCTATCTTGATGCGGGGCAGCGAAACCACCTGCATTGAATCCTTTAAGCCACTCTGGTCAATTATTTCCATTCTTGACACCGCAGGCAGATTTAATTCATCAGACAGCTTTTTGGAAATAACCATCGGGGCACCGGTGTCCAGAACGAAATGATATGTTTTTTCGTTGATGATGGCCTGAACGATCATCTTCCCTTTCAAATTTTTGTACGGCAATGTACTGAAATATTCTTTTTCAGAAGCCCCACCTTGATTGGCAGTAAGAGGAGAAAGCTGTGCATATAACGAATTGCATAAAAATAAAACGAGGCAAGATTGCAGGAATGTTTTCATCAGGTGGTATTTAAATGAACAGCAAATGTATCCTGCGTGCCGCATCTCAAGTCTTAAATACTATGAATTCAAGAAAATGAGACTTATTTCAAGGCAGATTTTTGATATTCAACAGGTGTTTTTCCGGTATGAGTTTTAAAGGCCCTGTAAAAGCTTGCCTTTGAATTAAATCCGGCTTCCAATCCGATTGCGATGATCGTATATTTTGAAAATGTTTCATCAAGCAGCATTTCTTTGGCACTCTCAACACGCAATGTATTGAGGTAGGAATTGAATTTTGTGTTGTTCTGGCTGATGATCTGGGAAAGGTAATTGCTGCTGATGTTTAATTCTTTTGCAACATCATCAATATTCAGATAAGGATTTGCAAAAGAGGCTTGAACGAAATCTTCGAATCTCGAAAAGATTGCTCCCGTTTCGTCCAATTTTTTTTTGGGTCTAGTTTCCGTTTGCCTTTTTTGACTGTTCAGGATGATCCCGCTGCGGATGCTTTTTCGTTCCAAAAGGAGTGTGTAATGGGAGGAAGCGGTATAGGAAATCCAGTAGATGATAAAGGAAGTACAAATCCACAATATATAATAGAGGTTGAAATTTGTGGTATTGTTTTCCATATAGAAAGCTATTCCTAACCACAAGAAGCAAACTGCAAGCCCAAGATACAAGGTTTGTTTCAGCCATTTGGTTTTTGCTTTTACTTTTTCAATGGCATAGCCAGAATTTGCCCTTTCATAGGATTGGATTTTTTTTATAATCAAAAGGATGAGAAACAGCGAGTAGGCCAATGTGAAATATTCCTCGATCGAATAAAATCCATACCGGAGATTTTTAGATAGCAGTGCTCCGTTTGAAAAGAATAAATCGTATCCGTCCAAGGTATTCAGGATTACAGATAGAAGAAATACAGCAACGAAAGAAAATTTGACTTTCCTGGAGGTCCTGTATTCAAGGTAATGATTTACAAAAACATAAAAAGCCGGAATGATGAGCAGTTCGAACGGGACATAGAGAATGTCCAGGATGGGGAATAATTTGCCTAAACCAATTGCAGAAGGCATATAATTGAGATTGCTTAGTGCCAAGCTAAAAACGGTAATGGCCAGGTAAAGATTTCCTGTCGAATGTTTTCTGCGGGATAAAAGAAAAAAGCCGAAAATCAATCCTTGGATGATTCCGGCTAGAATTATAATGGTAAAGATATTGAAGTTGAGTGTTGCCACTATACCTTCATTATTTCAGCTTCCTTGACAGCCAAAAGTTCGTCTATTTTTCTAATGTAGCTATCGGTCAATTTCTGAACATCTTCTTCTGCTTTCTTGCAGATGTCTTCAGAAGTTCCGTCTTTTTCCTGTTTCTTGATGTCCGTATTGGCATCCTTGCGAGCATTCCTGATTCCAATTTTTGCATCTTCAGCTTCCACTTTTGCCTGTTTTGCCAGATCACGACGGCGTTCTTCCGTCAATGGTGGAACGCTGATGATGATCATGTCACCGTTATTCATAGGGTTGAAACCAATGTTGGCGATCTGGATTGCTTTTTCAATCGGCTGGATCATGTTTTTTTCGAACGGTTGGATCGTGATCGTTCTTGCATCAGGAACACTGATCTTGGAAACTTGTGAAAGGGAAGTCTGCGATCCATAATAATCTACAAAAACACTTCCTAACATTGCCGGAGATGCTTTTCCTGCACGAATGTTTAGGAATTCTTTTTCCAAATGGGCAATAGAACCTACCATGGATTCTTTTGTGCTGTCTAATATAAATTCAATTTCTTCAGTCATTTTTTTTAGTTTAAGGGTTTACGGTTTAAGGGTTCAAGAGTTTTAAGGATCAAACTTTTAAACTTTTCAAACTTTTAAACTTTATACATTTACTACTGTTCCGATATTTTCTCCTTCGCAGATTTTCAGCAAGTTGCCTGCCTTGTTCATATCGAAAACCAGAATGGGCAATTCATTTTCCTGGCTTAATGTGAAAGCGGTCGTATCCATTACATTCAATCCTTTTTTAAGGACATCTTCAAAAGAAATATAATCGAATTTCGTCGCGGTTGGATCTTTTTCAGGATCTGCGGTATAAATTCCGTCTACCCTTGTTCCTTTCAGGATTACATCTGCATTGATTTCAACACCACGTAAAACGGCTGCGGTATCCGTTGTAAAGTAAGGATTTCCAGTTCCGGCTCCAAAGATTACGATCCTGCCTTTTTCAAGATGGCGAACCGCTCTTCTCTTGATGTAAGGTTCTGCAATAGCCTCAATTTTCAAGGCAGTTTGCAAACGGGTCAGCATTCCTTTGTCTTCCAAGGCACCTTGCAATGCCATTCCGTTGATCACGGTTGCCAGCATTCCCATATAATCACCTTGGACACGGTCCATTCCATTACTAGCTCCCGCAACTCCCCTGAAGATATTTCCTCCGCCAATTACAATCGCAATCTCGACACCTTTGTCGTGGATTTGCTTGATATCTTCAGCATATTCGGCCAATCTCGCAGGATCAATTCCGTATTGACGATCACCCATTAACGCTTCACCACTTAATTTTAAGAGTATTCTTTTATACTTCATTCCAGTTTTTTTATTTAAAATTTGGAGTCATGCTGTCGCAAAGCTCGAGTCATCAGCTCTTCTTTAATTGAGTTGTGCAAATATATGCATATTCTGTTTTCTTGAAATATAGTTTTTAGAAAAATATGGAATTCGTTTTTTTAATTAATTTTGCAACTCAAATTTTGACCATGAAGGATATAATCAAGGAAAGCCTCGAGAGAAGTTTTTCCTATTCAGGATATAGAAATACCGTTTCGCAGTTGCTTCTGGAAGGCAAATCATCAGGAAATACGCAATCCGACGATTTGCTGCATTACAGCCTTTTGAACGAAACGCGAATGAATCGTCTGGAAAAGACCATTGCCGTTTCTGAAGAGAACAAGCAGAAGCTGAAAAATCTGAGCCAGGAGTATATCTGGCTGGTCCTTTCAGAAGGCTGGTGTGGAGATGCCGCCCAGTTGCTTCCAATATTCAACAAGATGGCAATCTTGTCTGATAATATTGATCTGAAAATTGTCTTCCGTGATGAAAACGAAGCCTTGATGAATCTGTTCCTGACAAACGGTGGAAGGTCAATTCCAAAATTGATTGTTCTGGAAAAAGAAACATTAAATGTGATTGCAGATTGGGGGCCGAGACCAGCTGCAGCGATAAAGCTGGTAAAAGACTACAAGGAGAAATTCGGTGCAATTGATGAAACCATCAAAACGGAATTGCAGTTGTGGTATTTGCACGACAAGGGGATTTCTACTCAACATGAAATTTTGAATCTTTTGTAATTCAAGAATCAGTTTCGGAGATTCTGATGACTTGTTCTACAAATTCTTCCGGAGAAACGGCTTTCTCGACATTGTAAACACCAATTTTCGTACGTCTCAAGACAGTCAGGTGCGAACCTGATTCCATTGCTTTTCCAAAATCAAAAGCCAGGGAGCGGATGTAAGTTCCCTTGCTGCAGACTACCCTGAAATCTACTTCAGGCAGAGCAATTCTTGTAATTTCAAATTCGTGGATGAAGGTTTTTCTTGAAGCAATTTCTACGGTTTCTCCAGCACGGGCGTGTTCGTATAAGCGGACACCATCTTTTTTGATGGCAGAAAAAATAGGCGGGACTTGATCGATTTCTCCCAAGAATTGCTTCACGGTTTCGTTGATTAAATCTTCATTGATATGGGAAGTTGGAAAGGTCTGGTCAATTTCCGTTTCCAGATCATACGATGGAGTAGTGGCCCCAATATAAAAAGTACCGGTGTATTCTTTTGCCTGTCCTTGAATTTCGGAAATGCTCTTCGTGAATTTTCCAGTGCAGACAATCAACAATCCGCTTGCCAAAGGGTCTAAAGTTCCTGCGTGGCCAATCTTGAATTTCTTGGGAAGTCCGGCCTTGTTGATCAAGGTATATTTCAATTTATTAACCGCCTGGAAAGAAGTCCAATGCAACGGTTTGTCAATCAATATAACCTGTCCTTCCTGATATTCTTGTGCTGTCAATTTGGATTATTTTAGGTAGATGAAGTAAATCAAAAGCAAGGAACCTGCAACAATTCGGTACCAGCCCCAAGGTTTGAAACCGTATTTCTTGATGACACCGATAAAAAATTTTATTGCAATGATTGAAACAATAAAAGCAATAACATTACCGATTAGAAACAGCTTTAAGTTTTCCCCATTCTGCATCAATAATTCATACCCTTTCAATTGTGATTCGTGGTAGGTTTTCAGGAAAACCGAATAACATGTAACGGCCAACATTGTCGGAACCGCCAAAAAGAAAGAAAACTCTGCCGCAGTTTGCCTGGTCAGGCCTTGTTGCATACCACCAATGATGGAAGCGGCAGAACGGCTTGTTCCGGGCATCATTGCCAGACATTGCCAAAAGCCAATGGTCACGGCTTTCTTGATGCTGATTTCTTCTTCGCTGGTAACGGTTGGATTTTGGAAGTATCGGTCGATAAAAAGCAATACGAAACCCCCTAGAATCAATACGATTGCAATTGGAATAGGGTTTCCTAAAACGGCATCGATATAATCGTCAAAGATATAGCCCAAGATTAAAGCAGGGACAACAGCACACGCCAATTTGATGTAGAAATTAAATTTGCTGAAGTCAAAGAACTTCTTCCAATATAAAGCCACGACGGCCAAGATGGCCCCGAATTGGATAGAAACCTGAAATAATTTAGTGAAATCGTCTTCCTGAATGCCAAAGAAAGAACTTGTAAAAATCATATGACCAGTTGAAGAAACAGGAATATATTCCGTCAGGCCTTCAACAATTGCAATAAGAATCGCTTGTATTAAATCCATAAAGTTTGTAGTGATTTGTCAATTGGAGGACTTGAATGATGAAGCATCAAATCTTCAAATTGCCAAATAGAGTAATAATCTAATTTTTCTTCGGGTTCTTCAAGATAGCATAAATCGTAATTCCAAAACCAATCAGTACAGTAGTTGGTGCCAATCTGATTCTTCTGAAATTAAAAATGTCCTCGCTGAAAACCGCCGGATCATCAGAACCTCCGCCGGACATCAATATGAATCCCAAGGTAATCACGGCAAGCCCGATCAGTAAAATCTTATAATTTACCTTGTCAAAAAGAAACTCGTGTTGTGGTTTATTTTCCATTTTTATGTTTTTTTAAAATCTAATTAATTTTGCCTTCCAACTCCCATCTTCCTAGTAAAGATCGTCCGTCCTCAAGTTCAAAAATCGCTGAGTCGCAAAGAACGTACTGATCCAAGTAATCAGGATTCCAACCAAAAGGACGCCAAGCAAGATCGCTCCCGTCATCAATTGGTCTTCCAGGATTTCCAAGTCAGGATAATTCGTGTCAATATAATACAAGGTTGCAATCAAGGCCAGGATTGCCAAGACCGAACCGATGATTCCCAATCGTATACTTCTCCAAATAAAAGGCTTTCTAATAAACGATTTTGTAGCACCCACCATCTGCATTGTCTTGATGATGAAACGGTTCGAGTAGATGGACAAGCGCATCGAGCTGTTGATCAGTAATACCGCCACCAATGCCAGAAATCCGCTGATGCAAAGAATATAAAAACTTACTTTCTTGATGTTGTCGTTCACCAGATTTACCAATTGCTTGTCGTATACCACATCCGAGACCATTTCGTTGCTTCTCAGACGGCTTTCAATTTTCGCAATACTGTCGTTCACGATGTAATCTGCCTTCAAGTGCAAGTCAAATGAATTCTGCAATGGATTCGCACCCAAAAATTCCATAAAATTCTCCCCGATAACATCCTTGTGCATCTTGGCCGCCTCTTCCTTCGTCACATAATCGTGATTCAGGACAAATCTGGCCGTTTTCATTTCATCATCAAAAGCCTTGATGATCGTATCGTTCGCCTCATTTTTCATAAAAACCGTCATCACGATTGTTTCCTTGAAATCGTCCGAAAGCTTCTTGGAATTTACAACAAACAAGCCCAGGATCCCCAAAAGGAAAAGTACCAGGAAAACACTTAAAACAACCGAAAAATAAGAAGAAAGCAGTCTGCGTTTTTGAAATTTATCGTAAGAAGAACTCATCTATATAATAATTTTTGGTAAAAATAATAAAGAATTTCTTTAAACACAGTTTATAACGCTCAAAGTTTCAACTTTCATACAATAAACGTAAATTTGCCACCTCGAATTGATTTTTTTCGTATGGAAGCAAATCATTCGGGCATTTTGTCCCGAAGTTTCGGGGGCATATTCCCGCTTTCCGAAGTAGTTTTTGTTCTGAACCCCAGAACAAAAAGCTACTTTCTCCAATCGGGGCTATTGGAAAAACCATGTTACCTTTGGAAACTTTAAAAACGTAGCGATTTAGTGCCTTCGTGGCAAAAAAGAATAAACAAATAAACGTTCAGACCGAAAACCCTGAACCCAAAACCTTGAACCAAGAGAAATGAAATACAACCCTAACGAAATAGAAGCCAGATGGCAAAAATATTGGGCAGAAAACGGAACCTTCCAGGCCAGTAATGATTCAGACAAGCCAAAATACTATGTTTTGGACATGTTCCCTTATCCATCCGGAGCAGGTTTGCACGTTGGACATCCGCTGGGGTACATCGCTTCCGATATCTATGCACGTTTTAAAAGACACCAAGGTTTCAACGTCTTGCATCCCCAAGGCTACGACAGTTTCGGACTTCCGGCTGAACAATATGCCATCCAAACGGGCCAGCATCCTGATAAGACTACAAAGGAAAACATCGCCCGTTATAGAGAACAACTGGATAAGATCGGTTTTTCTTTTGATTGGAGTAGGGAAGTACGTACTTCAAACGCCGATTATTACAAATGGACGCAGTGGATTTTCATCCAATTGTTCAATTCCTGGTACGATAAGGATGCAAACGAAGCCCGTGACATCAAGACCTTGGTAATGGATTTCGAGGAAAACGGAAATGCAAAAGTAAACGCCGTTTCTGACGATAACATTCCTGTATTTTCTGCCGAAGATTGGAAATCCTATTCAAAAGAAGAACAAGAAAGAATTTTATTGAAATATAGATTGACATTCCTTGCCGAAACCGAAGTAAACTGGTGTCCGGCATTGGGAACTGTTCTAGCAAATGACGAAATCGTAAACGGTGTTTCAGAACGTGGAGGACATCCTGTAATCCGCAAGAAAATGACGCAATGGAGCATGCGGATTTCCGCTTATGCAGAACGCTTGCTTCAAGGTCTGGATACTATCGATTGGACAGAATCCTTGAAAGAAAGTCAAAGAAACTGGATTGGAAAATCAGTTGGTGCTTCGGTAACCTTCAAGGTTAAAGATTCGGAATTCGAAAGGAACGCCGTAGATTATATCTTAAGCGGAGACGAAACCAACGACCATAAGATTGAAGTGTTCACAACAAGACCCGACACCATTTTCGGGGTAACGTTTATGACCTTGGCGCCAGAACACGATTTGGTCGCCAAAATCACAACACCAGAACAAAAGCAAGCAGTGGAAGCCTATGTGGAAGCAACGGCAAAACGCAGTGAACGCGAAAGAATGGCCGATGTAAAGACCATTTCAGGCGTTTTTACAGGAGCTTTTGCAGAACATCCTTTCACCAAAGAAGCAATTCCAGTTTGGATTGGCGATTACGTTCTGGCAGGTTACGGAACCGGAGCCGTTATGGCCGTTCCGTGTGGCGACGAACGCGATTATGCCTTCGCAAAGCACTTTGATATTCCTATCGTAAACATATTTGAAAACGTAGATATTTCGGAAGAAGCCTATGGTTCAAAAGACAATGTGGTGATTGCCAATTCGGATTTCCTGAACGGATTGAATTACAAGGAAGCCACCAAGAAAGTCATCGAAGCTTTGGAGGAATTAGGGCAAGGAAAAGGAAAAACAAATTACCGCTTGCGTGATGCCGTTTTCTCCCGCCAAAGATATTGGGGCGAGCCGTTCCCGGTGTATTATGTAAACGGATTGCCACAGATGATTGAAACACAGTATCTGCCGATTCGTCTTCCGGAAGTGGAGAAATATTTGCCAACCGAAGACGGACAGCCGCCTTTAGGAAACGCAACCGATTGGGCTTGGGACAGTGTTCAGAATGCAGTGGTCAGTAATCAGTTGATTGATGATAAGACTATTTTTCCTCTGGAACTAAACACCATGCCAGGTTGGGCAGGAAGTTCTTGGTATTGGTTGCGTTATATGGATGCCCATAACAACGACGAATTTGTTTCGGACGAGGCACAAAACTATTGGCAGAATGTCGATCTGTATATAGGAGGAAGCGAGCACGCCACAGGCCACTTGCTGTATTCCCGTTTCTGGAACAAATTTTTGAAGGACAGGGGTTTTGTCAACCAGGAAGAACCGTTCAAGAAATTGATCAATCAGGGGATGATTTTGGGGATGAGTGCTTTTGTTTATAGAATAATCCCGGGGATATTAAGTAATGATAAAACAGTATTTTTGTCAAAAGCTAAAAATCTACCTCCCATTTTTATATCAAAAAATTATCTCGGGAATCTAACTAAAAATGAAAATAATAAAGAATTAAGTTCTTTTGTAAGAGATGAAAAATCTGAAATCATATATAATTTTATAGAAACATTAGTAGCAGAAAATGAAAATTTTTTTAGAGAAAGCGAAAGAGATAATTATTCAGTTTCATTTAATCTTCAAAATAATCTACCTGTAGATGTTTCCTTTATTAATTCTTCTGATGAGTTAGATATTGAAACATTTAGAAACTGGAGGGAAGATTATAAGAATGCAATTTTTATCACTGAAGGAAATGACAAATACATAGTAGGCCGCGAAGTAGAAAAGATGTCAAAATCCAAATACAACGTAGTAACACCAGACGACATCTGTGAAGAATACGGAGCCGACACCTTACGTTTATACGAAATGTTCCTGGGTCCGTTGGAACAAGCAAAACCGTGGAATACCGCTGGTATTACAGGCGTTTTCGGATTCTTGAAAAAACTTTGGAAACTGTATTTTGACGAAACAGGAATGATTGTAACCTCAAACCCTGCAAGTCCGGAAGCCTTGAAAGCCTTGCACAAGACCATCAAGAAAGTCAACGAGGACATCGAAGGATTCTCTTTCAATACGTCCGTAAGCCAGTTCATGATTGCCGTAAACGAACTGACGGCTTTAAAATGCCACGAGCGTTCGGTGCTGGAACCACTTGCCATCCTGGTTTCACCTTACGCACCACATATCGCCGAAGAATTATGGAAACGATTGGGCCATGAGCAAAGCATTTCCACGGCTCCTTTCCCGAAATTCAATCCGGAATACCTGATTGAAAGCAGCAAGGAATATCCGGTTTCCTTCAACGGAAAAATGCGTTTCACGATGACCCTGCCTTTGGATCTTACAAAGGAGCAGATCGAGGAAATTGTAATGAAGGACGAAAGGACTATCAAGCAGTTGGACGGTAAGATGCCAAACAAGGTCATCATCGTTCCAGGAAAAATCATCAACCTGGTAGGATAATTGAGTTAAAAGTTTTGCCACGGATACACAGATTGGAAATGTTTTTTAATCTGTGGATCCGTGGCAAATTTATTTTTTATAAAATCTTTAACTAGTGTCAAAATGACATCTGCTTTCATTTGGCGTATATTTTGTTATATTTGAAGAAACAATAAAATCAAGACAAAATGATAGGATATTATATATTGATCGGAATCATCGCCCTGGTGAGCTGGGCCGTAAGCGCCCGATTGAAGAGCAAGTTTGAACAATATTCAAAAGTAGGATTGCGCAACGGAATGAGTGGTGCCGAAATCGCGGAGAAGATGCTTGCCGATCACGGAATCCGTGACGTAAGAGTGATCTCAACGCCAGGCCGCTTGACCGATCACTACAATCCAGCAGACAAAACGGTGAACCTTAGTGAAGCCGTTTACAACGAAAGAAATGCAGCAGCAGCAGCAGTTGCCGCCCACGAATGTGGACACGCCGTACAGCACGCCACCGCCTATGAATGGTTGAAGATGCGTTCTACCTTGGTGCCGGTTGTGAATGTTTCTTCAGGAATGTCGCAATGGTTGATCATCGGTGGACTCATACTTGGGGCAGCAGCAGGAGTAGGGTTTGGCTATTATATTGCCATTGCAGGCTTGGTACTGATGTCAATCGCGACCTTGTTCAGTTTCATCACGTTGCCGGTAGAATACGATGCAAGTAATCGTGCCCTGGCGTGGTTGAAAAACAAGAATATGCTCAGCCAGCAAGAATATGCAGGAGCCGAAGATGCCTTGAAATGGGCAGCAAGAACTTATCTTGTTGCGGCAATCGGAGCACTAGCCTCGCTATTGTATTGGGCACTTCAAGTTTTTGGAGGTTCCAGGGACTAATTTCAGAAAACAATAATAAAAAATCCGCTTCTTTCAAAAGAAGCGGATTTTTTTGCCTGCAAACCAAATTGTATTGCTACAATTGAATCTGCCGCTCGATCTGCTGGTCCAGCGAAATAAAGGTTTCCGTTCTTGAAACCCCTTCGATGGCTTGGATCTTGGTATTCAGCAGCGTCATCAGATGCTCGTTGTCACGGCATATTATCTTGATGAGGATCGACCAGTTTCCCGTGGTATAATGACATTCCAATACTTCTGGAATCTTTTTGAGTTCCTTTACGGTTTCCAGGTTTGTTGCGGCCTTTTCAAGATAGATTCCAACAAAAGCCATGGTACTGTAGCCCAGGACCCTATTGTTCACGACAAACTTTGAACCCGAGATGACGCCAGATTGTTCCAGCTTTCGCAATCGCTGGTGGATGGCAGCTCCAGAGATTCCTATCTTGTTTGCAATCTGCAGGATGGGTTTTCGAGCATCCTCCATAAGGTCGCGAAGAATTTCCTTGTCGATCCCGTCTATTTCTATTTGTAAGGAGTTTATTTTCATTTTTGTCTTATTGAAACTTAAAAGTTGTTTTTGGTTGAAATTGAAAAGTAAATATAAGGATTTATGATTGTGGAATACGGATTCAATTGTAGATTTTAGAATTTGGATTGCGGAATATATTTCTAATTATTACCATACATCTATACAGACTTCTAATCTCGGCAAAACGGAAGCGAATAAAAAGAAGCCAAAAGAATTTTATCCAGCCCTGACTGGAGGGAAAATCCTTTTTGTTTTTCCTTAAAAATAAAAAGATTTGGAAGGAAGGCAGGAATATGGACTATTTCCGCGACCAAAGATTCGCTCCTTGTTACAAGTACAAAAAAAATCCGCTTCTTTTGAAACGGATTCTTGTGATCAGGAGAATTTGAGATTGGCTCCAACCTTGTCGGGATTGTAGCCGACGTAAGGCATTTCCCTTTCGTGGAAGGTTACGCCAAATTCTTCAAGTTCTTTTAATATCGGTAGATAGACTTCCTTGTTCAAGGGCAATTGGACGCCCGGTGTCTTGATGTTTCCGTTCAGGATCTGCAAGGTTGCCATTGCTACGGGAAGCCCGACGGTTTTGGCCATTGCGGTATAGGTCTGGTCTTCGCCGATGCATACCATTTTGGAGTCGATTTGTTTCTGCTTGCCATTCAATTCGTATCCGAACTTGTGGTACATCACGATCATGTCCTTGTCTTCTTTTTCCAGTGTCCAGCTGTCGTTCAGGATTTTTTCCAGGATTTGTGCCGGAGTTGCATTCTTGAGGCCAACGATCTTTTTTTCATTGAAAATATCAAGCTCTACCAGCTTGTCCCACATAATGTCATCCTGTTCGATGCCAAGGCTCAAACGCATTTTCAATTCTACAGAATCCGTTGGGTGATAGGGCAGGAATAAATTGGTAAAGTCCCTGTAGCTTATGGTTTCGGAATTGTCAATCAGGTACGTATCATCGGTCATTCCGAGTTGAACGAACATGTTCCAGGCCCTGGAAAAACCAACACGACGTATAGTTCCCCTGTACAAGGTCAGGATGTTGCTCAGGCCATAGATTTCACGGTATTTCAATGAATCGCGATTGGCATAACCTTCAAATTTTCCGTAACCTTCCACTTCCAGGAATTCTGTCCTGCGGAACAATTTATGATAGGGGATGTATTTGTATGTGCCTTCCTGGATGAATTTTGCAGCGCCCCCTTGACCAGCCAAAACAACATTTCTCGGTGCCCAGGTGAATTTGTAATTCCAAAGGTTATTGTCGGATTCTGGAGCGACCAAGCCGCCGCAGAACGATTCAAAAAGCAACATCTTTCCGCCTTGTTCGCGGATTTCATCGATGATCTTCATCGCACTCATATGATCGATTCCAGGATCAAGTCCAATCTCGTTCATGAAGACAAGATTATTCTCTCTTGCCGCTGCGTCCAGGGATTGCATTGCTTCGCTGATGTAGGAAGCAGTAACCATATGTTTCTTGTATTTGATGCAGTCCTTTGCAACTTCAAAATGGAGATGGGCCGGCAGCATGGAAATGACAATATCGGCTTTCTGGATTTCAGCCTGCCTCTGGTTTTCATTAAAAATGTCAAACGCTATGGCTGTAGCATTAGGATGATTGTCAGTCTTTTTTTCTGCCAGTTCAAGTGACAGGTCGCCGATGGTGAGGTGTAGTTTTTCCTCTTCGGTCTTGTTCAAAAGATATTGGATAAGCGAGGAAGCTGAGCGCCCTGCCCCAATGATTAATATATGTCTCATAGTTAGTTTGTGTCACACAAAAGTAGGCATTTGTTATATTTATAAAAAAGAAAAATGTTGATAATCTTTTATATTTTTTAAAATGATGTTTGCGTAACTTCATGCAAAATTTAAAAAAATGAATAAAAAGGTTATTTCCACGGCTGCAATCTTAGGTGCTATCGCAATCATCCTGGGTGCGTTTGGAGCACACGCTTTGAAGAAGGTTCTAGATGTTGACCAATTGGCAACTTTTGAAACTGGGGTAAAATATCAAATGTACCACGCCTTGTTCCTGCTCTTCGTTGGAACGTCTCAAATGGTGTCGGAAAAGGCAAAAAAGGGCATCCTGTATCTGGTTGTACTTGGGGTGTTGTTTTTTTCGGGGTCCATCTATCTTCTGGCTACAAATGGACTTTTAGGTGTTGATTTCAAAGTCATCGGATTTATCACTCCTATTGGAGGATTATTATTAATTATGGCTTGGTTTTATTTATTTGCTGATATTTTGAAGAAAAAATCATAATTTTTCAATAAAATATACCTATCTAAAATTTAATTTTTACTTTTGTACCCTGTTTAAACACAACACAACATTAAATTTATGGATAATAACGCTTTATTTACGAAATCGATTTCGTTGGAAGATTTAGGAATTAGAAATGCAAATGTTCATTATCAGCTGTCTCCGGACGAACTTCACGACATTACAATCAAATCCGGACAGGGAGTTGAGAATTCTACAGGAGCTCTTGCAATCAATACGGGAGAGTTTACAGGAAGATCACCTCAGGATAGATTTATTGTCAGGGATAGTATCACCGAGGATAAAGTTTGGTGGGGAAAAGTGAATATTCCTTTCTCGTCTGAGAATTTTGACAAGTTGTACGACAAGGTTATGGCCTACCTTTCCAACAAGGAAGTTTTTGTCAGGGACAGTTATGTTTGTGCCGATGATAACTATAGGTTGAATGTAAGGGTTGTTACTGAAACTGCGTGGTCGAATTTATTCTGCTACAATATGTTCCTTAGACCAGAAGCTTCAGAGCTTGATAATTTTGCTCCGGACTGGCACGTTGTGTGTGCTCCAAGTTTTATGGCCGATCCGGCTGTTGATGGAACACGTCAGCATAATTTTGCAATATTGGACTTCACCAGAAAAATTGCCTTGGTTGGCGGAACGGGTTATACAGGTGAAATGAAGAAAGGTATTTTCTCTGCCTTGAATTTTATCCTTCCCGTGGATAAAAATGCCTTGCCGATGCACTGCAGTGCCAATGTTGGTGATAATGGTGATACCGCTATCTTTTTCGGGTTATCTGGAACGGGAAAAACAACCTTGTCAGCAGATCCAAAAAGAAAATTGATTGGTGATGACGAGCACGGTTGGACAAGTGAGAATACGGTTTTCAACTTCGAAGGCGGATGCTATGCAAAAGTGGTAAATCTTACCGAAGAAAATGAGCCGGATATTTTCAGGGCCATCAAGAAAGGGGCAATCCTTGAAAATGTAGTGTTCAAAGCTGGAACAAATGAAGTGGATTTTGAAGATACTTCCATCACTCCAAATACAAGAGTCAGTTACCCGATCTACCATATTGACAATATCCAACCTGGTTCTATCGGTAAAAATCCAAAAAATATATTTTTCCTTACGGCTGATTCATTCGGGATCCTGCCTCCGATTTCCAAATTGACGCCAGGTCAGGCAGCTTACCACTTTATTTCCGGATATACTGCAAAAGTTGCCGGAACTGAGGCTGGAGTTACGGAACCGCAACCTAATTTCTCTGCTTGTTTCGGAGCACCATTCATGCCTTTGCATCCAACAAAATATGCCGAGATGTTGAGCAAGAAGATGAAGGATGCCGGGGTTACTGTATGGTTGATCAATACAGGTTGGACAGGCGGTCCTTACGGAATTGGCAACAGGATGAAGTTGAAATACACGCGTGCGATGATTACGGCTGCCTTGAACGGAGAATTGGATAACGTGGAATACGTTGACCATAAGGTTTTCGGAATTGCCAAGCCACAATCTTGCCCGAATGTGCCAAGTGAGATTTTGAATCCTAGAAATACTTGGGAAGATAAAGACTTGTATGACGTAAAAGCGGTAGAACTGGGTCAGAAATTCAAGGAAAATTTCGCCAAGTTCGAAGAATTTGCAAACAAAGAAATCTTGGCTGGTGGGCCTTTAGTGTAAACCTGTCCAACTGAAATAATTCTAAAATCCAGCTATGAAAGTAGCTGGATTTTTTTATTGGTGCATAAAAAAATCCCGTTCACCAATGGCGAACGGGATTTGTATTTTGAATGTACTGCTGATTATTTGAATGCTGCAATTCCGGTGATATCCATACCTGTGATCAACAAGTGGATGTCGTGGGTTCCCTCGTACGTAATTACAGATTCTAGATTCATCATATGGCGCATGATTGAATATTCGCCTGTGATTCCCATTCCTCCAAGAATTTGTCTTGCTTCTCTAGCAATGTTGATCGCCATATCTACATTGTTTCTTTTTGCCATGGAAATTTGGGCTGAAGTAGCTTTTCCCTCGTTTCTCAAGACACCCAGTCTCCAAGTAAGCAACTGTGCTTTTGTAATTTCGGTAATCATTTCGGCCAATTTCTTTTGCTGCAATTGTGTTCCCGCAATTGGCTTGTCAAATTGGATCCTTTCTTTTGCATAACGCAAAGCTGTATCATAACAATCCATTGCGGCACCGATAGCACCCCATGCGATTCCATAACGGGCAGAATCCAGGCATCCAAGCGGCGCTCCAAGGCCAGATTTGTTAGGCAATAGATTTTCCTTTGGCACTTTTACATTGTCAAAAATCAATTCACCCGTTGCCGAAGCACGAAGTGACCATTTGTTGTGTGTTTCCGGAGTCGTGAAGCCTTCCATTCCTCTTTCTACAACCAGTCCGTGGATTCTTCCTGATTCATCTTTTGCCCAAACCACGGCAATATCTGCAAAAGGAGCATTGGAGATCCACATCTTTGCACCATTCAATAAATAATGGTCGCCCTTGTCTTTGAAGTTGGTAGTCATTCCACCAGGATTTGATCCGTGGTCAGGTTCCGTCAATCCGAAACATCCGATGAATTCACCAGAAGCCAGTTTTGGCAGGTATTTCATCCTTTGCTCTTCGTTTCCGTATTTCCAGATTGGATACATTACTAGAGAAGATTGAACAGAAGCAGTCGAACGAACGCCAGAATCTCCTCTTTCGATTTCCTGCATGATCAATCCGTAAGAAATCTGATCCAATCCGGCACCGCCATATTCTTCAGGAATATAAGGTCCGAAAGCACCAATTTCAGCCAAACCGTTGATGATTTGTTTTGGGAATTCTGCTTTCTGGGCGTACTCTTCAATAATTGGAGATACCTCACGCTTCACCCATTCGCGGGCTGCATCGCGTACCATTTTATGTTCGTCTGATAATAATTCGTCTAAAAGATAATAATCTGGAGCTTGAAAAAGGTCTGGTCTCATTGTTATGTTTTTAAATCTTCGCAAAAATAGCTAAAGATTTCTAACATATCAATAATTCAAAGTGATAATTTTGGAGAATATTTCGATTTTTTATTGAATGGGCAAATTTACATCTTCAGGTAAAAATCCTTTGTAAGGGAAATGTATGCTTCTGTATATATGTGCCTGGAAGTTTCAATCACCAATTCATCAATTGGAGAAATTTCAGTTTCAATCCTGCTGAACGCCAAAAGGCTTCTCTTGATCGGTGCAGTTGGAGTTCCCTTCACGCGAGTGATTTTTATCGGAAATAAATCAACTTCTTCTGCAAGGGCAATGAATTTTTCTTCTTCCTTGTAGGGAATGATAACGGAGAAGATTCCATTTTCTGAAAGTAATAATGCTGCGGCCTCAATCAATTCCTCAAAGGGCAGGGCATCGGCAAAACGTGCCAAATCTCTTTGTTCGCTTTCTGTTTTATAGTCTTCCGTATAAAATGGGGGATTGGAAACGATCAAATCGTATTCGTCTTCCGGTTCTTCTACAAATTCATCCAAGCCTGCGTGAAAACAAAACAAGCGGTCGCCCCAGGGAGAATTTTCAAAATTTTCTACTGCTTGTTCGTAGGCTTCTTCGTCAATTTCCAACGCGTCAATCTGTTCTGCGAAACTTCTTTGTGCGAGCATCAAGGCAATGATTCCGGTTCCGGCTCCAATATCCAGGACAGAAAAAGGATTATGTTCAATAGGAGTCCAGGCACCAAGCAAAACGCCATCGGTTCCGACCTTCATCGCACAACGGTCTTGTTCTACTGAAAATTGTTTGAATTGAAAAGACATGGCAGGATTTGATTTTTGATTGAAGATTGATGAACGTTGATCTCAGATTTTTTTGAAAACTGAAATTACAAGTACATTTCAATCAATCCTTCAGGCAGGTCCATCACCACTTTCTTGTTCTCGCGATCAATCTTTACCAGGAAATGATCAATCATCGGAATCAGGATTTCCACATCGCCATTCAACACTTCAAAAAGAGGCTGGGCTGTGGTGTCGTTAACCGATTGAATCTTTCCGAAAACGCCGAGGCGCTTGTCTTCAATTTCAAAACCGATCACTTCGTGGAAGTAAAATTTGTTGCCGGAAAGTTTTGGCAACATTTTCAAAGGAAGGTAGATGTGATTGCCAAGAATGGCATCGGCTTCCTCCTCATTGTTCACATCTTCAAAACGGACTCTCAGAAAGTCGTTCTTGTGGAGTGAACTGTTTTCAATAAAAAAAGGAACCAGGTGTTTGCCGCATTCGACAAACACTGATTCCAAGTTTTCGTATAACTCGGGCTCGTCGGTATCCAAATAGATAAGGACTTCACCCTTGAAACTAAATTTTTTCGCGATCTTACCTAAATAGAAACAATCTTCCTTACGCATTATCGCATCAAAATTAAGCTTGAGTTTCTTCGTTGTTTTCTTCTGCAGCAGGAGCTTCTTCAGTAGCAGCTTCAACTTCGGCAACAGCCTCGTCAGTAGCTTCAACTTCAGCAACTTCTTCTTCAACAGGAGCGTTTGCAGCGATAGCATCAGCTTCAGCTTTTGCAGCAGCAGCCAAACGTTTTGCATTAACTTCTTGTTCTGCCTTGAAAGCTTTTGCTTTAGCATCAGCCTGAGCTTTTGATAAACCATCTTTCTTGGCGTCAACTTTTCCAGCTTTCTCATCTAACCAAGTAGACAATTTGGCATCAGCTTGATCTTGCGTCAAAGCACCTTTACGAACTCCTCCATCAAGGTGGTGTTTCAATAAAGCACCTTTGTAAGAAAGGATTGCTCTTGCAGTGTCAGTTGGCTGGGCACCATTGTGCAACCATTTAACAGCGCTATCAAGGTTCAAGTCGATAGTTGCAGGGTTAGTGTTTGGATTGTAAGTACCGATTTTTTCAAGGTATTTACCATCTCTTTTTGAGCGAGCATCTGCCGCTACAACCCAGTAAAAAGGTTTTCCTTTTTTACCGTGTCTTTGTAATCTAATTTTTACAGACATAATCTAAGATTAAATTTTGAGGTACACGACCCCGATTAATTAAGGGTGCAAATATACATCTTTTTTTGATTCGCACTATTCCTGCTTTGATTTTTAATAGGTTATTGATTTTTAATTTAACCTTGGGGGAGAAATTTGTTAATTATTAATTCATATTGTGAATTTGTCTAAATTTGTTTAGCATATTTCGTTTTAAAAACTATTTTTGTAATCTATTAAATAGAATATCCAATATATAAAATTTATACATTAATGAAAAAGATTGTATCGCTTTTAATAATTTTAACTGTATTTGCTTCTTGCGAAGAAGATATTAGTTCAAACACCCCTTCGTTCCAAGCAAGAAAGGATAATTTTATGTGGAGGGCCAAAGACTATACTGCCGTATATAATCCACTTGATAGTACATTGGTGATGTCGGCCTATAATGGATTGGAAGTGGTAAGACTTTATTCTTATCCGGTAATAATTTCTGGAACTGGAACAGGTTCTTTCTTTGAAAATGCTACATTTGAATTAGGTAATGACGATAACAATTCTGCTTTCTATTCTTTTGCAGACAGAGGAGTGAATTATGAATATGAGACAGGAATTGCAGACGCTCCGAATGGAGAAGTTGTTCTGGAAAATACAGTAAATCAAAAACCTGGAACAATTTCAGGGAAATTCAGATTTGATGCTCCTTTTGTTGGAGATATTCCAAATGCACCTGAAAGGATAAACTTCCAGAATGGAGTTTTCTACGAGATACCGATTACCTTTGGGGTAAACCAATAAGATGATCCAGCCATTCTGAAAAGAATGGTTTTTTTATACAAGTAAATTAAATTCGGAAAGTATGCAGATTCCCAAAACACCCGAAAACGAATTTGTCAGATTGAAAGCCTTGAAGGAATATTCAATATTGGATACGCTCCCTGAAGAGGAATACGATGATATTACAAGGCTGGCTTCAAGAATCTGCGAGACATCAATTTCTACCATAAGCCTGATAGATGAGAAAAGGCAATGGTTCAAATCTAAGATTGGATTGAATGCAACGGAAACAAGCAGGAATGATTCGTTTTGTGCTCATGCTATAATTGAGCCGGATAAGATCTTTACGGTAAAAGATTCAAGGCTGGATTCCAGATTTTCTGACAATCCATTGGTTGTGGGCGAACCACATGTGATCTTTTACACAGGTGTTCCTCTTGTAAGTCCTGAAGGTTTGCCATTAGGAACTTTGTGTGTTATCGATGACAAGCCAAAAGAACTCAATGATGAACAGTTGATTGCCCTGCAGGCACTTTCAAATCAGGTAGTAAGCTTGTTTGAATTGAGAAAAAGCAAGATGCTGCTTGAAAAATTCTCAAAAGACCTTGAGACTAGAAATATAGAATTGGAAAAATTCGCCCACGTAGCGGCTCACGACATCAAATCTCCGCTGAATAATATTTCCAGCCTGACGGAAATCTTGATTTCCCAGTATTCTGAAAATTTAGACGATGAGGCAAAGATGCTGATGTCCATGCTGGATACCTCTTCTATGGCATTGCGGAATCTCGTGGATGGAATCTTGGAGCACAGCAAGAGTGATTCTATTCTGGTTGAAGCCAGAAGCGTCTTCGAGGTCAAGAAGCTCGTTGAAGAAACAATCCGCCTCTTGGACAATAAAAAGGAATACCAATTCTTGATGCCTTTTCAGGATCAGAAGGTTTTTACCAACAGGATCGCACTCCAGCAGATACTTATTAATCTGATTGCAAACGGAATCAAATATAATGACAAGAAGGAAGTGGTGATTGAGGTTGGTTTTGTTGATTCTGAAAATTTTTATGAATTTTCCGTACAGGATAATGGACCAGGAATCAAGGAAGAAAACCAGCAAAAAATCTTCGGAATCTTTGAAATTCTTGCCAATGAGGATCGTTTTGGAAACAAAGGAAATGGAATCGGGCTTTCCACGGTGAAGAAATTAGTGGAAGGTCTTGGAGGAGAAATTAACGTAGATTCTGAAATAGGGAAGGCAACGAGGTTTGATTTTACCATCAGCAAATTTGATTTTATCTAAAATTAAAGTTAAATTTTTTTTCTTTGGCGCATAAATAATCTAATCCATAGTGTATTACAAATTAAATAAACTACATTTGTTGGAATTATAATAAATAGTACATATGAATATTTTTGTTGGAAGCCTTCCATTTAGTATTGAGGAAGCAGATTTAAGAGAATCTTTTGAGGCTTACGGAGCAGTTGACTCGGTAAAAATCATTACAGATAAATTTACTGGAAGAAGTAAAGGTTTTGGTTTTGTTGAAATGCCAAACGACGACGAAGCACAAAAAGCAATCGACGAATTGAACGGAGCTACTGTTCAAGGACGTGCAATTGTTGTAAATAAATCAGAGCCTAAACCAGAAGGCGAAAGAAGAAGCTTCGGTGGAAACAGCCGTGGTGGAGACTCTCGTGGAGGTTTCAGAGGTGGAAACGACCGTAACAGCGGTGGTGGATATGGTGGAAACAGCCGTGGCGGAGATAACCGTGGTGGTGGAAACAGAGGTGGTTATTAATAACCGCTTTCTTTTCGGATTTTTATCCAACAATGGAATAATGTACTGTTAGTCGATAACACTATTTTTATCACATATATAAAACCATTTAGGAAATTGATTTAATTCAGTTTCTTGAATGGTTTTTTATGTTGATAACTTATCGGAAAATTTAGCTGAAAAAAACTTAATTTTGAGTTTCACTTTTCCTGAAAAAAGTATTTTTCAAAACCTTCATTCTCAATTATGTATTTAATATTCGATACAGAAACAACAGGCTTGCCAAAGCGTTGGGATGCTCCCATTACCGATGTCAATAACTGGCCCCGGTGTATCCAGATTGCCTGGCAGCTGCACGATGAAATGGGAAAACTCATCGAGCATCAGGATTATCTGGTAAAACCAGAAGGTTTTAATATTCCCTATGACGCAGAAAGGATCCACGGTATTTCTACCGAATTGGCCCAGGCGGATGGTATTTCATTGTCGGAAGTCCTCGAAAAATTCAACATAGCCTTGTCAAAGGCAAAATTTATAGTAGGCCAGAATCTAGGTTTTGATGTCAATATAATGGGATGTGAATTCCACCGTATGGGTGTTAATTCTCCTATGAGCCTGATGCCGGTCTTGGATACTTGCACGGAAGTTACGGCTTCACTTCTTAGGCTTCCGGGAGGAAGAGGAGGAAAGTTCAAGTTGCCGACCTTGACTGAACTGCACGAATACTTATTTAATAAACCTTTCGCAGAAGCCCACAACGCAACTGCCGATGTTGAAGCTACTACCAGATGTTTCCTTGAATTGATCCGTCGTGAAGTTTTTACAAAAGAAGAACTTGATGTTCCGTCAGGTTATTTTGAGGATTTCAAGAATTATAATACAGGAGAAATCCAGCTTATCGGACTGAGGCATATCAATCTGAAAGCGGCTTCTGATAAGATTAGAGAAAGTTTCCAGAAAGTACAGGAAACCCCAACCACTACTCATTCATCAGGAACAAATAAAGCTTTTGCTGATGCGGCTTTTGCCCATCTTCACAATCACACGCAGTTTTCAGTATTGCAATCTACCATCGGAATCAACGATCTGGTAAAGGCTTCTGCTAAATTTAAAATGCCAGCTGTTGCAATGACCGACACTGGAAATATGATGGGCGCTTTCCATTTTGTAAGTGCGGTCATGAATCATAACAAGGCAGCTTCTGCAAAGAATAAAACCTTGATTGAAAGCGGTGGAGAACCTACAGAAACTGAAATCAAGCCGATTGTAGGCTGTGAATTCAACATCTGTGACAATCATAAAGACAAGACCAAGAAAGACAACGGCTATCAAGTTGTCCTGCTGGCAAAAAATAAAAAAGGCTATCATAATTTGGCCAAGATGTCCTCTATTGCCTTTACCGACGGATTCTATTATGTACCTCGTATTGATCGAAATGTCATTGAAAAATACAAGGAAGACTTGATTGTATTATCAGGAAACCTATACGGGGAAATTCCTGCAAAGATTTTAAATGTTGGTGAAATCCAGGCCGAGGAAGCCTTGATTTGGTGGAAGGAAAAATTCGGAACTGATTTTTATCTGGAATTGATGCGGCACAAGCAGGAGGATGAAAATCGTGTCAACCAGACCTTGATTGCTTTCGCAAAAAAGCACGATGTAAAGCTGGTTGCTACCAATAATACTTACTACGTCAACAAAGAAGATGCCAACGCCCACGATATCTTATTGTGTGTAAAGGATGGCGAGAAGCAGGCAACGCCAATTGGCCGTGGCCGTGGCTATCGTTATGGAATGCCAAATCAGGATTATTACTTCAAGTCAGGTGACGAGATGAAGCAGATTTTTGCCGATTTGCCCGAAGCAATTATCAACATCCAGGAAGTCATCGATAAGGTTGAGGCTTACTCTTTATATAGAGATGTATTGCTTCCAAAATTTGATATTCCTGAAGAGTTTTTCGTTAAAGAAGATGAGACTGATGGAGGTGTCAGAGGTGAAAATAAATATTTGCGGCACCTTACAATGGTTGGCGCGGAAAAAAGATACGGCGAAATCACGCCTGCTATTCAAGAGCGTTTGGATTTCGAATTGTTGACGATTTCGAATTCCGGATACCCGGGTTATTTCTTGATTGTACAGGATTTCATTGCCAAAGCTCGAGAAATGGATGTTTCGGTCGGACCTGGTCGTGGTTCAGCAGCGGGTTCAGCAGTTGCTTATTGTTTAGGAATTACAAACATCGACCCGATCAAATACGATCTGCTTTTTGAGCGTTTCTTGAATCCTGACCGTGTGTCGATGCCCGATATTGATATCGATTTTGATGATGAAGGCCGAGGTCGTGTAATGGATTATGTAATTCAAAAATACGGTAAAAGTCAGGTGGCGCAAATTATCACGTATGGCAAGATGGCGACCAAGTCGGCCATTCGAGATACGGCTCGTGTATTGGATCTGCCCTTATTTGAAGCCGACAGGATTGCAAAATTAATTCCTGGTATGATGCCTTCAAAATGGAATCTGGCTCGATTTTTAGCTGAAGACGAAGGGGAAGTTAAAAAAGCATTACGTTCAGAAGAATTTGATAGGGTAAAGGAATTAATTGGAATTGCCAACGTTAAAGATTTAGCTGGAGAAACTATTCAACAGGCAAAAATCCTCGAAGGGTCAATGCGAAACACAGGGATTCACGCCTGTGGGGTTATCATCACTCCAAGTGATATCACTAATTTCGTTCCCGTAACCACAGCCAAGGATTCAGATTTATATGTCACCCAATTCGACAACTCGGTTGCGGAAAGTGCCGGATTGCTGAAGATGGACTTCCTGGGTCTGAAGACACTGACGCTGATAAAGGATACGGTCAAGTTGGTGAAATACCGTTTAAATATTGACTTGGATCCTGATACTTTTCCGATAGACGATAAGGAAACATACGAGTTGTTCCAAAGAGGTGAAACGGTTGGGGTTTTCCAATACGAGTCACCTGGAATGCAGAAATACATGAAGGATCTGAAGCCTACGGTTTTTGCCGATCTGATTGCTATGAATGCCTTGTATCGACCAGGACCTTTGGAATATATTCCTTCCTTCGTTCGAAGAAAAAATGGCGAGGAGGAAATCAAATACGATTTGGAAGCGTGTGAAGAATATCTGGCGGAGACCTACGGAATTACGGTTTACCAGGAGCAGGTAATGCTTCTGTCGCAAAAATTGGCAGGATTCTCAAAAGGTGATGCCGACGTCTTGCGTAAGGCAATGGGTAAGAAGCAAATCGAGGTCCTCAACAAGATGAAACCTCAATTTGTGAACCAGGCGGCTGAAAAAGGACACGATCCTGCCATTCTTGAAAAAATCTGGAAAGACTGGGAGGCCTTTGCGAGTTATGCCTTCAACAAGTCACACTCCACTTGTTATGCCTGGATTGCCTATCAAACGGCTTATCTAAAGGCGCATTATCCTGCCGAATATATGGCGGCAGTGCTTTCCAACAATATGAACGATATCAAGCAAGTGTCGTTCTTTATGGAAGAATGCAAGCGCATGGGCTTGCAGGTTTTGGGTCCGGATGTCAATGAGTCTTATTACAAATTCACGGTGAACGAGAATTATGCTGTCCGTTTCGGAATTGGTGCCGTAAAAGGCGTCGGAATGGGAGCTGTTCAAACCATTGTAGAGAACAGGAAAGACGGCAATTACAAGTCGATTTTTGATCTGGGAAAACGAATTGATTTGAGAGCAGCCAACAAAAAAGCATTTGAAAACCTGGCTCTGGCCGGAGGTTTTGATTGTTTTGCAGATACACACCGGGCACAATATTTTCACCACGATGGCGACGGGATCACATTCTTGGAAAAAGCAATCCGCTATGGTGCAAAATTTCAAGAGAACGAAAATTCATCACAGGTAAGCTTGTTTGGCGATGCTTCGGAAGTACAGATTGCCGAACCTCAAATTCCACCTTGCGAGGATTGGAGCACAATGGAAAAATTGGCCAAGGAAAAGGAAGTGGTAGGGATTTATATTTCCGGACATCCTCTGGACGATTTCAAATTCGAAATGAAATACTTCTGCAACGCAAGATTGGAATATCTCAAGAGTCTGGAAAAGTTTGTAGGCAGAAACCTGACCGTTGCGGGAATTGTAACTAATGTGCAGCGACGTACGGCTAAAAATGGAAAGGATTGGGCAATTTTTACATTGGAAGGATATGATGAAAGTTACGAATTCAAGATATTTGGCGAGGAATACCTCAAATTTCACTATTATCTGATTGCGAATAACTTCGTCTATTTCAAGATCAATGTAAAAGAAGGTTGGACGGATAAGGAAACAGGAAAAAAGAGCGAACCGAGAATGCAGTTCCTCGAAGCGAAACAGTTGCAGGATATCCTGACTTCATTCGCTAAAAAAATAATCATAGATCTGGATATCAAAGATTTGGAAACTGATTTTATCTTAAATCTTAATGATATTTTTCAAAGGCATAAAGGTGATAATCAGGTAGCTTTTGAAGTATTGGAAAAGGACAAGGTACAACGGATCGTTCAGGAAGAAGCAGTTTTGAATGAATCAGAAGAAATTCAGGAAGACGATGAGAGTGCACAAATGGTGCAGGTTGCCGTTCCTACAGTAATTGAAGAAGACCGAATAATTACAAGGCTTTCAATGTCCAGCAGGAAGAAGATCAAGATCTCAAATGAGCTGCTGCAGGAACTTGAAAAGATGCAAATTGAATTCAAACTCAACTAATCACTTTTAACGATAATTGAATAATCAAAACTGATTTTCATTTAACAAAAGTTTAAATATAAAAAGAGTAATTTTGTACAATAAAGTAAACTAAAAATAAAAAATATGGCATTAGCAATAACGGATGCTACTTTTGACGAAGTAGTATTGAAATCAGAAAAACCAGTTGTAGTAGATTTTTGGGCAGCATGGTGCGGACCTTGTAGAATGGTTGGACCGGTTATCGATGAAATCGCAACTGAATATGAAGGAAAGGCAACAGTTGGTAAAGTAGATGTTGATGCAAACCAAGAGTTTGCAGCAAAATACGGTGTTAGAAACATTCCAACAGTATTGGTTTTCCAAAACGGAGAAGTAGTAGGTCGCCAAGTTGGTGTTGCTCCTAAAAAAGCTTACACGGACGCTATCGACGCTTTGTTGTCATAATCTAGAGACACTCGATATAAAAAGGTTTGACGAAAGTCAAGCCTTTTTTATTGGTTGAATTTTAACATAAATATAGTTCCTTCGCTTTCTGTTGAATCTACTGAAATCTCACAATCAATGGCTTTTGCCAAATCCCGAATCAAGTGCAATCCCAATCCTGATTTGATTCCAATCACTTCTTTATCATCATACAAAGCTTTAAAATGTTCATGGTTGATTCCGGGACCATTATCTGAAACAGACAGATAAACTTTTTCATTTTCCTTCCAAGCTTTCCAAACGATGGTTGGATTTTCTGTTTTTTCCAATGCCTTGATGGCATTTCCTGTCAAATTCCTAATAATGGTTTTCAAGTAGTTTTCGTCTGAAATCAATTCGATATCGGATGGATTCTCAAATGCAATACTTGCTTTTTCTTCACTTGAAAAATGCTTCCCCGTGTCCTCGAATATTTTTGCTATTGAAAGCTTTTTAGGCTGGGGCATAAAGTTTTCCATCTGCCCTTTCGACCAAAGCAACAAATCTTCCATCGAGGTCAACAGGTTTTCGGCACCAGTGATTGTTTTGTTTTCCAATCGTTTCTTGTTTTCTTCATTCCATAATTCAGGATTTTCTTTCTGAAGATGTAAAAAATGAACCAGATTCGAAACCGGAGCTCTCAAATCGTGATTCAATATCGAAAAGAAACGCGTCTTGGTTTTATTAGCCTGGTCCAGATCAATATTCAAGCGTTGCAGTTTTTTATTGGTTTTCCGTCTGTTGCTGCTCTGATAAAAAAGCAAGGCCCCGATGGTTGCCAGAAGCAAGATTCCGCCAATATAAAACCATTTTTGTCTTTCCTTCACTTTCAAGGTCAGCTTGTTGAGCTGGATCTCCTTGTCGCGAAGTGCAATTTCTTTCTGGCTTTCCAACCTAGCAATCTTGTTCTTGCTTTCTTGTGAAAAGATGGAATCTCTCAAGCTGTAGTGTCTTACAAGATAGTTATGGGCTTCCCGTGGTTGGTTTTTCAAATCATATACTTCCGCCAACCTGCCATAAGCATCCATCAGGTTTTGTTGCACGTTGGACTCTTCGGAATATTGGGCTGCCTTTTTTAACATGTACTCTGCCTCCGCAAGCAGTTCTGCTTTGCTTTTTCGACTGAATTTTTTTCCAAGCTCGTCGTTTTTATAAAGCTCAAGATAAGTGGTGGAAAGATTGATCTTATTGTTTACGGCCGAAATATAATCAGGTGCAATGCTGTCCCAGATCGCTTTGGATTCCAGCAGATGGTCCAATTTTGATTTATAATCAGTTGTTACTTCTGCCAAGAAATTGGTCAGCTCTGCAATCTGGAAAAGGTCATTTCTCTTCTTGAATATCGTCAAGCTTTTTTCAAAAAAAGCTTTCGCTTCTTTGTTCTTGTGTTGGTCCCGGGCGATAAGGCCCATCTGGTAGTAGCAAAAGGCAAGTGTTTCAAGATCATTTGTTTTTTTTGCAATCTGGTAGGATTCATTGATGTATTTTTGGGAGAGGACGAAATTCTTCTCACGCAGATAAATATTGCTGATGTTCATGAGTGTGATATGCCTGTTCTTCAAAAATTTAGCGGAATAATCCAATGACTTCAGGTAATAATCAATAGCTTCTGAATGTTTACCGCGATCAAGGTAGCTGTTGCCAATGTTATTATAGGAAATGGCCAATCCTTTGTCCCACTTTGTCTTCTTGGAAAGCCGTAGTGCCTCTTCTGCAAAATCTAATCCTTTCCGGAAATCCGTATAGCGATAGCAGTACTCCAATTTCAGAAGACTTTTAATTTTTACGGAATCAATCCTGGTGGTTGCAAGGACTCTCAGAAGCGAGTCAATTTTCTGCTGATTGTTCACATCTGTTTCCTGGGCATGCATTCCAAGACTAAAAATCAGATACAGCAGGATTTTTTTCATAACAAAAGCGATAATGAGTCCTTGTAGCTTCTTCCAATGGGGATGGCTATGCTTTCATTCAAGAAAAGCTCATGCGGTCCAATCTTATGGATGAGGTTCTTTTGGACGGCAAAACTCCTGTGAACACGTACGAACGACCGAAAATGGTCTTCTTTCAGCAATGTTCCAATGCTTGACAAGACGCAATGCCGTTTTTCACTGGTGACCAAAAGTGTATAATCCTTCAAGGCTTCCAGGTATAAGATTTCATGGAGCTTGATCTTTGTCTGTTCATGGCCCTCCTTGATGTAAATAGAGTCACCACCAATACTCGATTCATAAAGCAACGCCTTGGTCTTGATTTCCATAAACTCATTGATGCGTTCTATGGCTTTCGAAAAGCGATCAAACTTCAAGGGTTTGACAATAAAGTCCAAAGTTTCCAATTCAAAACTCTCGACGGCATGCTCAGGATGGGAAGTAATAAAAATGCAAACAGGGATTGCCGAAAGTTCTTTCCTGAGTTCCAAGCCATTCAGTCCTGGCATGTCAACATCCAGAAAGATAATGTCAACCGGATTATTTTGACAAAAGGCAAGTGCTTCTTCCGCAGATAAAAATGCACCAAGAAGTTCAAGATGGGAAAATCTTTTTACAAACGAAACCGCCATCAATTGGTCAATTTCATCATCATCGACGATTATGCAGGTTAGATTTTTCATTGGCTGATAACTTCAACGGTTTGAAGGCTATCCAAATATAGCATTTTTTTCAATATACCTTGTCATTAGTCTATTTAAAAAGCTGTTGGTCTATTGGTTGTTTTTATACCGCCATTCTAGTTGCAACTTTGATTAAAATTGAATGACCAACCTAAAATCAATGTTATGAAAACATCTTTTAAAATAATGACAACAGCACTATTTGCAACACTTCTTTTTTCATGTTCAGGAAATGATGATGAAAAAGGAGTTGTAGCAGATATTGATCCGACAAATTATACCATAGCGGGAAAAATGCTCAATAATCATCTAACCATAATGACGTTTGGATTGGATAATGAAGTTTCCATAAAAAATGTAGACGAAGAGTTGTCTGCCACCTATACCGTCAGTGGCGATACGCTCAAAATAGCCAACTACGGTTTCGTAAAGATTCAAAATGATGCAATTGCTCACGCAGAAATGGATTTGCTGGAATTTGATGATGCACGGTTGATAAAGAACGAATCGGTAAATGTTTTTAAAGACAAGGATTTCACCGGGACATTAGTCAATACGCTGTTCCAGATTCCCTTTTTTGTCAGATTCTCCGATTCTGGAATCCTTCACGGGGTAGGCCAAACCTTTGAAGATGCAAATCCAGACAGGGAATATGATGTGATTGATAATGTAGCAGGTATTTCTGTACGCGAAAACTTTTCGCACATCTTTTACATCCACAACAATAAGTTGGTCTATGAACTTAAAATAGAAGTAGGACAGGCAGGCCTCCAATATTTTTATAATGAAGGATTTGATTTACAACAATAATTAAAATTTAAAAATTATGAAAACTATAATAAAAACAACTGCTTTAATCGCAATGCTAATTTTCTTGACAGCCTGCAGTAGCGACGAAGCTGAAAAAATCATAGAAGAGCCAGTATCAGAAAGAGTAGAGTATGTATATAACGGACCCCAAGACTTCATAAGCGCCTCAACTTCGGTAGGTATAGAAATTTATGACGATGCAATAATCATCGATCCAACCAAGGTAACCTTGCAAATACGTTTTAAACACGATAAGGCCATCGATGTAGATTATGGATACATAGCGCCAGGTGCAGAAGAGGAGTTCATAGCCGTAGGTTTGGGAGGCAGCAATAAATACAATGCCAATAACACACTCTCCTTCAATTCAACCAATACAGAAATAATTGGCGATAACTATCCAGATCAAACCATTCCGGAAGGAAACTATACCAGCGGTTCATCGTTCATTAACGACCCTCTCCTCCATGAAGCACCACTTTTTAAATCGCTGTTAAACAAGAACATCAAAGGAGTATGGGTCTTTTTTTTCTATGAATTTGGAAATACTCAATCAGGTCAGATACAGTCTGTCAAACTCATCTTCGAAGAAGGAGCCTTAAAAGTGAATGACATTTAAAGAAAACTACTCAACACACTTAAATTTTAAAATCATGAAAACTACAATAAAAATAATAGCCCTTGTGCTACTGCTTGCAGTAATAGCCTGCAGTAGCGATGATGCCGAAAAAAGAGAAGCGCCTATTTCAGAAAGGCTCGAATACGAATTCACGAATGAAGTCTTGATTCCAGATGGCACAGGAAGCTTAGCTATCATAAACATGGAAGTGGACGCGGAGAAGGTAGTCATCGATCCCTCAAAAGTCTATATCGAAATCACGCTCGAACATGCGCTTGCGATTGATGTCAGCTATGGTTACCTGATGCCCAACAGTGGTGACGAATTTCAAGCTATTGTCAACAATCTCGGAGGCTTTAATAAATACAGCGCTCAAAATACGCTGTCCTTCAATCCCGAACATACACAAGTCATGAATGGGAGTGATACTTTCTCTTATCCAAATAATACAATTCCTCAAGGCAACTACAAAGAAGGCACCCATAACCCGGAATTTCCAGTCGAAACACCCTTGTTCAAAAGTATGATGAATAAGAATATAAAAGGAACATGGAAGTTTTTCTTCCTGGACGATTGGGATCAGGATACAGGAAAGGTCGTGAAAATCAAGCTCATCTTCGACGAAGGAGCCTTGCAAGTAGATGAAATATAGTTTTTAGGTCAGTTTTAATTAGGTTTAGTTAGAAGAAGAAGGTACAACGCAAGTTGTACCTTTTTTAGGACAAGAAACGAAAAGCCTTCCTTTTGATGGGAAGTGCTATTTGCCAAACTTAAAATCCTTGCTTCTCGAAGCCTCTGTTGATTCAATCTTTAAATCCTTCCATCTTTAAATCTTATTTTTCAATATCTTTGAAGTATGAACATCGAATCACAAATACAAAAGATATCCAGCTTCCAGCACCTCGAGCTGTTGGCCAATCAAGTCGTGGAAGGCTTCATCTCCGGAATGCACAAATCGCCTTTCCATGGTTTTTCGGCGGAGTTTGCCGAACACAAGGTTTATAATTCAGGCGAAAGCACCAAGCACATCGACTGGAAGCTCTTCGCCAAAACCGACCGCCTCTACACGAAACGATACGAGGAAGAGACCAACCTTCGTTGCCATCTCATCATCGATAATTCGTCCTCCATGCATTATCCAAGACTCAAATCAGATGAGCCCTTCTATCAGAACAAGATCGGATTTTCAGTTTTGGCTTCGGCCGTATTGATGAACCTGCTCAAAAAGCAAAGGGATGCAGTAGGCCTGAGTGTCTATTCCGACAAATACGAATATTATGCACCCGAGAAAGGCAGCGACCGTCATCATCGCATGCTCTTAAACAAGCTCGAAGGTTTGATAGAGAACAAGGCGGAAACAAAAAACACTGACACCATCACCTTCCTGCACCAGATTGCCGAAAAGATGCACCGTCGCTCGATGATCATCCTCTTTACGGACATGTTTCAATCAGGCAACGAGGAAGCGCTTTTCAATGCATTGCAGCACTTGAAACACAATAAGCACAAAGTAGTGCTCTTTCACGTAATAGACAGCAAAACGGAGCTTAATTTCAATTTTGACAATGCTCCAAGAAAATTCATTGACATGGAAACTGGCGACGAGGTCAATATTTTTGCCGATAATGTAAAAGCCGAATACGAAAAACAAGTAGAAGGCTATTTCAAGAAACTGGCCCTGACTTGTGCGCAAAACAAAATCAGATATGTTCCTGTAAACATTGGAGAAAATTTCGAAAAAATATTGACCACATACTTGGTTGAAAAACAATCGTTTGGGTAAAAACACGAAAAAAAGTTTGATTTTTTTTGCAGAAACGCTTGCAGAAGTCAAATTCTGTAGTATCTTTGCAACCGCAATAAAGCAGAGGTTTGGTAGTTCAGTTGGTTAGAATACATGCCTGTCACGCATGGGGTCGCGGGTTCGAGTCCCGTCCAGACCGCTAAATTGAGTAAGAAGGTTTTCAGAAATGAAAACCTTTTTTGCCCAATAAAGGTATCTAAAGCTAGTTGTGTTGTTTTGCTCAGAAATGGGCAGGTTTAGTAGTTAGACCAATGAAAAGCTTTTCGCCTCGGCGAATAGCTTTTTTGATTTAAGGCAGTTTGTAATGCAACCATTTTTTACCACATAGAAACATAGTTCAGTGTTTGGGTAGAAAAGAAATTTCATTTTATATAGACAATCTTAGCGATGTGAAACCAAGAATTGGTCTGATCCATTTCTTTTTTACCTAGGTTTCCATATGGTTAATCATTTTTATTTACGGCTAATCTAAAGGTTAAGATTTAAAACAAGCCCTCCCAATTCCTCCAAACAATCGAAACAAACAATCCAAAATACACCATACACACCACAAACTTCATAAAAGTAGAAGCCAAGAACCCAATAAAGGAACCTGTAGCCGCTTTCAAGGCACGTTTATGGTCTTTGGAATTATAAATGAGTTCGCCCACGAAGGCACCAACAAAAGGTCCAATAATAAAGCCTAATGGAATCGGGGCAAAAATCCCAACAACCAAGCCGATATTCGTTCCCCAGACACCATAACTGCTACCACCAAAACGCTTCGTGCCTTTTGCCGGAATCACATAATCCAAAATGGCAACAATCACGGCAACGAGGAGTGTGATCCCCAATACCCAATAATTCATTTCTACGGCTTCTGTAAGGTACAAAAGCAGCAAGCCTGCCCAGCTTATCGGCGGACCAGGCAAAACTGGCAGAAAGCTTCCCAGGATGCCAATAATCATGCATACAAAACCCAAAGTCAACAGCAAATAATCCATAATTTAAATTTTATTACATTTGAAAAATTATAATAGTACCTTTAAGCAACTAAAATAAACTATTTGTTCACGTAAAAGTAGCGATGAGAAAAACATTTTTTTTACTTCCCTTTTTGATCTTCATCAATTCCTGCCAATATTTCGACAAGCAAGTGCCGTCTAAAGAAGAACTGTTGCAAAAGGAATTGAAGGCTATCAATTGGAACGAAGTCGATGAGCTTCCCTCCATCAACGAATGCGAACAAATCCAGGATAAGATTCAACGGCAACAATGCTTTTTTGATTTCCTGACGGCTACGATCCAACAAAAGTTAAGCATCGATACGCTTTCCATCCTATATCCGGAATTGGATACGATAGAAGTAAAGGTAACCGTGTTTCCGGATGCCACACTCAAATTCGAGCCACAGTTTCCAGCCGATTCCCTGGCCTACGACAAGATAAAAATCGACAGCATCCTTCACGCCCGATTGGTTGATTTCCCAAAGATAAATCCGGCACTGAAAAGAGGAATTCCGGTAAAAACGCAATTTATCCTCCCTGTAATTCTAGAAGTCGAGTAGTTTTTTTAAGGAGCTGATCCTGCTATCCATTGCAATCTTTTCCTTTTTAAAGAAAAAAGAAAAAGGATTTCCATTGCTATCAGGGCTAGGGGAATGATTCAAAGAAATTCCGCAAACAGCATCAATTTAAAAGCTGCAATCCAAATTCAAAAACCTTAAATCTTGAATCGCCTTCCTTTCCACTCATATTTCCCGAACAAGGAATAGAAAGCTACGGCAGTACTGAAGAACGGATACAACAAATTGCTGAAAACAAAATGCCGCACCATTCTCGGCTGGATAAATTTTCCCGTTTGGTAGAGTAATAGGAAGTCGACGAATATTTTCAAAACGAACAGAAGGTACCAGTTCCAGAAGGAGAAAATAGAGAAAAGAGTCAGGAAGAAAGACAAGACGATTGCAAGATTTCCTGCAAAAACAATCAGTGCCAAAATTTTTCCAAACCCACTCATATAAGAAGAAGATTTGGAAGCCCAGCGAACCCTTTGATAAAACAAAGCTCTCCAATCGTTCAAGGGTTTTGTGAAAACAATCGCTGAAAATGCTTTCAAATAGTGCACCTTTCCTGGAAACAGCCGGATGGCCTTCTGCAATAAAAAGACATCATCACCACTTGCGATTGCATCATTTCCTTCAAAGCCATCCACATCCATAAATAGTTTTTTGGTATAACCAAAATTAGCTCCATTGCACATAAACGGTTTTCCAATTCCAAAACTGCCAATCGTGGCACCTTGCAGGCTCATCAGGTCCATCTGCTGGAATTGGTGCAGGAACGAACCTTCAGCGTCGTACGAAACCGCTCCGGCGATCATCTCGGTATTTGTTTCCTGAATGCAGGCATCAAATGTTGAAAGCCAATCAGGATGTACGAAACAATCTGCATCGGTAGTAACAATCCATTCATTCCGGACAAAATGTATCGCGGTCGAAATCGCATCCTTTTTAGGGGAATTCGATTTTCGTTCATTTTTTACAATCTGAAAAGAAAAACTCAAGGAGGGGAATTTTTCAATTATTGAAACAGAATTATCATCCGAATCATCATCTATAAAAACTACTTCAAACAGCTCTCTCGGATAATTCAATTGCGAAAAAGAATATAATAAACTTGGAAGATTTTCGGCTTCATTTCTAAAAGGAACAACGATTGAAAATCTTGTAATTGGTTTGAAATTCTCTTTTTCAAAAAGCTTCACCTTATTAAATCCATACGAAATCCATACGATGAAAATCGAATAAATGATAATGATTGAAAAGAATAAGATACTCAGGATTTCCATTTCGACTTGAATTTAAACACATAAAAACTACCAATAAAAACGGGAAGCACTACGTTCAGGAACCACATCAAGGTACTGATGAAAACCACGACCCATTCGTTCACGCCCAAGATTCCGAAGAAATAAACTGCAACACTTCCCTTTACCGCAAAATCCAGAAACTGGAAGGTAGGCAATGAAGAAGCAAGGAAATAAACGCTTGTAATGGTTGCCATCAAGGTCCAATAAGGCAAATCGACATCAAAAGCCAGGAATAGAAAATAATACTGGTGCGAAAAGATCAAGTAGCGGCAAATCGCCAAAAAGATATTTTTCTGATGGATGGCCTTCGGAATCTCGTTGATTTTTTCAAATAACTTGCCTAGTGAATACCCTTTGATCTTTATTTTTTTGAAGAGAAAAGAGAAAAGAAACAGGATGCAAGCAATTCCAAGAATGATCAAAGTCCATTTTTGATAACCTAGAATCACCAATCCTATTGTCCCGAAAACAATCGTCAGGATCATTTGGATCCCGTTGCAGATGAGGTTCAGGAATACGACCTTCCTGGCTTCCTTCTTCTCGAAATATAAAGCTTTTGCTCCATATTCGCCAATCCCGTTTGGGGTGAAAATGGAAGCGGTTAGCGCACTCAAGACTTGTTCTGTTGCCTTTCCAAGTGATATTTTTTCAATGAATTGGGCAAGGTTCTGCCATTTTAGGATCTCAAAAAAGCGATTGAAAAAGCTGAAGGAAAGTATAAACAAGATTCCCCAGAATGATTTTTTACGTTCCAGTAATTCCAGGAATTTATTCCAATCGAGCTGTTTGTTGTTGGCGAGTTGGTTATAAATAAAATAAAATGCACCGCCAACAATCAAAAGTTTGGCCAGAAACGTGAGGAATTGTTTAGCTTTGTGGGGAATTGAAAACATCATACAAAGTAACATAAAAACTACGAGACAATTCCGCAAATTTTAAAGCCTGAACGGCAAAGTAAACTTTGTGACCCCGTGTATTTGTGGCAAGAAAAAAATGGCAAACGAACGCATCATATTAGGAATTGATCCGGGAACCACGATAATGGGTTTCGGGTTGATCAAGGTCATCAATAAAAAGATGGAATTTCTTCAATTGAACGAATTGATCTTGAACAAATACGACGACCATTATATGAAATTGAAAGTCATTTTTGAACGGACAATCGAATTGATCGACACCCACCATCCGGACGAAATTGCAATCGAAGCTCCTTTTTTCGGCAAGAACGTGCAATCGATGTTGAAATTGGGAAGGGCCCAAGGAGTGGCCATGGCAGCCGGACTTTCCCGCCAGATTCCAATTACCGAATACGAGCCCAAAAAGATAAAAATGGCCATCACCGGAAGCGGGAATGCTTCAAAGGAACAGGTAGCGAAAATGCTGCAGCAACTTCTCGGGTTGAAGGAATTGCCCAAAAACCTTGACAGTACGGATGGCTTGGCAGCTGCCGTTTGTCATTTTTTCAATTCTGGAAAGGTGGTTGGCACAAAAAGCTATTCGGGCTGGGATGCTTTTGTAAAACAAAATGAAGAACGCGTTAAGAAATAGTGTTCAGTGTTCGGTGTTCAGCAAGCAGTTCTGATCACGAATGGTTGAATGCTGAATACTAAAAAATGTCAGGAATTTACATTCATATCCCTTTTTGCAAGCAGGCTTGCCATTATTGCGATTTCCATTTTTCGACTTCTATGAAGCGGAAAGAGGAAATGGTTCTGGCTTTGGCCAAGGAAATCCAGATGCGGAAAAGCGAAATTCAAGACGAAGTGGTTGAAACCATTTATTTTGGTGGGGGAACGCCTTCGGTATTGCAGATTGAAGATATTAGATTTTTGATTGATGAAGTCCATAAGCATTATAAAATTTCAGATAATCCCGAAATAACGCTCGAAGCCAATCCCGATGATTTGTCTGATGAGAAAATAATAGATTTGGCAAATTCTCCTGTAAACCGCTTGAGCATCGGTGTCCAATCTTTCTTTGAAGACGACCTGGTCATGATGAATCGTGCCCATAATTCGGCGGAAGCCAAAAACGCATTGGCAAAAGCAACGGAGTATTTTGATAATATTTCCATTGATCTGATTTACGGTATGCCCGGAATGAGCAATGAAAAATGGAAAGAAAACATTCAAATGGCATTGGATTTTGGAGTCCCGCATATTTCAAGTTACGCCTTGACGGTTGAACCCAAAACCGCTTTGAAGAAATTAATCCAGGCTGGAAAAATAGCAGCACCGAAGGATGATATCGCACAGGAGCATTTCCAAATCCTGGTGGATACCTTGCAGGAAAACGGATTCGTACATTATGAACTTTCCAATTTCGGGAAGGAACATTACTTCTCCAGAAACAATTCGGCTTATTGGCTGGGAAAAAAGTATCTTGGAATCGGGCCTTCAGCACATAGTTATGACGGTGTCTCCAGAAGCTGGAACATTGCCAATAACATCATTTATCTGAAATCTTTGGAAGAAGACAAACTGCCTTCTGAAAAAGAAATGCTCACAGAAGCCGATAGATACAACGAATACATCATGACTGGCTTGCGGACGATCTGGGGAATTTCCTTGGACAGGATTCAAAATGAATTCGGAGGAAAGTACTTGGATTACCTGCTTGAGCAAGCTCAAAAATTTCTTGCTGATGATCTGCTTTCCATTGAAGACAACGTTCTGAAAACTACCAGAAAGGGAAAGTTTTTGGCAGATGGAATTGCTTCCGACTTATTTTTAATAAATTTGGATTAGTTTAAACACCAAGTTACAAAGAAGTCACAAGGTTCACAAAGCTTTGTATTCTTCGTGCAATGCCTTGTGAACTTTATGGTTGAAAAAATAAAAAAAATGATAGCAAATTTCAATAATTTCAAAGTAGATTTCTCAAAACCAATTGATATTTCCATCACATTGACCAACACAGATGAAAATCCGATTGCCTGGTACATCGAAAAACCGGTTATCGAGCCTGTCCGTTTTGGTGATTGGATAGGAAAAGTTTCAGAAGGAAGTTCTTCTACAAATTTCAATAATATATTCTTCAATCCACACGGACACGGAACCCATACCGAATGCCTGGGACACATCACCAAGGAATTTTACAGCATCAATCAAAGCTTGAAGACGTTTTTCTTTCTGGCTGAATTGGTTTCGGTTGAACCCGAACTCCAAGGAGAAGATCTAGTCATTACAAGAGCACAGATCGAGAAAGCCTTGAATGGAAAAGCCCCGGAAGCAATCGTAATAAGGACCTTTCCCAACAAGAATGAAAAACGTTCCAGGAAATATTCCAATACCAATCCTCCGTATCTTGATGAAAAGGCTTCGGAATTCATTCGCGAAAACGGAACAAGACACCTTTTGATTGATTTGCCAAGTGTGGACAAGGAACACGATGAAGGAAAATTATTGGCACACAAGGCATTCTGGAATGTGAAGGATGTGGATAATTTGAATGAAGATGCCCGATTGGATGCCACAATTACGGAAATGATTTTTGTACCTGATGAAATCCAGGACGGAAGCTATCTCTTGAATCTGCAGATTGCTTCTTTTGAAAATGATGCCTCACCAAGCAAGCCGGTTTTATATAAGATACATTACTAGACAACATTTATGACCATTATAAAAAGTACGAAAGAAGATATTGACGCCATTTTCAAGATTTATGATGAAGCGACAGCACATCAGAAAAAAGTGGCAAAAAAGAGCTGGCGGGGTTTTGAAAGGACCTTGATAGAAAAAGAAATTGCCGAGGAACGTCATTTCGTAATCAAGGAGGAAGACGAAATTGCCTGTACCTTTGTAATTACTTTCAGTGATGCGATCATTTGGAAAGAGGCTGATTCGGAACCTTCCGTCTACCTCCACAGGATCGCCACGAATCCAAAATTCAGAGGTCGGAATTATGTAAAGAAGATTGTAGGTTGGACTGTAAAGTATGCCGAAGAAAGGAATAAATTATTTGTAAGGCTTGATACGCACAGCGGCAACGAACGCATAAATGCCTATTATATAAGCTGTGGATTTGCCTACAGGGGAATCAGTGAAATTGAATGGACAAACGATTTGCCCGAACATTACAAGGAAGGCTCTTTCAGTTTGTTTGAAATTAAAATATAGTTATGGACATTCAGCAATATTTTGAATTTTGCCTTTCAAAGAAAGGTGTCACGGAACATTTCCCGTTTGATGAAGATACCCTGGTGTTTAAGGTTGGCGGAAAAATGTTTGCCCTTTCGTCAATGAGCGGCTGGGAAAAAGGAACGCCGTCAGTCAATCTGAAATGTGATCCCGAGTGGGCCCAGGAACTTCGCGCGGAGTATGATGACATCCGGCCCGGTTTTCATATGAGCAAGGTGCATTGGAACACCGTTACCTTAAATGGCGATGTTTCGGATAGATTCCTTAGGGAATTAATCGATCATTCGTATGAATTGATTTTCAAAAGTTTGACAAAGAAAATTCAAAATGAAATTATCGAATTAGAAAATTAGGTATTACTTTTGTGTCAATAAAAACCCAGCAACTTAGTTACGTTATAATTCAGCAACTCAAAAAATGAAAGACCAAATAAAAAAGTTTTTAAACGAGGAACAAGATCCAAAGGCGATTGAAAAGATCACTTCCAAATTATCGGATTTATTGATGAAAAATGAAGAAGTCGGTTATATTGGCGTTCAGAAAAAGCCGGTAACTGTTTTTCCAGACAGCATCGTCTTGACCAATAAGAGAATCATCATCTGCAAGCCCAAGAATCTAGGGTTGTCCATGGATTTTACCGATTATACCTGGGATGATATTTCAGGTACTTTTGTAAAGGAGAATATCCTGGGTTCGGAATTTTCCTTTGCAACCAAAACAGACTTGACCATTTCCATCGATTATATTCCTAAAATCCAGGCAAGAAAGATCTATACTTTTGCCAAGGAACAATTGGATATCCTGAAAAATGGAGCTGCCCCTGTAATTGCAGAAACTATTGCCGAAGAACCAAAAACAGAGATTTTCCAAGAAGAAGAAGAAATTGCCGAAGAAGTTTTTGCTGTAGCAGAAGAACCGGAAGTGATAGAAGAAATGGAAACGGAAGAGGTTTCCAGTTTTGCAGAAATCATACCTGTTGCCCAATCGGGTTACCGTGACGAGAAGCAATTTCCTGATGAAAAATCAGCATCGAAAGAGAAGGCCTTGAAAGACCTGTCGCAGGATGAATTATTCGACAAGCTTCAGAATTATAAAAAATTATTGGACAACGGATTGATCATGCAAGGCGAATATGATACCTTGAAAAAAGAAATCCTGAGTCATATGTAATTTTTGAGCTTTATGCTTTTAACCGCAAAGTTCGCAAAGTTTTTTCACAAGGTTCACAAAGCTTGAGACATAATAAAACCCAATATGTAGATATTGGGTTTTTCTTTTCGTCGTAGTGTATTTTCTTTGCGGTCAAACAATTGTCAAATTAAAAAGTCTTTTTCTGTTTTTCTACAAAATTATTGGCCTGCAACTCCAGAAGCTCTTTTGCTTTTCTTCGTTGGAGGTTGAATAATTCTTTGTCCGAAGCAATGTCTTCATAAACCCTGTCGTGCATTGAGGCACTCGTCTTTACCAATAATTCACGTTGGTATTTGTCCTGGTTGATGGTTGCTTTCAAGGCCGTTTCCAGATCTTCCAACTTGAAATCGTATTCTCCTTTTGGAGATAATAATTTGGCAATTATCGGCGAAGTCTCGATGGCCAGAAACAAAAGCATTATAAAGAAAGACGGCAGCCAAGGCAATTTGTTCAAGGCATTGATTCTTGCCATCAATCCGTCGAAACCGTCGATTATGGGCTGGGTTTCGGATACTTTCTTGTCCAAGTCGGTTTGAAGCGTCTTGGATGATTTCTCGGATTCGGCAATCTTGGCCAGGTTATTTTTACGCAACGTATCCAATTCTGCCTTAGCCAAATCGTGCTTGGCAATCTTCTCTTTAAAGACCGGGCCTTTTCCTAGCCTTTTTGTTCCGGCTGTTCCTTCGGCTTCGGTAATGTATGTTTCGTACAAGGTGTTGACTTCTTTTTCCTTCTTGGTGATTTCCGATTTCAAACTGTCTATCTGGGCTTTGTTTTTATCAAGATCAGACTTGAAATAATTGGCCACTTCCTTTTTATTGTTCAAGGCCATTGCATTTTTTTCCTTCAACAAGACGGTGTTGATCTCTTTTTCGAAAATCTTGATTTCCAACGGTTTTGAAATTACGATGGCAATGATGACTGCCAGGGCAATTCTTGGTGTTGCCTGAAGGAATTCGCTCCAAAACGAATCCCTCTTCCGGATGGTTGAAACGATAAATCGGTCGAGATTGAAAATCAACAAGCCCCAGACGAGTCCGAAACCAATTGCGGGATAGATGCTGTCGAATACGGTAAACAAGGCATAGGCACTTGCGATAAAAGCCATGACGGCCGTGAAGAAAACGGTTGCCCCAATACCGGCGAATTTGGTTTGTTCGCCTTCCGAGCAATTTTCCAGAAGCTTTTTATCGGCTCCCGAACATAGGATGAAGAATTGCTTTAACATAATGATTGATTTAAACTGGAAACGTGTTCCAGCGATGATGATTGATGATGATACAAAAGTAACGCCAATTTTTTAATTATGGTATAAAGGGTTGTCTTCTTTTGTGTTAAACAAAAAAAAATCCATTCGGAAATGAATGGATTTTAATTTCAAAAAGAGAAATTTTATTTACTCTTGACGGATATTGGCAATGAATAAAGTATGCGGACAGGCTTTCCATCCTGCTCTCCCGGATTCCATTTCGGACTGTTCTTCAACACGCGAACAGCTTCGTCTCCTGTCCCGTGTCCGATGTCCTTTAGTGCTCTTATTTCTGAAAGCGTACCGTCTGTTTCAACAATAAATTGCATCATTATTTTTCCTTCCAGATTCTTGACATCCGGCACTTTGAAATTTTGACCGATGTACTCATAGAATTTTTCAAGACCACCCTGAAAGGAAGGTTGCTTTTCAATTTTCTTCGCTTTAATATCATTTGCAAACAAGATTTGTTTCTCGTCTTTTTTAGAAGTGTGGTTTTCAAAAATTTCAATCTTGTCGCCACCATATTTTTTTTGTTCTTTTCCCATTTCGTTCTTGTCAAAATAAGGATGTGTGAAAAACCAGAATTGAAAAGGTTGCGGATGCTTCTTGGTTCGTGCATTTTTAAGCACGCTGCTTCCGGAGAAATAAGCGATGTCTTCTGGCTTGTAATTGCTTAATTCGGAATTTGGAACATATTTGTCATTGATCCAGATTGCAAATTTTTTGCTGTCCTTGTAGCTTTCAAACTGTTTTCTTGTCGGTGATTTTTTTACAGTTGGTTTGGAAACGTGCAGCCACATTTTGTATCGCTCTTTTTCCTCGGCAGTCAATTCTTCATAAAGCTTGTCCACTAGTACATCGTCTCCGACCATTCCCGTTTTGGTTTTATGACCGTTCTTGTAGACCTTGATCCGTACTCCGGCAAAATAAGCATCCCGTTTCTTGTCGTCGGATGATTTCGTTTGCGGCGTATGCGTTTGGGGAGATTCCGTTTTTTGCTGTGCAACAGTTTCTGCACATAAAAAATAAATCAATCCAGTAAACAGCGGTAATAATGCTATCTTTTTCAATAGGATCATTTTTGCTGATGCGGTTTTTGTCATCATAATCAATCGTTTTTTTGTTACTAAAAAATTTAAATTACTGGCCAGGTAAAAAGTGTTGTTCCAGGATGCTTTTTCCAATAATAGATTCTGGTAAAAGGGAACATTGTTGTATGCTTTCACCACCTTTTCATCTGCGAGAAATTCATGGTTGAGTTGGATTGCTTTCTTGTATAATACGAATATCGGATTGAACCAGAATAAGGTTTTTAGTATTTCAATAAACAAGATGTCCAAAGTATGTTTCTGTCGGACGTGGGTCAGCTCGTGCGTGTATAATTCGTCTTCGATCTTCCTGTTCTCATGATCCTTCTTGTTGATGAAAATGCAATCCAGGAAGGTGTGCGGCAGGATTTTTTCATCCAATAAGACCAATGTTGTGTTTTGAATCTTCTCAGTCGTATTGGAATTTATCGTCCGTTGGATTTTTCTAAGATTGGCTGTAAAACGGATTAATAGGAGAGAAGTAACCAATCCATAAATGCACCATAGGACTATCGGCAGATAGTCTGTTTTTTCTTTTATCATTGCAGAAGAAACAGGGATTGCCTGAACCGTGTGTTGTGTTATGACTTCAATGCTCTCAACGTACACTTCAAAGGATATAAAGGGGAGTATCAATGAAAATACCAAGCTGAACAATAGGAAAAAGCGGTTGAAATGATGCATCTTTTCCTTTTCCAGCAAGAAGTAATAAACAGCAAGAAGCAATCCCAGGCAGAACGTAGATTTAAAAAGGAAGTCGGTCATTTTTTCTTTTTTTGAATTTGCTTGTCGATAATTTTTTGAAGTTCTTTCAACTCTTTTTTGGTTAAATCCGTTTCGGTGGTAAAGAAAGAAGCAAATTGTGAAGCCGAATTGTTGAAGAAATTCTTGATCAATCCGTTGACGTGTTTCGAGAAGTAATCCGTCTTTTTGACCAGCGGATAATATTCCCTAGAGTTTCCAAATTCATTATAGGCCACGAATTCCTTGTCGATCATTCTTTTTAAGAGCGTTGCAACAGTTGTAGTGGCTGGTTTTGGTTCTGGAAAAGCCTCGAGCAAGTCTTTCATAAAAGCTTTTTCGAGTTTCCAAAGGTGTTCCATCAATTGTTCTTCTGAATTGGATAATTGCATATCGTTTTTAGTTTTCTATTGTTTCAATTAAATCTCCCTCCCGGTAAATATTCGTACCGATGAGCTTTCCGTTTTCGTCGTAAAATTTCCAAGCATCGGTATAAAACCAATGTATTTCTTTTTCGGAAACGACCATCCTGCTTTTTCCTTCGGAGGATACTTTTCCGTTGTCGTGAAAGTATTGCGTAAAACAAATCCCGTCCTTGTATTTTTCTATCCGTACCAATCTCTTGCCCGAGAATTGTTTCCAGGTTTTTTGCTCGATCCCCTTCTTGTACTGGCCAATTGATTTATAAACTACATTGTCGATAGTATCTATATGAATCCATTTTCCTTCCCGTTCGCCATTCTTGACCTTGTTTATTTTGCAGCTTGTCAGTGCCACAAATAAAATAAAGAAAGCTAAAATTTTGATGGCTGGCTTCATAATTACTTCTACATAAATAGAGTTTACTCTACAAATGTAGAATAAAAATTAAATAAAACAAATCTTGAGCAAAAAAAATCCATTTCGGGTGAAATGGATTGGAAACAAGCTATTTGGAAATGACAGGTTTCTTTTGGTTGAAAGAAATGCTATCAGGTTTTGTAGGGGGATCTTCTATAACAACTTTGCCCTTTGTAAGCAGAGGCCTTAGAGGTGTTTTCGGAATACTAATTTTTTCAGGAAACTTCACGATATGTCTGTACGTTTTGTGGCCTTTGGCTTTGATGATAATCAAGGCGCCATAATTGGTTTTGTTTTCTTGCACTATTTTCTGAACTAATGAATCGAATTCAATTATTGTCATTGGATTTTTAGTTTCAAACAGCAATCTGTTTCCTTTTACTTGTGGCTTGATCTTTAAAGAATCAAATATAGTTTCATGAGCTATGATTTGTATGGAATCGTTTTTGAAAACAGGTTGCAGTTTTTTAATGACGGGGACAGTATCGTTTTTAATAGTTGCAATCGGTTTCTTGACAAGCACCTTTTTTATTTTTAAAGTATCTGTTACGGTTTCTAAACGATTTCCTATACTGTCAATTTCTGGTAAAATTCGTATTTCAGGAGCGTTTGATTGTTCCATCCTTTCCTTCTCTTCTGGACTGATCGTTGCATTTTTACTTGTGCTGTTTCCATCTTTGAAGACAAAAATTCCAATTGTCAGAACAGTCGCCAAAGTTAAAATAACCAATATTATAATTTTTGAAACAGAAAAAAAGGATTTGCTTCTCGAAGCATCAATATTGATTTGGATCTTATTCCAAAGTTCAGCCGGAGGCATCTCATCAAATGAAGCACTCCTGTTTTTGAAAAAATCAAATAGTTCTTTATCTTCCATGTTCTTTACTTTTTTGATTGAAAACTGCGACAATTTTCTTTAATTTTTCTTTGGCATAATTCAATTGGGATTTTGAAGTGCCTTCGGAAATATTCAGTTTTTCCGCAATCTCCGAATGTTTGTAGCCTTCCATCGCATATAAATTGAAAATGATCCGTGCTCCTTCCGGCAAAAGCTGGAGCATTTTATCGATGTCATTTTCATCCAGATTGTCCAGGACTTCATTCTCTATGGTCGATTGCAAGTTCTCAAGTGGATATTCATTTTCGAAATTGGTCTTCTTCCGAAGTTCCATCAGGCAGGAGTTGACTGCGATCCTTAAAATCCAGCCTTCAAAACTGCCCTGGTTTTTAAATTGATCGGTTTTTTGGAAAACAGCCAAAAAGGTATTCATTGCCATTTCTTCGGCACGTTCACGGTCTTTCATGTATCTTTTGCAAATTCCAAAAACTTTTGATGCATAGGTCTTGTAGACAAGATTCTGGATTTTAAAATCTTGCTTCTGGCAACCGATGATAAATTCTTTTTCTGACATCAATGGTATATTATCTTTTTAAAATTGGAATTTCTGCATAAATGGGTGCGACAACTTCTTCTCCTTTTGTATTGATAAAACCATAGTGGTCATAGACACTTACTAAAGCCCAATCTGCTTTATAAGCTCCAAATTTTTCAATGTATTCGTACTTGGGTTCCACGACTACCTTTCCGGTAGAATCAATAAATCCTGTCAAGCCTTCCAAAGTTTCAACACGGGCCCAGTTTTCCTTGTATTCTCCAAAAGGATGAATGTTTTCATAAATAGCAGGGACAACCTCTTTTCCTGCTGAATCCAAATACCCCATCAAGCCATCTTCAGCATAAACGATGATCCATTCCGAGGGTTTTTCGAAGGATGTGAAAGACTTGAATGGTATTTGGTCTTTTTGAGCATGCGCTGCAAGTGAGCCTGCAGATAGGAACAGTAAAAATAAATACTTTCTCATAAGAATAGATTTAGTTGTTAAGGGATATTTCTTATAAAGATGCAGGTTGCTTCAAAAGGGTTGGAAATAAAAAATCCGTTCACTCAATCAAGAATGAACGGACCTTGTATTTTCTGTTGAACTTATTTGCTCAATTCAACAAAGTATTTGTAAAACAACGGAATGGTTTCAATTCCTTTCAAGTAATTGAATACCCCGAAATGTTCGTTTGGCGAGTGGATGGCATCGCTGTCCAAGCCAAATCCCATCAGGATCGTCTTGCTTTTCAGTTCTTTTTCGAACAAGGCAACAATCGGGATGCTTCCTCCTGAGCGAACGGGAATGGGTTGCACTCCAAAACTTTCGTTATATGCTTTTGCAGCGGCTTGATAGCCGATGCTGTCAATAGGAGTCACATAGCCTTGTCCACCATGATGCGGTTTCACTTTTACGGTCACGCCACTAGGCGCAATGCTTTCGAAATGTTTTGTAAACAATTCGGTAATTTCATTCCAGTCCTGGTTCGGAACCAGACGCATCGATATTTTGGCAAAAGCCTTGCTTGCGATAACCGTTTTTGCACCTTCTCCGGTATAACCGCCCCAAATTCCGTTTACGTCCAGAGTAGGACGGATGGAGTTTCTTTCATTTGTAGTGTATCCTTTTTCTCCGTAGATGTCGTTCAAGTCTAAAGCCTTTTTGTAGGCATCCAGGGAGAAAGGCGCTTTTGCCATTTCAGCTCTTTCGGCATCAGAAAGTTCTTCCACCTTGTCATAAAATCCCGGGATTGTAATATGGTTGTTCTCGTCGTGAAGCGAAGCGATCATTTTTGCCAAGACGTTGATCGGGTTGGCGACGGCACCTCCGTATAAGCCCGAATGCAAGTCACGATTCGGTCCCGTAACTTCAACTTCAACATAACTCAGACCACGTAATCCTGTCGTGATAGAAGGCTGCGTGTTGGAAATCATTCCCGTATCAGAAATCAAGATCACGTCGTTTTTCAGTTTCTCCTGGTTTCTTTCCACGAACCAGCTCAGACTTGCGGAACCAACTTCTTCTTCGCCTTCAATCATGAATTTCACGTTGCAGGGGAGGTTGTTGGTCTGCACCATATATTCCAAAGCTTTCACGTGCATGTACATCTGTCCCTTGTCGTCACAAGCGCCGCGGGCAAAAATGGCACCTTCAGGATGCAACTCTGTTTTTTTGATCACCGGTTCAAATGGAGGCGAAGTCCATAAATCCAAAGGATCTGGTGGCTGAACATCATAATGCCCATAAACGAGAACCGTTGGAAGGTTTTTATCGATTGTTTTTTCTCCATATACAATCGGGTAACCCGGAGTTTCGCAAATTTCTACAAAATCGCAACCTGCTTTTTCCAAGCTTTCTTTCACGGCATTTGCAGTATCGATAACATCTTGAGAATAGGCAGAATCTGCACTTACAGACGGAATCTTCAGTAAATCAATGAGTTCGTTCAGGAAACGCTCCTTGTTTTTTTGAACGTAATCTTTTATAGTATCCATTATTATCAATTAATGTGTTGACTGCCAAAAATACGAAAAAAGAATATTTTAAATTTTTTTAAATTTTTATTTGAAAATTCAAAAGTATGCCTATATTTGCACTCACAATTTCTGCGGATATGGTGAAATTGGTAGACATGCCAGACTTAGGATCTGGTGCCGCAAGGCGTGTAGGTTCGAGTCCTATTATCCGCACAAAAAGCTTCTCAATCGAGAAGCTTTTTTTTATAATAAACTTTGTGTAGGTTCCTCCGAAGCTTCGGAGCTATTATCCGCACAAAAAGCTTCTCAATCGAGAAGCTTTTTTTATGGGCATAAATTGCGTAGGTTATTTATTCGACCATTCAAAGATAGTATCACCTCGATAAGCTTCTTATTGGTCTGAAACCGGATAAACAATTTTATCATATTTTCCAGCGTAAAAATCCTCATAAGCCTGAACTATTTCTTCCTGACTGTTCATAACAAACGGACCTTCCGCTACTACGGGTTCTGTATATTCTTCGCCACCAAATAACAGAACATCAATTTCTGCCTGAGAGCTGTTCTTAATTTCGATTTCTCCTGCTTTTCTATCAAATTCTATAAATTCACCTGCTTCAAATTCACTGTCATTCAGCATAACTTTTCCCGCAGGAACAAATGCTGCCACTTCAGTATTTCCAGCCATTTTGATGGAAAATTGTTTCCCCGCCTGCAAATGGATATGATACATAAACTGTTCAGAATAATTAGGAATTTTCGAACTCAGATCTTCATAATTTCCAACAACTGCTTTTATGAAACCACTTTCATCCGGTAATTCCTTTTTGGGAACATCAGTTGCTTGTATTGCCAAATATTCAGGAGTTTCGGCTTTGTTTTTTGCAGGGAGATTGATCCAAAATTGGAAACTATGTACCATTTTGCTATCCGTTTCGGCATCATAATTCAGGTTTTCATCGTGTATTATTCCATTGCCCGCTTTCATCCATTGAGCACCACCCGAAGATACTTTGGCATGATTTCCAGCACTGTCAAAATGTTCATTCTGTCCTTGAAGAATGTAGCTCAATGTAGCAATTCCTCTGTGTGGATGGGCTCCCATTCCGCCTGAATGTACTTTTTCCTTCAACATCGGAGGCAGGTGATCAAGAAATACAAATGAACCCACTTTGCCTGCATATCGATTGGGCATTATTCTCATAATGGTCCAGGGTCCAACATCGGCTCTACGTCCTTTGGTGGAAAAACTTATTTGCTTTTTCATTTTAATTGTGCTTTGATTTTACCGTGAAAAGTATATGAAATTCCTAAAATCAGTAGGAAAACTATAGGAGTAACTACAGCAGAAATAGGATCACCACTTGCATAATGGGCAATAGAGGCAGAGACGAATGTTAGTGCAAATCCAAAATAGGCGAATGATTTGATTTTATCTGAAACCATTGGGAGTAGTAAAGCTAAAGTGCCAAAGACTTTTAGGAGAGCCAGTTCAATCCTGAAATAATCAGGGAATCCTAAATGTACGAATGCAGCTTTCATATCTGGATTAGTAAGATAACTGAATGCACTGAAAAGCATCATGGCTGAAATAATTCCTGTTGTTGTCCAATAAATAATTTTGTTCTTGTTCATTTTTTCTAATTTTTGAAGATTAAATTTTGTTTATTTCTATGATGTAAAATTGCAACGAAAACAAACCCTAAAACGATACGATATGATAAAAAAAACCGTTGATAAATGTCAACGGTTTTCAAAATCTATCTTCTTATTCTGCAAAACTTCCGCCGCTCATCGCTTTTTGAAAAGCTTGTGGATTCCAATATTCACGATAGTTTACTACTAAACCATCACGGAAAGTTACAAATGTGGCATAACGCATTTCGTACGGATTTCCATTACCTATCACGACTCCAGAGGCACTCCATTCAGCAATGGCAACATTTTCGTCATCAGTACCATAGATTTTCAAAGTTGGTAACGATTTTATATCGATATAACTTGGGTAATCTTTTAAATAATCATAAAGAGCTTCACGACCTTCAAATCGTGCCTGTGAACCTTCCGGTGCGAAAGGGAATTCGGCTACTACATCTTCAGCACAAAGGTCCGACCAGCCTTTCATATCCTTGGCCAGAAATCTATCTAAAGTGTTACGAAGTAATTGAGTTGCCGGGGTGTTTTTTGAATTTTCCATTTTGTTTAAATTTTAATATTTCTTATCAATTAGTATAGGGCAAAGATGGGGTGCAAGCAGACCTCGCAACAATGAGATATGATAAAAAAAACCGTTGACATATGTCAACGGTTTTATAAAAGTTAAAACTTAAATGGAGTTTATTTCAATCCCTGTTTCCTGATACGGCTCAACGTTTCCTTGGTAATTCCCAAAAAAGAAGCGATAAGATGTTGTGGAAATCGCTGGATAAATTGCGGGTGATGAGCGGCAAATTCTTCATAACGCTTTTCAGCCGTATTGCTGATGGTAGAACTTAACCGGCGTTGGTTGGCAATCGCATTTCGTTCGTCCATTACCCGCGTCATTTGTACCAGGGCAGGAATTTTTTCCATCAAATCCAGCATTTCAGCTCTTGTAACAATGAGCATTTCGGTATCTTCCCACGCATCAATATTGTATTTTGAGGGAGTAAGCATAGTTGAGCTTTCGCGGTCGTTTGCCCAATAGTTTTCTATAAAGAGATGTACGATATATTCTACACCTTTATCGTCTACACTGTATTGTCGCATGGCTCCTTTTACAATAAAACCAGCATATTTAGACACATCGCCTTCCTGCAGGAAATATTGTTTCTTTCTCAACTTCTTGGGTTGAAAAGTCGCTGCAATTAAGGCTTGTTCCTCACTTGTAAGTGGCGAAGCTATATGTTGATTGATATAGGCAAAAAGATTTTCGTGCATTGGTGTGATGATTCATTAAAACAATGCAAGGTATAAAAAAAAACGACTTTTATTTCATCGCCTCATTTACTGTCTGACTATCTACAAATTGCTCAAAACGGATGATTTTGCTGTCTTTCAGTTTCCACACGTGAGCTACTCTAGCTGTAAATGATTTGCCTGTAATTTTATAAGTTCCACTGTAAGTCCCGTAAGCAACCACTTTATCATCGCTGGCAACATAATCTTCTGGAGTAAATTTATAATCAATCCATTCACTTCCCAATCGGCTAAAAACATTTTTAGTTATGTCTTCTAATCCAATATAAGTTCCTGCGTATGGAAAACCTTTGGCTTCAGTCCAGGAAATATTTTCAGCCGAATGTTGCGCCAGATTTTTACCGTTTTCTTTCGAGGTTTTTCCTTCGTAAGTGCTTTTAACTATTTCAAGATTTGTCATTGCCTGTTTATTTAAAGAACAGCCTGACAATACAAAAAGTGGCATCAGGCTGTAAAGGATTAATTTTACCATTTCATTTCTCCGGTATTTACTTTTGCTCCAATCTGTAGTGCCGTTTCAAAAGTAAGTGTTGGATATTTTGCTTTCAAAGCAGTAAGTAAAGCTTCAGAAGTTTTATTGGTTTTCAACGCTTCTTCATAGAATTCAATGTAGCTTTTGGTATGCTTTACAGCAGCGATATCAAATGGAGAGTTTGAATTGGCGTGAGCAGGGATTACAATTTCAGGTTTCAAAGCCGTAATTTTATCTAAAACAGAAATCCAGTTTTTGCGGGCTTCAGCGGTTTGTGCATCTGCCATCCAAAGATGAAAAGTGGTTCCAAAAACATTGATTCCGCCTACAGCAGCTTTGATAGAAGGAATCCAGACAAACGTTTTATTAGGGAACTCTTCCAAACCAATGATTTCTAATTTATGGACTTCCAATTCAATACTGTTTCCTTTTAAAACCTGAGGTAAAACAACATTTGAAGTAATGGCTTTACCCAAGCGTTCTCCCCAAACGTCTAATTTTTTCTGAGCCGTAGCCTTAATTGCTTCTACGGAAGCTGGTGATGCATACGCCACTACATCTGGAAAGTATTTTTTGAATATTTCTAATCCAAAATAGTAATCAGGATCTGCGTGAGAAACATAAATAGTGGTTAGTTTTTTGCCACTGGCTTTGATTTCCTGAGCTACTTTTTCGGCATCTGCCAAAGTAAATTGTGCATCGATCAGAACTGCATCTGTTTTCCCATATACAATTACCGATGCTACACCAAAGCTGTTTTCTGATGCATTGTAAACTTGAAGTTTTAAATCTTTAGTTTCAATAGTCTTGAAACTTTGTGCTTGTGTTTCCATAGTAAATAGCATTAAAATTGTTAAAAATACTGTTGAGATAATGTGTTTCATTTTTGTGTTGTTTTAAATTAACACTGCAAAGATGAAACGATAGGCTATCTCAAAACATTAAACTACTTTAAATAATTAAAAAGCATTTCTTATCTTTTAGAAGCAATTTTCTTTCGGATAGTACTCAAAAAAACATTGGTAATGCCGAGATAGGCCGCTATCTGGATATTTGAAAGACGCTGAACAAGCTGAGGATATTTTTCTGCAAATTCAATATATCGGGATTCAGCTGTCTTGCTCAGATTGTCTATCATCCTGCGTTGAAGGGCGACGTGTGTTTTCTGAGTCATTACGCGAAATAGCTTTTCAATTTTGGGCAAATTGGCATAAGCAAATTCCTTGTCTTTTTTAGAAATCACAAGAAGCTCGCTATCTTCAAGTGCTTCTATGAAAAGTTGTGATGGCTTTTCATTGGTGAAGCTGTCAATATCGGTAATCCACCAATTTTCAATGGCAAAATAAAGTACTTGTTCAAAACCATTCTTGTCAATATGGTAAACACGGAAAAGTCCTTTGGTGACAAAACCTTCGAACTTGCAAACTTCGCCTTCCCGCAACAAAAAGCTTTTTTTCTTAATTTTCTTATGTTGAAACAGATTGCAGAATTCTTCCATTTCAGTAGCTGAAAGTGAAATGTGTGCGGCTATATTTTTATTGAGAAGATCAGTCATTAGGTGGTTGTAAAATTAAAACTATTTGCGGTTTTCCCTTCCGCTAAATGGTACGGGCTTCTTTTTCATACTTCTTCATTGGCATCTCTTTGGAATGAACTTTGTTTCCAAATTAACATCTAAAATACAAATACAAAATCAATTTCCTTTAATTTTACATTTCAATACAATTTTGAGATGAGAAAAAAAACCTTTTTCATATTGTTGGCCATTGGAAATATGCTGACAATTGAAGCACAAGAAAAAAAGCAAACTATGAATCCATTCTTTCAACCTTATGAAACACCTTTTAATGTTCCGCCATTTGATAAGATCAAGAACGAACATTTCAAACCCGCCATCCTGGAAGGCATAAAAAAACACGAGGCTGAAATCAACCTTATTGCGGATAATCCAGAAGCACCGACTTTTGACAATACCATCCTGGCAATGGAAAATGCGGGTGAATTGCTTTCTGAAGTGAACCGTGTTTTCGGGAATTATAATTCTGCCAATACCAATGATGAACTCCAGGCCATTGCAAAGGAAACGGCTCCTGCCTTATCCGCTCACGGTGATAATATTGCCCTGAATGAAAAATTATTTACGAGAGTGAAAACAATCTGGGATAAAAGAGAAAGCTTGAACCTAAATTTAGAACAAGCCAAGTTATTGGAAAACCGTTACAAGTATTTTGTGAGAAGCGGTGCCAATTTATCTGGAACGGATAAGGATAAGTTGCGAAAAATAAATGCAGAGCTGTCACTGACTTCACTAAAATACGGTCAGAACATCTTGGCTGAAACCAATAAATATGAATTGGTTATTAGTGATAAAAAAGACTTGGCGGGTTTGCCAAACGAATTGATTGAAGCCGCTGCCGCAGATGCGAAAGCAAAAGGCAAGGAAGGGAAATGGGTATTCACACTCTCTAATTCAAGCGTGATGCCGTTCTTGCAATACAGTTCCAACAGAAAATTACGTAAGGAAATCTGGAATGCCTATCAAACAAGAGCCAACCACGATGATGATTTGGATAATAAGGCAAACGCTATAAAACTGGCGAATCTTCGTGGAGAGAAAGCGAGGTTGCTGGGTTACAAATCACATTCAGATTATGTCTTGGAAGAATCGATGGCGAAGAATCCTGAAAACGTAAATAAACTCTTGAATGATTTGTGGAAACCTGCCTTGGAAATGGCGAAAAACGAAGCAGCAGACATCCAGAAGATGATCGACAAGGAAGGAGTCAAGGACAAAGTGCAACCGTACGATTGGAGGTATTATACAGAGAAGATCAGAAAGGAGCGTTTTGATCTGGACGAGCAGGAATTGAAACCTTATTTCAGTCTGGACAATGTAACGAAAGGAGTCTTTGAGGTGACGGAAAAATTGTATGGATTAAAATTCAAACAGCTGAATAATGTTCCTGTTTACCACGAAGACGTTACGGCTTGGGAAGTGAGCGAGGCAAACGGAACACACGTTGGAATTTTGTATATGGACTTCTTCCCGAGGGCTTCCAAAAGGGGAGGTGCCTGGATGACTTCTTACAGAAATCAAAGTATGGTTAATGGAGAACGAAAAGCGCCGGTTATTTCAATCGTTTGTAATTTTACAAAACCAACCGCCGATGCTCCAGCCTTGTTTACGTTTGATGAAGTGACGACTTATTTCCATGAATTTGGTCATGCCTTGCACGGATTGTTATCGAATGTAACCTATAAGAGTCTGGCAGGAACAAGCGTTCCAAGGGATTTTGTAGAACTGCCTTCGCAGATTATGGAAAATTGGGCAGCTGAACCTGAGGTGTTGAAGATGTATGCGAAGCATTATAAGACCGGAGCTACCATTCCCGATGAATTGATTCAGAAATTGCAGAAAGCGGGTACTTTCGATCAAGGTTTCACTACGGTTGAATATCTGGCAGCTTCGTTATTGGATATGGATTATCATTCACAGACGGCTCCAATTACGCTTGACGCGAATACGTTCGAAAAGAATTCGATGAAGAAGATTGGCTTGATTGACGCCATCATTCCGAGATACAGAAGTACTTATTTCCAGCACATCTTTTCAGGTGGCTATTCTTCTGGCTATTACAGTTATATATGGTCGGGCGTTTTGGATACGGATGCTTTTGAGGCCTTCAAGACTACGAACTTATTCAATCCTGAAAAGGCAAAACTCTTCCGTAAGAATGTCCTTGAAAGAGGAGGAACCGAAGACCCGATGGTTTTGTACAAACGTTTCAGAGGAGCAGAACCAAGTGTGGAACCTTTGCTGCGAAAAAGAGGTTTGGACAAGAAACCTGCCACGGTTAAAAAACTAAAAGGATAGCTATTCAGTATAAACAAGAAAACGGACTTTACGTCCGTTTTTTTTGTCTAATGAAATCTAACACCCATCCATCTTTAAGTGCAGTTTTCCATTTTCATAAGAAAGAATAAAGGGTATTTTTTCTAATGTGCATCGTGGCTCAATAGTAAATTGGATATGGCCCTTTACTTCAAAGTTTTCGTCGGATAAGACTTTTAAAGTTTGTTTGTAGTGGGTGTTTTTACCAACCCAATTTACCAAACCTTCGCCTTTATCAAGTTCCTCTTTTGATAAGGGTGTTTCAATAATCGTTCCCTTGGTTGCAATTTTATTGGAATCCGGGAGTACAAGGGTAAATTTTCCCGAAAAAGCTCTTTTGGCATTGGGCGAAATAAAGTAGGCATCCTTCTTTAAATTCATTTGAACAGATAACACATATTCATCGTTTTGTCGTTTATCCACCCGAATGGTTGAGGTGTAAAGTGCATCGTCCCGCACCAAATCATCGCTAAAATGAGTAGGCCCTACATACACGCTGTCTTGTACCGTTGCATTGGTGGCCATTTCCTGTGAATTCACTTTTGTACAATTGTAATTGAACGAAAGGAGTACTAATCCATAAAATAAACTGTTGTTCATGATTGATGATTTTAAAATTAATAAAATGAAATCCCTTGTTTTTGGATTTCATTGTAAAACTATCCTAATCAATTCGTTGAAATGTAAAAAATATGTAAAAGAAGTGTCAACGGTTTTAAAAAGTGACAAAATTGTATGTTATTTGCACCACTTATGAAGCAACGAAAAATTTATTTCTACGGCAGTTTTTGCATTGCAATCGTATCGGCTGTTGTCCTTCTAGCTTCTCAAAATAAAAATGAGGACGATACTGCTTTAATGAAGATAGCGCTGCGTGATGTGGGAAATAAATTGTTGCTCGTCAATCAGGATAGCACATCGGTTATTCTGCCGGTACAGAAAGTGGAAGAATCAAAATACCAGCTTTCTTTTGAAAAAGAACTCGCCATCCATCCGGACAGCTTGGTTGCAATAGTTGAAAGAAGCTTTCAAAGGGCAAATCTACCTTCGTATTATCAAATTGAAGTGAAACAATGTGAAGATTTTGAAGTGGCCTATAGCTTTCTGAAATTTGCCAACGAAGGAAAAAGCATCATTCCTTGCAGTGGACGATTCTTGCCTAAGAAATGCTATATACTTGAAGTGCGATTTTTAGGAAAAACAGCCACTTCAACCAATAAATTGATTTGGATCATACTCTTGATAGGAAGCAGTGTGATGGCTTTTATTTTCTTTTCTAAGCGTAACAAAGATAAAGAACCGATCTTAAGGGATGAGAATAGCATTTTGGTAGGCAAGTTTACATTCTATCCCGAAGAAAACAAGTTAATCGTAGAATCAACCGAGATACCTCTTTCTAAAAAAGAAGTAGAGTTGCTGACGGTTTTTGTTGCCAATCCGAATAAAGTCATAAAACGAGAAGAACTTTCCAAAAAAGTCTGGGAGGATCATGGTGTTTTTGTGGGAAGAAGTCTGGATACTTATATTTCTAAATTGCGCAAGAAACTTAGTGATGATGCAACCATCAAATTAACGAATGTACATGGAATTGGCTATATGCTTGAGTTGAAAAATAACCCTTGACTTTGTTAGTTTAACCGAAAATCCGATGCTATTTTATAAACATCTCAGGGGTGCGGAACCAAGTGTGGAACCTTTATTGCGAAAACACCTTGGATAAGAAACCTGCAAGATAAGAAGGCTAAAAGGTCAAAATAAAAAATCCCATTTTGAAATTTCAGAATGGGATTTTTTATTTTGAACACAGGCTAGTTTATTTTAAATTTGTTAATCTGTGTTGATTATTTTGAGGGCATCGAAGACTCTTTCATAAAAGGCTGCAAGTCGATACCCGCATTGTCCAATTGCAGTTTCGATTGCTCCAAAGTATCGGCATAAACTGACGAATAGTCCTCGTTTTTAGCCCAAGGGCGAACAGCGATTCGTACACCATTATCCACCAAGGCAATTACCTCTACAGACGGTGCGGGACTTTGCAACACACGTGAATCGTTTTTCAATATATTTAAAAGGATTTCCTTGGCTACTTTTAGATCCGTATTATAAGAAACCGTAAAATTCAGATCCGCTCTTCGTGTTCCCGCAATTGAATAATTGATGATGTTTCCGTTTGACAAGGCACCATTTGGGACAAAGATGGTCTGGTTGTTCCCGTTGATCAATTTCGTCACGAAAATCTGGATTTCCGAAACGGTTCCCGTTACTCCTTGTGCTTCGATGGTATCGCCCACACGAAAAGGCTTGAAGAGGATAATCAACATTCCGCCGGCAAAATTAGAAAGCGAACCTTGTAAAGACAGGCCTACTGCCAGACCTGCAGCTCCCAAAATGGCTACGAAGGATGAAGTCCCGATTCCGAGCTTGTCAATTACGGATACAAACAGCAGGACCCTTAAAACCCAAAGGAGTATGTCGGCAAGAAATTTGGATAATGTTGGGTCCAAATCCCTTGTGACCATTATTTTTCGGATCATCCTGTTGATGAATCGTATGACGTAAAGCCCGATGAAAAGAATCAAGAAAGCGGAGATCAATCTTGGAGAATAATCTACCAGGATGGTGATGAATTGTGAAGTGTATGTCCCGATGTAATCCGTACCTGCGATTACTTCTGTTTCCAAATTTTCCATATTAATTTTGGTTTATAAAAAAAGCCCTTTCAGTTTTGAAAGGGCAAATTTAACATTTTAGCAAGCTGTAGAAAATATTTTTCGGGTAAAAGTTACGTTAAAAGAAAATCAATCACCGATTTCATCTGCTGCTCTTTGTCCCGAAGTTTCGGGATCAGCTTCCGCCCTTTGTGCTTTTTCTTCCAGGGATTTTTCGGCATCTTCGATTTTTTCCGAAACGGTTTCCTTGATTTCAGTAGCTTTTTCTCCTGTAGTTTCGACTTTTTCAGCTACAACTTCTTTTACCTCTTCTGTCTTTTCTTCAACAACCTCTTTGGCTTCTTCTGCTTTAAGTTCTACAAAATCGACCGTCTGCTCCTTCTTTTGGTGTGCATCGTCAACAAAATCAGTTACTTTCTCTTTTACGGTTTCATACGTTTCTACTGCTTTTTCCTTGGCGTCAACAGCAAATTCCTCTGCTTTTTCAATCAATGGTGCTGCTTTTTCCTTTGCAACTTCTAAATATTCTTCGGCCTTGTCTATGATCGGAGCTGCATTTGTTTTAGCTTTTTCATAATTTTCTCTTGCAAAATCTTCTATGTTTTCTGCAACTTCAGCCGCTTTTTCCTTGGACGAGCCAAATAAATTCCTGAAAAAAGTTCCTAATCCCATAATTTTTGTTTTTTAGTTGTATCAAACGTACAAAAAAAAGCTAACAAATTTATTTTTAGTGTTTTAATTCTGATTTTACAAATGCGAAATCTTCGGTTGGAATCTGGCAGACACGATTTTGACAGAGGTAAAACAACGACTTGTCCTCGACAAATCTATCTTTTAGAAAAGGCAATGCGGATTGGTTTTCAGCTCCGGCAAAAATTACATTCGGGATATAATCCTGATTGATTTGATTGCTGAACTTTCTGGCATCCCTTCCTGTGATTGCCAACTCCTTATTTTGTTCGGAGTAATTTAAAAAGACATTCATCCAATTCGAAAAAGCCGATGGATAATCGATATTTGGAATGATGTTCTGAAGCATCCTATTGACTACGTCTTCATAATAAGTATTTCCGAAATAGACCGAAAGTACAAATAGATTCTCGGCCATGACCGAATTGGAAGCCGGAATTACATTGTCTTCCGTTTCGTAATGTTTCGAGATAAGCGCCTCATCAAGATCAGAAGTAAAGGAGAAAAATTGCTTCTTTTCGTCATAAAAATGTTCAAGGCAATAATCCGTCAATTGTTTGGCATTGAGCAGCCATTTTTCGTCAAGTGTTACCTCATACAAGGCAATAAAGGCATTAATCAGAAGGGCATAATCTTCCAGATAGGCGTTGATGGTGCTTTTTCCGTTTTTGAAATTCCGGAGCAGATTGCCCTCTTCCTTCCAAAGATGTTTGATTATAAAAGCTGCATTTTGAAGGGCGATTTTCAGATAATCTTCGTCCTGCAAAGCTTTATAGGCATCTGCAAAACCTTTGAGCATGATGGCATTCCAGGAAGTGAGGCATTTGTCGTCCAGCCTCGGCTTGCTTCGTTTTTCTCGTTCATCATATAATAATTGTTCCCAGGATTTCTTTTTCTCTTGGAGGAAATCAAGTTCGACATTGTTTTGAAAAGCGATAACTTCCAAAGAGTATTTTTGAATGAGTACATAATTTCCTTCTTCCCAATAACCAAAATCGTTGATGTTGAAGACCTGGCTGAACAATTCGAAATCTTCTTTCAACAGGACTTGCAATTCGGCCTTCTTCCAAACATAAAAGGTGCCTTCTTCGAGGTGTTGGTTTTTGGTCAGGCTGTCGGCATCCAAGGCACAATAGAAACCTCCTTCATTGTTGGAAAGCTCTTTGGAAACGAAGTTCAGGGTCTTCTCAATGACTTCCTTATAAAGTGGATTTTTAGTCAATTTATAAGCATCGGCATACAGGGAAACGAGTTGGCCGTTATCGTACAGCATCTTTTCGAAGTGGGGAACGTGCCATTTTATGTCTACCGAATAACGGGAAAATCCACCATCCACAGTATCGAAAAGTCCGCCGAAAGCCATTTTGGTCAAGGTGAGGTTTACGAAATCCAATAGCTCATGGTTATCGGTCTGATAACCATATCGAAGCAGGAATTTATAATTATTGGGCATCATGAACTTTGGAGAGCGAGCCATTCCGCCAAATTCGTGATCGAAACTTTTGGCCCATTTTTCAACCAACAGTTCCAGGATCTGATGATTGAAATCATCACCAGGATTGTTTTCAATCAAGTTCAGGCTTTCGATTCCTTGGTGGAGTTTTTCTGCATATTCCATCATTTTTTCTGGATTGTTCTCGAAGAGTTTTTGAAGTTGCTCCAGGGTTTCAATCCAATCTTCCTTCTTGAAATAGGTGCCGCCCCAAACCGGACGACCGTCGGGAAGGCAAACGGCGTTCAAGGGCCAGCCACCTCTTCCTGTCATTATCTGAACGGCTTTCATATAAACGGCATCTATGTCTGGGCGCTCCTCACGGTCTACTTTTATGTTGATGAAATGTTGGTTCATCGTTTGTGCTGCTTCTTCATCTTCGAAGGTCTCGTGTTCCATCACGTGGCACCAATGGCATGCGGAATACCCAATGCTTACGATTATGAGTTTGTTTTGAGTCTTGGCTGTTGTCAAGGTAACGTTGTTCCACGATTTCCAATGTACTGGATTCTGGGCGTGTTGGAGCAGGTAAGGGCTGGTTTCTTTTGAAAGTTCGTTCATGGGATTTCCTCTAAAATAAAAAAAGCGTCTCGAAATTGAAACGCTTAAAATTACTGTTTTTTTATGGTGTTATCCGTTTACGGCCTCCACTTTTATGTTTTCGTCGTTGAGCATATCCTTCAACATATTCTCGATACCGCTTTTCAGGGTAAATGTTGAGGAAGGACAACCATTGCAGGCACCTTGAAGTACCACCTTTACACGCTTTTCCTTTTCATCATAAGAATCGAAGAGGATGTTTCCACCATCGGCAGCCACGGCAGGTTTCACATATTCTTCCAGGATATTGATGATTTTTTGGGAGGTTGTGTCGAGGTTGTCGAAGTTTTCGATTTTCTGTTTCTCCACTTTCGGATTGTGTACAATTTGACTTTCGTCGATAACTGTTCCTCCATTCTCGATGAATTCCTTGATGAAAGTTCGCAACTCAAGTGTGATTTCCGACCATTCTGCGACTCCATATTTGGTTACTGAAACGTAATTCTCGTCGATAAAAATTTCTTTTACGAACGGGAATTTGAACAGTTCTTTCGCTAACGGGGAAGCTTCGGTCTCGTCAATGTTTTTGAATTCCATTGCGGTCTTGGTAAGCATCCTGCTGACTACAAACTTCAAGACGGATGGGTTAGGGGTGGTTTCGCCGTAAACCGTCGCAGGTTGTTTTTTTGTTGGCGTATCACTTTCCTTGATAATAATTCCACCGTTGTTTACAAAATCATTGATCTGCTCTGCAACTGCGTCTTTTACGTCGTTCCATTCTACGATATTGTATCTTTCAATAGCTATAAAATTACCGGAAATATAGACTGATTTTACGAAAGGAAGATAAAACAGTTGCTGTGCGAGAGGAGAATTGGAAGCCTCGTCGATATTCTTGAATTCGAAGTTTTGATTTCGGACGATGAAGTCAGGAAATTCAAATTTTAGGATAGCAGAATTCTGTGTTTCCTTTATTATAACATTTACCATTTATTTTGTATTTTTTGCAAATTTAACAAACAAATTTTCTACGAATAAGTATATTTGGATTTTTAATATATTAATTAACACTTCGTTGATTATTTGTTAACGTATTTTTGATTATCCTACTAATCCAAATTTTTATGAAAAGATTTTTACTATTATTGGCATTTTTGTTTGCAACAATCGGTGGTTTTGCACAGGCTGACGTTGTTGTAACCAATACAAATAACCAAAGTTTGTATGTGTCGGGTGCTTCTATTGTTTATACAATCACTGTAAAGAACAATGGCCCTTCTCAAGCTACGGGGGTTCAAGTTTCTTGCCCTATGCCTTCAACTCTTTTTACGGCCTCTTGGACAGGAAGTAATGGATCTTACGGATCTAGTAATCTAAGCAATACCATTCCTGTGCTGGCAGTAAATCAAGTGGTTACTTATACTTATACCTTGAATGTGCCTGTGGCATTTACAGCGACATTGACTACTGTTGCCAGTGCAACAACAGCTTCGACAGATCCAAATCTGGGTAATAATCAGGCTACGGATTCTGATCAGAGAGCAACCACGGGAGCTGATATTGTTGTAACGAATACCGATTATGAATCTCACTATTTTCCAGGTACGAGTTCTCTTTATGTGATCAATGTTAAAAATAACGGGCCGCAGGTGGCTCAGAATGTTCATTTTACGAATGCGATGCCGTCCAGTATTGAGGTTGCAACATGGTATTCATCAAATGGAAATAGTGGTACGGGTAATATCAGTAGTGAAATTTTGCAGTTGGCCGTTGGAGCCAGTGTTACTTATTATTTTACTGTAAATGTTCCTAATATTTATGCTGGTACCTTGGCGAGCATTGCAAATGTTACGGCTACCACATCAGACCCTATTTCTGAAAACAATACAAATATTACAGATTATAATATTAAAGCTGTTGATGCGGATGTAAAAGTATCAATCACCAACAATCAGACTGTTTATACGCCTGGAAGTTCTGCCGTTTATACTGTTACCGTAAAAAATGACGGGCCATTAAAGGCAACTGATGTAAATGTTGCCAATACCTTTCCTGCTGGAATCACAACCATAAACTGGACGGGAAGCAATGGCAGTTCAGGAGCTGGGGCCTTAAGCAATGTTATTGCCGAATTGGCTTCAGGGGCTTCTGTAGTTTATACCATAACTATTCAAATACCTCTTTCGTTTACAGGAAATTTAACAGGTCAGGTCAGTTCTACTTCTTCAAGTGCAGATCCCATTCCAGCCAATAATTTGGCAACTGATACAGACACGCAGGTGTCTGGCGCGGATATCGTGGTAACCAATACCAATGGACAAACTACTTATGTTGCGGGTTCTACCACGACCTATACGGTTACAGTAACCAATCAGGGTCCACAAGTTGCCACTAATGTCAATGTATTCAATGCAATTCCTAGCGGTATATTGACTTCCAGTTGGTCGGGAAATGGTGCTACGGGAACAAATTCAGATTTGCAGAATGTCATACCGACTTTGGCTGTAGGAGCTTCAGTAGTATATACGTTTATCGTTGATATTCCAGAGAATTATTTAGGAAATTTAAAAAGTCAGACTGTTATAACTGGGCCAACTCCAGATCCTTATCCCGAATGTGTCAATTGTACAGATGTTGATGTTCAGAATGTTACTGTAAATGCCAATTTGGCCGTAACAATTACTGATGGGCAAAGTTCTTATGTAGCGAATCAGGTCTTGAATTATGTAGCTACGGTAAGGAATATTGGTCCAAGCACGGCTTCAAATGTGCATGTGGTTGTTCCTATCCCGGCTGGAATTACCAGTTTTTCTTGGACGGCAACAAATGGTTCAAGTGGAACAAATCTCGGAATAAATAATGTCATTCCGACTTTGGCTGCTGCAGAACAAGTGACCTATACTATTACCTTGCAGATACCTGCTGGTTTTTCAGGTGATCTGGTAAATCAGATCTCGGCTACAAGTGCAACATATGACTCGGTCTTAACCAATAATATTGCCAAGGATATAGATTCTCAAGCAACTACAGGTGCTGATATCGTAATTACAAACACCAATAATGCGAGCTTTTATGTACCAGGAACAACAGCAGTTTATACCATCACGGTTGCTAATAATGGTCCGCAAACAGCTTATAATATTGCTGTAAATAATGCCATTCCAGCGGGAATAACCAATTATTCTTGGGCAGGTAACAGCTTGAGCGGAACAGCTGCATTGGCAAACACTATAGCCCAATTGAATGTTGGAGCAACAATGACCTATACTGTCACGATTCAAATTCCAGCTACCTTTACAGGAAATCTTGTGAGTACGGCTACGGCATTGGCACAAACGCCTTCGGATCCTAATAATCCAAATACTAGTACCGATACAGATGTCTTGGGACAATCGGATATTGCTGTAACAAATACAACAACTCAGGATGCCTATATTTTAGGGAATAATATCATTTATACAGTAACGGTAACAAATAATGGTCCTAGAGAAGCGACGAATGTGGCTGTTGAAAATATAATCCCTGCAGGTATAACTAATTTTTCTTGGACGGGAACCAATGGATCTTCTGGTACCAATGTTCCTTTGAACGATACATTGCTGACTTTGGCCAGTGGCGCTTCTGTGACTTATACGATTACAATAGGTGTTCCCGCAGCATTTACTGGTAATTTGGTGACGACGGCTTCTGCAACAAGTGTTGTTGGAGATCCGATTCCAGCTAATAATCAGGCAACTGTTACGACACCTTGGGGACAATTTGATGTCGTGGTAACCAATACTAATGCTCAGAATGTTTATACTTTAGGGGGTACCTCTATCTATACGGTAACTGTAACAAATAATGGTCCGAATGATGCAACCAATATAGCAGTAGAAAACCTGATCCCGGAAGGGATAACAACTTTTTCGTGGTCTGGAAACGGAGACAGCGGTACAAATGCAGACCTGGTTGACACTATTGCCTTATTGCAAAGCGGTAATTCAGTTGTCTATACGATTACATTGACTGTCCCGAATAGTTTTGTTGGGAATGTGGTGAGTTCGGCAAATGTTACGGTTACAGGAGATTCAGATTTCGCAAACAATCAGGCAGTTGATACTGATGTTTTTCTTGCTGGATCTGATGTTTCAATATCCATAACAGATGGACAAACAAATTATATCGGTGGCAGTACTGCAACCTATAATGTCATTGTGGCCAATAATGGAACAACGACTGCAACGAACATTGTTGTAAATAGCATCGTTCCTGCTGGTGTAACAAGTTATATATGGTCTGGTAATGGAACTGATGGAACAGGGGCAATGAACAATACAATCCTGTCACTTGAAAGTGGAGCATCAGTAGAATATACGATTACATTTTATATTCCATCAAGCCTTACATCCAATTTGGCAACAACAGTTTCTATAACTCATCCTGATGATAATTTAGCCAATAATACGAGTACTGATACAAACCAACCTCCAGTCGGAGCTGATTTGGTAGTGATCAATACGGATTCTTCAGCAACATATGTTGCAGGACAATCAAGAGTTTATACTATCCAGATAACAAATTATGGTCCTCAGAACGCTCAAAACGTGGTTGTAGAAAACTTGGTGCCTTCAGGTATCCAAGCTTCAACAGTTACCTGGTCAGGCAACTCTATTTCTGGAACTGGTAATCTTCAAGACATCATTCCGATACTAAATGTTGGACAGACCGTAACCTATACTTTCACGGTTCCAGTTCCTAGTAATTTTCCTCAAAATACAAACTTGGTTTCTGAGGTAACAGTTACAAGTGATACTGTAGATCCCAATCCTGGTTGTACCCAATGCGTAGATGTTGATACGCCTACGGCCTTTGCGGATTTAGAGGTGACGAAGTCAGATAACCGAACTACATTCTTGTTAAGTGACAATACGGTTGCTCCTCCTCAAACAGAGTATGTGACTTATTTGATAACCGTTAAAAATAACGGACCTACTGATGCGATGAATGTTGTGTTGCAAGATCTTGTTCCCAATGGAATTAACAATGCAGCCAATGTGGTTTGGAACGGTAGCAATGGAACCAGTGGAACAGGTAATTTAAATCAAACCATAGGCACTCTTCCTGCTGGACAAATGCTTACCTATACAGTGAGTATAAGAATGCCAACTTCTTTTAATTCCATGACAGGCAATCTGGTGAATACTGCAACTGTTACAAGCAGTACAACCGATAACAATATATCCAATAACACATCTACCGATATAAATCTTCCAAGCAAGGATCATATTACGATAGAAGCAGGGAAAGATAATCCCGCCTTGCCAGTATATAACGCAACACAGTTGATAAGGGATATCTTGATCAATGAACCTTGTGTTAATATATCCAATTTTACTTCTTCAGCAAACTCTGCACAATATGGTTATTTTCACCGGAACAATACTAATTTCCCAATCAAGGAAGGTATTATTTTGACTTCGGGTAATATAAATACCCTTGATTCTAAATATAATGGAGGTTCTAGTACTATGTGGGGCAATTATACTCCGGATCCAGATTTACAAATGGTTATGATTGCGGGAAATCAACCTAATTTAAATAGGGATGCTTCTTTTGTGAAATTTGATTTTGTTCCAACAAGTTCAGAATTCAGTTTTAATTTTCTTTTTGCTTCAGAAGAGTATAGTAATTGGCAATGCAGTAATTTTTATGATAGTTTTGCGTTTATTCTTACAGACTTGCAAAATAATACTTGGGAGAACTTGGCAGTCGTTCCTGTAACAGGCGATATGATATCAGTTGTAACAATCAAGCAGGGAATTTATGCTAGTTGTGGGGATATGAACCCTACTTATTTTGGGCAATATAATTCTTCAACAAATGCAGGTACAGCACCTACAGGTCCAGCAAATGTAGCAGCATCTGATATTAATATCAAAGGGCAAACAGTAAAAATGAAAGCAGCTACAACAGTAGTGCCAGGCAGGCAATATAGTATCAAGCTTGTTGTAGGGGATGCCAGTGACGATCAATTAGATACCGCTGTTTTTATTGAAGCAGGAAGTTTCAATATCGGTGGGCCAAAAATAACAGGTACAGGATTATATGCAGCAAATGAAGATTTTTCTGGTCCAAATGCAATTTGCGAAGGAACAACAAGGATAATCAGGGCAGCACCTGAAGCCAATCCAGATGTTACATATGTTTGGAAGAAAGATGATGTTATAATTCCTGGTGCAAATACGTATTTTATCGAAGTTAGTGAATCAGGGGTTTATACAGTAGTATTTACTTATGCAAGTATGAACTGCTCTCAAAGTGATTTTATCATAATAGAATTCACGCCACCACCTTTTGATGTAGAGGAAGCAACTGATTTGTATGTTTGTAATGATGCAACTCCGGAATTTGATCTTACAGTTAACAAGGATATAGTGCTGGCTAATTTTGTATCGGATGATTTCGATGCTTTTTATTATCATTCAGCAGCCGATGCAGAATCGGGAGAAGATGCGATTCCAAATGCGATGCTTCAAAATTATCCTGGTGTAGACGGTGAAACTATCTATATAAAAGTAGTGAACATGTTCAGTGGCGGATATTGTGATCCAATAAAACCATTTAAATTGTTTCTTACAACCGCTCCATCGGGAACTTTTTCCTACCCTGATGATGGAGGCGCTGTTGGCTTCTGTATAGGTTCAAGCAGTTCCATGTTGCCAGTTGCTCCAGATTTTACTCCTGGAGGAGTTTATACATCAATGCCTCCTGGTCTGACAATTGTTGATTCTGCAACAGGAGAAATAAATGTCAATACAAGTACAGTAGGTACTTATGAAGTGAAATATGAATTTACGGGTATGGGATGTGATCCTTTCGTAGCGACTACCGAAGTAATTATCAGTGCCTGTGTTGCTACAATTGCTGATAATTCTGGAGATGTTTGTGAAGGAACGCCTACGTTTAACCTGACAGCTACCGACGCTGGTGTTGGAGCTACTTATGTATGGAGTGACAATAATGGAACACCATTCTCTACTGATCAAAATCCAACAGGTGTGATTGTGCCAGCAACAGCAGGAGACTATACTTATACTGTTGTGGCAACTATTGGCGCTTCAGTTTCAGCACCATCATCTACGATATTAACTGTTTATCCTATTCCAACGGTTGCCTTTGTTTCGGCTTCCACCACGATCTGTACCAATGCCACCACGGTGATACAGGTTCAGGGAACACCTGGAGCTGCAGTGACTGTCAATGAGGGCACTGTGCCCCATCTTGTCACTCTGGACGCAACAACGGGACTTGGAGAATTTACAACATCAAGCCTGTCGGCTGACACGACCATTACCATTGTCGATGTGGTCTCGAATACGACCCCGGCCTGTAATTTTACACCATCGCCAAGTCCGTCAATTGTTATCTCCGTAGGTCTTCCGACTGCCACGATGACGGGCTTCACTGCCCCTGTCATCTGTTCGGGAACGACCGGAACCTTCACGATCCAGGGCACCCCCGGGGCGACGGTCACCTATACGGTAAACGCAGCCAATCCGCAGGATGTGGTGCTTCCTGCTTCTGGAACCCTTGCCGTTGAGACGCCGATCCAGAACGTGACTGCCAATACGGTAAACACCTATGAGCTTACAAGTATCACCAGTGCTGGACCAGACCCTTGCTCGAATACGATAACGGGCCAGAGCGCCACCCTTACGGTGAATGCCCTTCCAACGGCAGCATTTTCAACCAGCACGCCAACGGTGTGCCAGAACACTGCCGCAACGATCAATTTCACGGGAACACCGGGTGCGGTGGTTACCTATTCCGATGGAACCTCAAACGGTACGGTGACCCTTGACGGCACCGGAACATTCGTGCTGACCACGGCACTGCTT